>Ga0126371_10000476_pt1 | contig 32900 bp, 29 predicted proteins | sample PanSoiMetaPlot_4_FD_110145 | JGI IMG/M metagenome (GOLD analysis project Ga0126371, IMG submission 110145) | Tropical forest soil microbial communities from Panama - MetaG Plot_4 | ecosystem: Environmental > Terrestrial > Soil > Tropical forest > Bulk soil | place: Panama | collected 2016-02-17 | reverse complement strand
GCTGGCGGCCTCCTGCTCGGCCGACTGCCCGTGCCGCCGCAGAATCGCTTGTACCCGCAGGACCAGCTCGCGCGGGCTGAACGGCTTAGTGACGTAGTCGTCAGCGCCGATCTCGAGGCCGTGCACCCGGTCTTCCTCAGAGCTCTTGGCCGTGAGCATCAAGATCGGCGTCGTTCCTGCCTGACGTAGTTCCCTGGCTACGGTCTCCCCCGGCACGTCCGGCAGGCCCAGGTCAAGCACGAGCAAATCCGGCAATGCGGACGAGGCAAGGCTCAGCGCTTCGGCCCCAGAGCCGGTGGTCAGGACGGTGAATCCAGCTCGCTCAAGATAGGACCGGACTAGGTCTCGCAGCTTGCGCTCATCCTCGACCAGCAAGATCGTCGCTGCCATCGCGACCGAAGCACCTCCCCCGTCGCGCCAGACGCACCCCCAGCGAACTGGCCATTTCCATGGTCTCGCACGCCAAAATGTGCCGTCAGCGCGGCCCTGGAGTTCATCACGGGTAATGTCAGACTTCGTCGGGAGACACAGGCGCCGGCGCTATGGGAGAACGGCGGCGCCAGCTCGGGGAATCTAGAAGAGTAGTCACGGTTATATCTGCAGCAAGCGCGAAGTGTAGCGGTTACAGGGTGCGACTTCTCATGACGGTCCGTCCCGGTCGCCGCACCCGACGGCGTCGTGGTCGACGGCTACGGGGCAATGCGCCGGATTGACGCACAGGCGGCAGGAGGACATGGACAAAGCCATTTCGCTCGCGCTCGGGGCGAGTGTGTGCACAGCTACCTCCTCGGTATGTCAGCGTCTCGGAGCAAGAACCAGCCAGCCGCCTGGCCTTGATATCTGGCTCATCTTCCGGCTTGCGCGCCACCCAATCTGGCTGGCTGGTATCGCCAGCATGATCCTCGGGTTCGTGTTCCAGCTGACAGCTTTGCACTACGGGCCGCTGGCACTGGTGCAGCCGATCCTCGCGCTCGAGCTGCTGTTCGTCTTTGGCTACATGGCAATCCTCGGCTCCAGGGGAGTCCAGGCACGCGACTGGCTCGCTGCCGCAGCGATGTCGGCAGGACTCGGGTTACTGCTGTTTGCCGCGTCCCCATCTGGCGGGCGAGATCACGCGCCAGCGTCGCTGTGGCTGCTGGCAGGTCTGCTCACCGCTGCGGTAGTCGTCGTCGGGCTAGCGCTGACGTTCACCATGCAGCGGCGGGCGTCGGCGTCGCGGTCTGCGTCGCAGCGCGCCGCGATCCTCGGCGCGATCACCGGAGTTGCCTGGGGCTTCGTCGCCGCCGTGATCAAGGAGTTCAGCTCGCATCTTGACGACGGGATCGCGGCGATCTTCTCCAACTGGTCGGTGTACGTCCTGCTCGGCGCGGGCGCTGTCAGCCTGCTGCTGGCCTCGCATGCGCTCGCGGCAGGTCCGCTCGCCGCCTCGCAGCCAGGCTTCACGATTCTCGACCCGCTCGCGGCCAGCTTGCTCGGCATGTTCTTGTTCAGCGAGCACGTCCAGTCCTCGACTGAGGACCTCGCTCTCGAGGCCCTAGCTCTCGCGCTCATCGTCAGCGGCGTGACCGCGCTCAGCCACAGTCATCTCATAAGCGGTGAAGCCGACACACAGGCCGCTGCCGAGGCGGGCGATACTAATGTCATCCGCGGTCACCCGAGCGCGAGCTAGCTGAGCGGCAAGACCTCGACCTGCAGTGTGCTGCGGTCGGCGACCAGCACATGCCGATTAGGCACAGACACCCAGTCCGGCTGCGGCCAGCCTGAGCTGGCGATGACCAGGGCCTGCGGCGTTGCACGGTAAGCGAGGTCAAAGTAGGACGCGATCTCCTCAGGTCGGCTATACCCGCAGGCGCGCAGCTTCGCCTCTGGTATGCGCGCCGGGTGGAACCAGCTGATCGCGAACAGATTCTCCGGCGACAGAAGAATCGCGTTCAGGCTGTTGGGCTCGTAGCGGATGTCAATATCGGCGGCCGCCTCGGCGATCGCCGCGACCATGTCCCCGCCGTGGCCGGCCAGCCGCGACATGATCAGCAGGAAGTACCGCTCGCTGTCGGTTGTGCCAGCCAGCTGACTCTCCCATGTGGCCGGCAGCATGTAGGTGAGCCGGTCCTGCGGGTGGATGGCACCGTTGTGCGCGAAGGCATATTGCCCGTACTGGAACGGGTGACTGTTGCGCTCGCTCACGCCGAGGCCAGGTGTCGCCCAGCGCAGGTGCACCAGCCCAATGTCGCCGAGCGGCTCGCGGGCTAGCTTGTCGTACTCGGGTTCGGCGTCGGCGCGAATAGGTGACTTGCGAATGACCGGCCCGGCACTGTCGTACCAGGCCATCCCCCAGCCATCACCGTGCAGTGCGCAGAGGCCGGTGAAATCGCGGAGGCCGTCAGCGCCGATCAGGTCTTCCAGTGACGCATCACTCTGCGAGCAGTAGCCGAGCAGTCGGCACATCGAGGCCCCGTTTCCCTAAAGGAATTTGCCCATGGCGCCCGCCACGTCGATCGACGCGCCTGCGATGTAGCTAGCCCGGCTGCTGGCCAGGAATGTCACCAGCCCGGCGACCTCATCGGGCTGGCCGAAGCGCCCGAGCGGGACCTCTGCTGCCGCGAGCCGGCCGAAGAACTCCTCGGCCGGGATGTCGGGAGCTCGGCGCTGATGAATGTTCTGCCACTGCGGCGTCTCGACAAGGCCGATGTTCACGCTGTTGACCAGGATTCCGTCCCGGCCGAGCTCCATCGACAGTGCTTTGGACAAGCTGAGGCAGGACGCCCTGTTCACCGACGACGCCAGGAACGCAGGATCGGGATACCGCGCGTAGACCGCGTTGATGTTGATGACCCTGGGCGCTGTGCTGCTGCGCAGGTGTGGCAACGCAGCCCTGGTGCACCGGATCTGCGACAGCAGCTTGACTTCGATGTCGGCGTGCCAGTCATCGTCGGTCAGCGTGCCGAAGGTTCCTGGCCTGGCGCCACCAGCGTTGTTGACCAGGATGTCGAGCCCGCCCAGCGCCGACACCGCGGCTTCGGTAAACGCGTTGACCTGCTCAGGATCGGTCACGTCGCACGCGATCGCCACGACCTCCGCGGCCTGCGGCCCAGTGCCGGCGTTCTTCTCTAGCTCGACAGCCGCCGCCGCGAGCTCGTCGGCGTGCCGCGAGCAGATCACCACCGACGCACCCTCGGCGAGCAGCTCGGCAGCGATGGCTTTACCTAGGCCCTTGGATCCGCCGGTAACAATAGCCTTGCGCCCGGCCAGCCCGAGGTCCACCTAGACTGCCTCGTCCGCCGCCGCCTGAGCCGCTTCCTCAGCAGGCTCCTCCTCGCCCGCCGCCGCAGCCGCTGCCGCCTGCGCGGCGGCTAGCTTCAGCAGGCTCTGCCTGGGCGGGCAGAACACGTCGACTTCCAGGCAATGGCTGTCGGTCGTCCGGGCGCCATGCGGTACCCACGCCGGGATTACCGCCACATCGCCCTTGCGCATAGTGCGCACATCGCCGTCCAGGTCGAAGACCATCTCGCCGTCCATGACGATGACGATCTGCTCTTCCTCATGCACGTGCCGCGGCGCCTCGGCGCCGGGTGCGAAGCTGACGAAGTTCGTCATCGCGCGCTCCCCGAGTACCGGGCGGAAGCCGAGCCCCGGTACAAACTCGACTGGAGCTATGGACTCCACATTCACATAGCGGCCGGCGGCGGTGGGCTCGCCCAGCGCCTCGGTACTGAAGTGGCTCTCCGCGTCGCCGAATGAATCGGTCGCTGCGTGGCCGGTGACGTCGCTCACTTGTCCTCCAGCGCGGTCCTGAGCACCTCGCCGATCCGGCGGACGCCCTCGTCGATGAGATCATCGGCGACCCGGCTGTAGGCCAGCCGGATCTGCGCTACCCCGTTGTGGCCAGGATAGAAAGGCTTACCGGGCACGTAGGCAACCTTTCGCTCTCTCGCAGCGGCGGAGAGTGCGACCGTGTCTAGTCCGTCCGGCGCGGTCAGCCAGACATAGAAGCCACCGGACGGCGTCGTCCATGTCGTGCCGTCGGGCATGTGCCGCGAAAGCGCCTCGGTTAGCAGCGTGGCGCGTCTCGCGTACAACGCACGGGAGGCGACTATCTGGCGTTCCATGTGCCCGGCGCGGCCATACTCTTCCAACATCCGCTGGCCTAGCGCACCGGAGCACTGGTCGGAGTTCTGCTTGGCCACGACCAGCCTGCTGATGATCTCGCCGGGACCCGCTGCCCAGCCCATGCGCACGCCGGGACAGAAGATCTTGGAGAATGTGCCAGCCTGCAGCACGACGTCAGGCGCCATCGACCACAGGCTCGGCGGCGGCGCGTGCTCGAAACTCAGGTCTCGGTACGCCACGTCCTCGACGACCAGGAAGCCGTAGTGCTGAGCGAGCGCGACGAGCTCCTGCCTGCGGTCGGCGCTCATCGTCAGGCCGGTCGGGTTCTGGAAGTCGGGGATCGTGTAGACGATCTTCGGTCGCAGGCCCGCGGAAAGCTGACTGGCGAACTCGTCGATGCGCATGCCGTCCGAATCAACCGGCACCCCGCGGACGTCCGCCTCGTAACTGCGGAACGCCATGATCGCGCCGAGATAAGTCGGTGCCTCCACGACGACCACGTCGCCCGGGTCTATGTAGCTCTTGGCCACAAGCTCCATGCAATCGATGCCGCCGCTCGTGACCATGAGCTCGCCGGAGGCCGGCGTCGCGCCCTCCAGCGACGCGATCCGGCCAGTGACATAGTCCCGAACGCTCGCGATGCCTTCCGTCGCCGAGTACTGCAAGGCGACAGCGGGATCGGTCCTGATCAGTCTGGTCGCGATTTCGGATAGGACCTCTGTCGGGAACGTGGCCGGGTCGGGGAATCCGCCCGAGAACGTGATCACGTCCGAGGCGCCAGCGAGCGCGAGTATCGCGGTGATCTCGCCTCCGCCGAGCGAACGTGTCCGCCTGGCGAGACCGGATGTCCAGTCGCGCCGCGCCGTGGTTTGCTTGATCTGCGGCACGCTCACGGAGTTGCTCGTGGTGCTGATGTCGCTCTGGTCAACCGCTGCGGTCATTGAGCGCTTCCATCTCTTGACAGCCGATCTTACAAATGTAAGAATCCTGCCACGTTGGGTTTACAGTAGTAACATTAGCGCCCCCAGCATAACTCATATCACGAGGTCCGACGACCGGTTGGCTGGCATATGGCATCTATCTCAGCACCTCTGGCAAGGCTGACCGAAGTCTGCTCCGCTGCGGCTCCGAAGGTTGAGGTAGACGACCTCGACCTGGCCCTGCTCCGGGCGCTCGCCGACGACGCGCGGCAGTCGCAGCGTTCGCTCGCCCGGCAGATTGAAATGTCGCCGCCGGCCGTCGCGGACCGGCTGGCGCGGCTTGAGCGCAGTGGTGCCATTCGGGGTTACCGGGTCGAGGTCGACTGGGCTGCGCTCGGCTATCCCGTTGTCGTCTACCTGGCCGTGACGGCGGGTCCTGGCATGGATCTCAGCGAGATCATCAAAGCGATCCAGGCATTGCCAGAGGCACAGGATATGAGTGTCGTGACTGGCGGCCTGGACTTGCTGGTCAGGCTTCGGGTGCGGGATCATGCCCACCTGCGAGAGCTGCTGCTAGCGGAGATCTTCCAGATCAACGGCGTGCAGCGGACCGAGACATTCCTATCTCTAGCCGACGTCGAGCCCGCCAACTTCACAGCTGCGCTGCTGGAGCAGATGAGCCAGCGCCGCACCGAGGCAAAGAAGCCCTGATCCGCGCCTGGCGCTGACGCCACGCGACAACCCCTCAAGTACGCGACCGCGAGCCGGACGGCCGGATCTTCATCCACACCGGAGGACAGCCAGGTGACAAGCAGTAGCCCGCACGACAGCCAGCATGATGTTAGCGGCGTGGGCCAGCCCGGCTTCGTCGCACGGTACGGCCTGTACACAGCCGAGCAGCAGGCCGCAGCCGAGGCGGTCGCGAGCAAGATCCGTGAACTCGACCTGCGCACTGTCCGACTAGTCGTAGTCGACCAGCACGGGATGCCGCGGGCGAAGGCACTGTCCCCGGACGTGGCCATCGCCGCGATGTCCAACGGCCTGGACTTCTCTGGCGCTATCTACAGCCTGGATACCGGAAACCAGGTCTTCGTACCGGCATTCGTAGCAGGCGGCGGCTTCGGCATCGAAGAGTTCACCGGCTTCCCAGACGTCGTGCTCGTGCCCGATGCATCCTCATTCCGCGTGCTGCCGTGGGCGGACCGGACTGGCTGGATGCTGTGCGACGTCTACTTCTCCAATGGCCAGCCGATGCCGCTCGATGGTCGCGGGCTTATGCGCAGGGCACTGGGCGAGCTGGCGGACGCCGGATATGACTACCTCGCCGGGATCGAAGTCGAGTACTACATCGTCAAGGTCGACTCCGACCACCTGACTCCGGACAACGCCGGGTTCATCCCGCCCCCGCCACCGGTCAGCGTGTTCCAGCGCGGATATCAGTACCTATCGGAGGTAAGGCTGGACAGCGTAGCTAGCACGCTGGAGGCAATCCGCGACGGGCTGGCGGCCGTCGGGCTTGCACCGCGCTCGATGGAGGATGAGTGGGGCCCAGGGCAGATGGAGTTCAGCTTCAGTCCGATTGAGGGACTGGCAGCAGCCGACGCTGTCGTGCTGTTCCGCTCCACCGTCAAGCAGATCTGCCAGCGCCGTGGCCTGCTTGCCACCTTCATGTGCAGGCCCGGCCTGCCGAACTTCTTCTCCTCCGGCTGGCACCTGCATGAGTCCCTGCTGTCACGTCAGGACGGGCGCAATGTGTTCGCTAGCCCAGATGATTTCCTGTCAGGGACCGGGCGGCAGTTCGTAGCGGGCCTGCTTGAGCACTCGCTTCCGATGGGAATGTTCGCCACGCCCACCGTCAACGGCTACAAGCGATTCCGGCCTTATTCATTCGCACCCGACCGGGTGTGCTGGGCACTGGAGAACCGGGGTGCGCTGGTTCGCGTCCAGGGCGCGCCAGGTGATGCGAACAGCCACGTGGAGATGCGGATGGGCGAGCCTGCCGCCAACCCGTACCTCTACATGGCGGCCAACATCGCGGCTGGCCTCGACGGCATCCGCCGACAGCTTGCTCCGCCGCCACCGGTCGAGGCGGACCCGTACGCGAGCGACAACACCCCGCTGCCGGCATCGCTGGCCGATGCGATCAAGGCGCTGGAGCAGGACGGCTTCTTCCGCCAGGCCTTCGGCGACACCCTGGTCGACTATCTGCTGCAGATGAAGCACTCGGAGGTCGGTCGGTACGAGGCGGCTATCGCCTCGAACCCGCCGCCGGAAGGTCAGGATGTGAGCGACTGGGAGATGCACGAGTACTTCGAGTTCTTCTGAACCGCCAACCCGCTAACCCGCCAACCCCGAAGGAACCGCGATGACTCTGCAGCACATCGTGTTGTTCAGCTTCCCGCGCGAGCTCACCGATGCCGAGGCCGCCGAGATGCACGACATGGTCGCCTCGTGGCCAGCGAAGATCGGCCTGATGACAAGGTGCCGTCTGGGCACCGACCTGACGGGCGCGCGCACCCGAGGCTACGGCTACCTGCTGTACACCGAATTCGCTGACGTGGAATCGATGAACTTCTACCGCGCCCATCCTGTGCACCTGGAGTTCATGGACTGGCTGGCGGCCCGTGACTGCACGCCGTTGGCCTTCGACTACCTGCTGGACGAGCACACGGTGCTGATGCCAGAGCCGGAGCAGTCGGCAACCGCCGGTCCCACGACCGGCTAGCTGGCCAGCCCCCCGCTGGCCGGAGTACGACCCGGATTGAGAGAGGACCGGAGTCATGGCCAAGACCAGTCCCGATCTATTGGGCGGTGCCACGACGGGTGAGCTTGCGCACGGCTCGCTCCGCCTGTGGGATGCAATCGCGATATCGGTATCTGTCATCGCGCCCGGAATGGCGATGCTGTTGAACGTCAGCGGAGTGTCATTCGTGGCGGGCGGTTCCACGCCGCTGGCGTTCTTGCTGGGCGGTGTCGCCTGCCTGGCGCTGGCGTTCGTCGTCATCGGCTTCACGCGCCGGATGGCATCGGCCGGGTATGCCTACACCTACGCAAGCCGCAGCCTTGGCAAGGAAGCCGGGTTTATGGCCGGGTGGTTGTACTTTTTTGGCTTCATCTGCTTCGTGCCGATGACGATGTCCGGCGTTGGCTACCTCGCGGCCGACCTGCTCAAGGTCAGCCCCGATCTGTGGATCTTGTTCTTCTTCATTGGCATGATCCTCTTCGTGTTTCTGTCGGTTATCAGGATCAAGGTCACAACCCGCGTGCAGCTGATCGCTGGCATCGCTACTGTCGCGATCATCGTGCTCATCGACCTGATCACGACGGCGAAGGGCGGCAGCCACGGTCAGGCGCTCAGCACGTTCACGTTCAGCCACACCAACTCCGGCGGCTTCAACGGTGTCTTCTACGGCATCATCTTCGGTGTCACCTCGTACATCGGCTTCGAGACCTCGGCCGACTTCGGCGAGGAGACCGCGCATCCGCGCCGGTACATCCCGATCGCGGTGCTCGCTGCCACCATCTTCGCGATCGTTCTGTACCTCTGGACGACCTACTCGATCACCATCGGGTACGGCGTGAATAACGGCGTGAAGATGGGCGCGGATCCGGTAGCACTCAAGACGACCGCCACCACCTTCGTGGGATCGTGGCTCGGCACCCTGGCCGAGATCGGCGGTATGGTCGCGGCGTTCATAGTCTGCGTCGCGTGCGCGACCGCGGCTGCGCGCACCCTGTTCGCCATGGGCCGCGAGGGAGTCCTGCCGGCCGCTTTCGGCAAGACCCACCCGAGGTTCAAGACGCCGGTCAATGCGACACTCGCGGTCACTGGAGTCGCGATCGTGATGGCGCTGCTCGTTGGCTATCCGTTCTCGTATGGCGCGTTCGGGCATCCGCTGTCCAACTACTACTTCTGGGCGACCACGGGGACGCTGCTCGTCATCGTCGTCTACATCCTGCTGTGCCTCGGCGGCATCCTGTACTTCTGGAACACGCGCACGACGAGAAAGTGGAACCCGCTGGTTCACGTCGGCATCCCGCTGGTTGGCGCCATCGTGTTCGGTGCCGCGCTGTATGGCTCGATCCACCCGGCTCCGCCGGGAATCCTCAAGTGGACACCGTACGTGGCGGGGGTCTGGCTGGTGATCGGCGTCATCGCGCTCCTCTGGCTGCGCTCTACCCGGCCCGACCAGGTCGCCCAGATCGGGTCAATTCTCGGCGAGGAAGGTGGCGTCGAAGCCGCCGTCCTCGACGCCTAGCTCATGTCTCGCAGGCTGGCGGCGCGCTCTTAGCGTGTCGCCAGCCGGCGTCGGCCGAAGTCGGGAAGTGCCAGCGTGACGCAGCTGTCTTTGATCGACCACCACGTCCACGGCGTGATCTCTGATGACCTCGATCGCGAAGCCATCGAATCGATGTTCACCGAAGGGACCGCTCCGTGGCCCGCCGGGACCACGCCCTTCGACACTCAGCTCGCGTTCGCTGTGCGCCGCTGGTGCGCTCCGCTGCTGGATCTCGAGGCGCTAGCTCCGGCCGAGCTTTACCTCAGTCGGCGCCTTGAGCTCGGTAGTGGCGAGACGGCACGACGGATGCTGACGGCAGCGGACGTCGACACCTGGCTCGTCGACACTGGCTACCAGAGTGACGAAGTCACCACGCCTGCCGAGCTCGAGCGAATCAGCGGGACGCCCGCCCATGAGATTGCGCGCCTCGAGTCCATCGCCGAGCGCGTGGCAAGAGCGGCTGGCGGCGCAGCGACCTTCGGCCGCGAGCTTGCCGAGGCCGTGCACGAGGCGGCGACCGGGGCCGTTGGATTCAAGTCCGTGGCCGCATACCGGGGCGGGCTCGCTTTAGCTCCAGGCCGGCCTGAGCAAGCCGAGGTTCAGTCAGCGGCCGACCGCTGGCTCCGCGAGATCGAGTTCGGCGCGGTACCCAGACTTGAGGATCAGGTCCTCATCCGGCACGGCATCTGGGCCGCGATGGACACGAGGCTGCCGGTGCAGTTGCACACCGGATATGGCGACACCGATTCCCGATTGCATCGAGCCGACCCGGCCCTCCTGCACGACTTCCTTCTGGCCAGCCAGGAGGTCGGGGCGCCGGTCATGCTGCTGCACTGCTATCCCTACCACCGCCAAGCAGGTGCCCTGGCGAACCTCTTCCCGCATGTCTACATGGACGTCGGAGAGGCGCTCAACCACGTCGGCGCACGCTCTGCCGCAGTGCTGGCTGAGGCGCTGGAGCTGACGCCGTTCCATAAGATGCTGTACTCCTCCGATGCCTTCGGCCTGCCCGAGCTTCATTACCTGGGGGCGGCCGCATTCCGGCGCGACATCGGCAAGGTCACCAGTGAATTCGTCGCTGACGGTTACTGGTCTCCAGCCGATGCGGCGCGAATCAGTGAGCTGATCGGAGCGGGCAATGCAAGGCGGGTGTACCGGCTGGAGGACAGGTGAAGCGGCCAGCCCGGTCAGACCCCGCGTGAGTCCCGCGTCAGAAGCGCGGTGTCGCGGTCGAGATGTCATAGCTCGACCCCCAGGACCACTGTGTCGCATCCGAGCCAGGCACCAGGTGCGGACTGCCCGTCGGATTCGCGATCCACCACCTGATATTCGCCCGCATGCCGCTTGGCAGGCTCGCGACGGCAGACTGCACTGCAGGCCACTCGGACAGCATGGTATAGATGCGCGCCAGCGATTTCGGATTGGCGGTCAGCTTGCGCGACACCCAGCTCGCGGCGATGGCAGGAGTCGCGCAGCCAGGTTCGACGTCGAGGACGTCTGCGGCTGGGTCGCCGCCGGTGACGTCGATCCACAGCACGTGCTTGCGGCCTGCCACCGAGGAGCGCGGTGGCGGGTGCGCTCCGTCGGCATAGGTAGCGACCACCTGATTAGCGGGGATGGTTTGTGGCACGACCGAGTCGTAGATCAGGTACGGCTTGGCGGGGCTGGCAGCGGCCGGGGCGTTGGAGCGAGTCGTAGCAGGCGTAGCGCGCGCCTGTGGCTTGGCCGACGCGTGCTGCCCGCTGGGGCTGGCCGAGGGCTGTCCCGCGGCAGTGTCAGCAGAGCCTGACGACTGAGCATGACCTGGGGAGGGCTCCCGCACTTGCCCGCCGCCGAGGGTGGGTTGCGAAAGCTGCGCGGCCGCCCGCTCCCTTCCTCCGCCGGGCCCATTCGGAGTGGCGGTGGCAGCAAGGGCGTCCCCCGCCGATATCCCGGCGACCGCCGTGAAGGACGCGACGGCAACGCCGATCGTCACCCGCGAGGTCCCGCGGCGATGGCGTCCGGAGTCGCCTGGCCACGACGACGAGGGCTGATGAGAGCGATGACGACCTTGCAAAACGTATCTCAGCGTCGGAGCGCGGGGTGCGCGTAGCGGTGACCCAGCGCGGCGCCAGCTGATTTCCACAGCGGTGGCAGGCGAGCCGTACGCGGATGTGCCGCGGGTCAGGGCGACGCGTTACTCAGGGCAACCATCACGCGCCTGGGTGCTATCGGTCATCTGATAGTGGACGCCCTGAAAGCACTCAGCCGGGCGGGAATCGCCCAAAAAGCCATGTGACATGCATCACATCCGTCTCTGCCGTCACACTGGTTGCCCAGACCGTCGTCGAGATTCCAGCTCATACTCGGCTACCGGAGTCCGGCCCGATATCTACTTGCTTAGGCGGTCTGGCAACGATGTGCGAACTCAGCGGCGGAATGCCAGACTGGGCCTGGTTCGACTGACTGGAGAGGCGCGTGAGTAGCGAGCCGAATGGGCCGCCCGGCATAGATGCGTCGGTGCCGAGCCCGGCGCGGATCTACGACTACATGCTGGGCGGCACCTACAACTTTCAGGCTGACCGAGACGCAGCGGATAAGGCGATGGCTCAGGTCCCTGAGCTACGCGACATCATCCTGGCCAACCGCGGCTTCCACGGCCGCGCCGCGCGCTGGATCGCCGAAGCTGGCGTTGACCAGTTTCTGGACATCGGCTCCGGGCTGCCCACAGTAGGTAACACCCATGACATCGTCCGCGCGGTACACCCGGATGCGAAGGTCGCATACGTTGACATCGATCCGATGGTGGCGCAATGCGCTGATCAGCTGCTATCGCATCCCGCCAATACCAGGGTGATCGTCGCGGACATGCGCGAGCCACGGGCGCTGTTGAGCCAGCCGGAGCTGTGCGAACTCCTGGACTTCTCCGCTCCGATCGGGCTACTCATCACCGGCGTGCTGCACTTCGTGGCGGACGAGTCCGACCCGTGGGGGCTGATGGCGAGCTACGTCAGCGCGCTGGCTCCTGGCAGTTATATGGCGCTGACGCACTCGACATACGACAACGTGCCACCCAGATCGGTTCAGGCTGGCCGCGAGGAGTATGCACAAGCCTCGCAGCAGATGCATTTCCGCACCAAGCGGGAAGTGGAGCGTATGTTCGACGGACTCGAGCTCATCCCGCCCTACACCGGAGCCGGGCCGGTCCTGGCCTACCTCGGCGAATGGCATGCTGAGGACAGGGACGAGGCCGACAGCGACGGATCGCGATGGGGCTACTGCGGCGTCGGCCGACGCCCGTGACGTGGTTACACTCCGGCGTGCTGGAGAGTGGTCTCGAAAGTCAGCCGCCCGTCGCTGACGTCGACAATGACCTGCTGGCCAGCTGAGACCTTGCCGTCCAGAAGCATTCGGGAAAGCTGATTGTCGACCTCTCGCTGGATGGTTCGCCGCATGGGTCGCGCGCCGAATTCTGGCTGATAGCCATGTTCGGCGATCCAGTCGATCGCAGCCGGACTGAACTCCACCAGCACCCGCTGAGCGTGCAGCCGGCGACGGGTCTCCTCCAGGAGCAGCCCGGTGATCTGCCGCAGCTCGGCCTGGTCGAGCTCGCGGAAGATGATGATCTCATCGATGCGGTTCAGGAACTCGGGCCGGAACGAGTCGCGGAGCCGGCGCATCAGCTGCTCCTGAAGGGCCTCTTCCTGGCCTGCCTCGGAGCTTGCGGCATCGCCCGTGAACCCGAGCGTGGCGCCGCGCCGGGTGACCAGGTCCGAGCCGAGGTTACTGGTCATGATCAGGACCGTGTTCTTGAAGTCCACGGTCCGGCCCTGACCATCAGTGAGGCGTCCATCGTCGAGGACTTGCAGCAAGATGTTGAACACGTCAGGGTGCGCTTTCTCGATCTCGTCGAGCAGGATGACCGAATAGGGCTTTCTCCGCACGGCCTCGGTGAGCTGCCCTGCTTCTTCGTAGCCGACGTATCCCGGCGGAGCGCCCACCAGCCTGCTGACCGTGTGACGCTCCTGGAATTCGCTCATGTCCAGCCGGATCATCCGGCTGTCAGCACCAAACAGAGCTTCGGCCAGCGCCCTGGCTAGCTCGGTCTTGCCCACTCCGGTTGGCCCCAGGAACAGGAAGCTGCCTACCGGCCGCAGCGGATCGCCGAGGCCGGCGCGCGACCGCCGCACAGCCTCGGAGATGGCCGCGACTGCCTCGTCTTGCCCGATGATTCGCTCGTGCAGGTGTTGCTCGAGCTCGAGAAGCCGGGTCTTCTCTTCTTCGGTCAGCTGCTGGACGGGCACGCCGGTCGCGCGCGAGACCACCTCGGCGATGTCCTCTGGCCCAACTTCCGGTACTGCTCCAGCTTCGGTGGTGAGCTGGCTGATCTGCCGGCGGACATCCTCGATCTGATCGCGCAGCGTGGAAGCCTGTTCGTACTGCTCGCTGGCGACGGCCTGGTCCTTATCGCGCTTCAGCTCGTCGGCGCGCCTCTCCAAGTCGCGGACATCGACGCTCGGCGTCTTGGTGCGCAGCCGGACTCGGGCGCCTGCCTGATCGATGAGGTCGATGGCTTTGTCCGGCAAGAACCGATCGGTTATGTACCGGTCAGAGAGCTCGACAGCTGCCAGCAGAGCTTCGTCGTCGTACCGCACCTGATGGTGTGCCTCATACCGATCACGAAGTCCGCGCAGGATCTCGAGTGCGTCGTCGATGGTGGGCTCCGGAACCAGGATCGGCTGGAACCTCCTGGCGAGCGCCGCATCCTTCTCGATGTTCTTGCGGTACTCATCCAGCGTGGTCGCGCCGACAACGTGCAGCTCACCGCGGGCGAGCGCCGGCTTGACCATGTTCCCGGCATCTATCCCGCCCTCTGTGCTGCCACCTGCTCCCACCAGTGTGTGCAGCTCATCGACGAAGATGATCAGCTCGTCGCCGTGCTCACGGATCTCGTCAATGATCCGCCGTAGCCGTTCTTCGAAGTCGCCGCGGTACCTGGTGCCCGCGACCACGCCGGACAGCTCGAGCTGCACGACTCGCTTCCCGGCTAGCGTCTGCGGCACTTCCTCGTTGATGATGCTCTGGGCGATACCCTCGACGATCGCGGTCTTGCCCACGCCTGCCTCGCCGATCAGCACCGGGTTGTTCTTGCCGCGCCGAGACAAGACTTCCACGGTTTGCTCGATCTCAGTGTCACGACCTATGACCGGGTCGATCCGTCCTTCGCGAGCCAGCGCAGTCAGATCCCGGCCGTACTCATCAAGCGTCGGCGTGCCGGACCTGCCGCCGGGTCCGGACGGGCCGCCCGTGGCTGGCGGGAAGCCCTGGCCCCCCAGGCCTGCCTGCAGCGACTCGGGCGTGACCCGTGCAGAAGACAGGATGCGGCCAGCTGACGACTCCGGATTAACGGCCAGCGCGAAGAGGATGTGCTCAGGTCCGATATAGGTAGATCCGAGCGAACGGGAGATCTGGTGCGCATCGAGCAGGGCCCGCTTAGCCCCTGGCGTCAGCTGTGGCGGCTCGCCCCGGCGGTCAGCGGGCCCGCTCTCCTGCTCCTCGATCGCCCCGGTCAGCGCATCGGGATCGGCGCCAGCGCGGAGGAGTACCTGCCGCGTGGGATCGAGCCTCGCCGCGGCCCACAGCAGCTGGTCGGTGTCTAGATCAGTGTCACCGCGCTCGGCCACGTGCGCAGCAGCGGCGCCTATCAGTTCTCTGGCCGGCCCGCTCATCAGCCGCGTGATATCAATGCGCTGGCCAGGACGAAGCGGGGTCCCGCCGGCACCGTATATCCGGGCAATGAAGTCGTCGAAGGGACTTGATCCGTATCCCTCCGGCCCAAAGAAACCGTTGCTCATGGCGTCCTCCCCCGATTGCCATCGCTTCGGCGCTTAGCCAATTGCCTTACCCGCGGTCATCACTCCTGACGCTCGGGCGAGCCAGCAGGCCCGCTTGCTGCGCCCTGGTCGGCAGGGCCGCCTTGGCGCGTCAGCGCTGCCTGCCCCCACCCGCGGAACGTTCAAGCTGGTCAGCCTCTCGGAGCGGCGGGGCGTCCAGCGCGCAGTGCGCGAGCTGTTCGGCCGCAACCGGCCCTCGGGGCCGCCGGGGATTGCGAACCGTCAGCGCTGAGAGGATGCCCGCGAGTACGCACAAGGCCGCAGAAATCAGTACAGCCTTGTGGAAGCCAGACTGGAACAGCGCGGCATGCCGGTAGGCATCGCCGGTGATCCCGCCCGCCGCCGGAAGCAGCGCCACCGCGATTAGCGCGGCCGCCCTGGCCACGTCGTTGTTCACCGCCGAGGCAATGTCAGCGTGACGGGCGGAGACCGCCCCGAGCACCGTCGCTGTCAGCGGAGCGACTGTGACGGCAAGGCCGAGCCCGAATATTACGACGCCGGGTAGCACTTCGGTCAGGTAGTCGCCCGATTGGGTGATCAGCGCGAACAAGCCGATCCCTACGCCAATCAGCACGGGCCCGACGGTCATCTGGAGCCGAGGCCCGAATCGCGCCGAGAACGCTCCTGAGCGGCGTGACAGCGCCAGAGTTATCGCAGTGACAGGCAGCAGCGATATCCCGGCCCCCAGTGCCGTATAGCCAGATACCTCCTGAAGCGCAATCGGCAGCAGGAACAGAGCACCGCCGATCGCCCCGTACACCACGAACGTCACGATGTTGGTGACGCTGAACTGGACGGATGAGAACAGGCTCATGGGCAGTATCGGTGTCGCGGCCCGCCGCTCCCGGGCAGCAAACGCCGCGAGCAGCAGCGCTCCGGCGATGAGGGGGATGAGCACGCGTCCCGAGCCCCAGCCGGATACTGGTCCGTCGATCAGGCCATAGGTGAGTCCGACCAGGCCAGCCGTCGCCAGCACTCCCCCGGTCACGTCGACTGGACCGGTCGCCGTCGGATCGCGGGACTCAGGTACATACCGCCACCCCACCGCGACCGCCACAGCCGCTATAGGCAGGTTGATGACGAAGATGAGTCGCCAGGACACCGAAGCGACCAGCCATCCGCCGATGAATGGCCCGATCGCCGTGCCGATCCCAGCGAAGCCTGACCACGCGCCGATAGCCTTGCTCCGGTCATCGGGACGGAAGCTGGCCTCGAGAATAGCCAGGCTGCCGGGGGTCAGCAGGGCAGCTCCGATACCCTGGAGTGCCCGCGCGCCGATCAGGGTGGTGGCACTCGGCGCGATCCCGCACAGCAGGGACGCCAGGGCGAACCACACAACACCGAAGAGAAATATGCGCTTCCGGCCGAACTTGTCGCCAAGAGCACCGGCTACAAGTAGCAAGCCAGCCAACGTCAGGGTGTAGGCCGTCACGACCCACTGCAGAGACGCAAGTCCGACATTGAAATCGCGTCCGATCGCCGGGAGCGCGATCCCGACGACGGTCGCGTCGATCGCGGCGATGGCAGATCCGAGAACAGTGGCTGTTAGCACCCACCTGCCCGCACTACTGGCAAGCGTCAGCGCGCCCTGGCCGTCTGGAGAGACTGCCGGCTCGGTCATCCTGGCTTCTCCTGGCAGCTGAGGACTGGCGGCGCCGGTGCCAGCTGATCAGAAGGGCCCGGCGGTCACGGCCCGGCTGTTCAGTGTTTTTTTTGCCTATTTATCCTCCGCCATAATTCAGGCGCGACTAAGCAGACCATGCCCGATTGGCTGGCTGGCATGCGATCTAGTGAGACCTCAGCTCGGAGCGCAGCCGCTGGGCGAGAACCTCGGCCTGACTGTGCTCGAGGTCCTTGGTGGCGGTCAGGAGCGTAACCGGACCTGACTTCGCCTCGTCGGCTAGATGCGCCAGCGCGGCAGCTTGCTCGGGTTCTTTGAGCTCCGCCCGATAGCGCCGCTCGAATTCCGCGAATCGGTCTGCCTGGTGGCCGTACCAGCGGCGCAGCTCATCCGAGGGCGCGACGGCCTTGAGCCATTCGTCGACATGAGCCTTGTCCTTTGCCAAGCCGCGGGGCCAAAGCCGGTCAACCAGCACTCGCATGCCATCGGACTGCCCGGCTGGCTCGTACACCCGGCGAGTGTGTACCTGCTCTGTCATGACTCACATCTGCCCGAGCTGGGCGGCACCAACCGCGGACGAGCAGTCAACCGGCCCTGCTGATGACTGGATCCCGGATGGCCTGGATTCAACTCTGCGCAGGTGAGACGATGCGGGGGTGGAAGAGAACCGGGACACCGATCTGGCCAGCACCCTGGCCGAGGTCGGCCGCCGGGTGGGGCAGGCCATTACCGACGCCATGGAGCGCATCCGGCCCGCAATGGATGCGCTTGCAGAGGTCGCAAATCGCCCCGAGGTCCAGTCGGTAGTCCAGCAGGCCGAGAAGACACTCCGCCGCAGGCCGTGCTTGTGCTTCTGCATGCGGGCTCATCCCGCGGACGAAGGCATCTGCGAGCCGTTCGACGCGGTGATCAGCGGCCGCAACATCTCCAGTGTGTTCGACCTGGACGTGCCGTTGTGCGCGCCATGCGCGGCGGCTAGGGCGGCGCGCCAGTTCGCAGACTGATCTGCCCTAGCTCGCGGGCACCGGGAGTATCTGCCGGGGCGGGCCCGGCCCATCGGCCCGTCGCTGCCACTCTCGCGGGTAGCCGTAAGACACCTCCTCGAATCGGACGCCGTCCTGCACGGTGGTCCTGGGGATGTGCAGATGACCATAGACAACGGCGATGGCTCCGAACCTGAGATGCCAGTCGGCCGTCGCGGTCGTGCCGCACCACTGGGCATACGTCGGGTATCGCAGGACGTTGGTGGGATCACGAGTCAGCGGAAAGTGGTTCACCAGGATGGTCGACAGGCCGGGATCGCGCGCGGCCAGGCGACTGGCGGTGATGTCGAGCCTTGCTGCGCACCACGCTTCGCGGCTTTCGTAAGGATCCGGGTGGAGCCGGTTCTCGTCCGCGGAGATCACTCCTGCCTTGTAAGCCTGCGCGAGCCCAGCTGCCTTCGTCTGCGCCCCGACCGGAAGAAAGGTGTAGTCGTAGAGCAGGAACATCGGCGCAATAGTGACTGGTCCGCCGGCACCATCCCATACCGCGAACGGGTCCTCTGGTGTGATCACGCCCAGGCGCCGGCACATGGCGACGAGATACTGGTATCTGCCCTCGCCGCGCAGCTGCACCGGATCGCGGGGATGCGTCCATAGCTCATGATTCCCCGGCGCCCAGATCACGGTCGCGAACCGCCCGGCCAGCGTCCGCAGAGCCCACTCGATATCGGCGGCGAACTCACCGACATCTCCCGCGACGAGGAGCCAGTCGCGTGGCGATTCGGGCTCGAGCTTGGACACGAGCGCGCGATTCTGGGGGAAGCCAACGTGCAGGTCGCTGACGGCGAGCAGCTTGGGCGAAGCGCCCATCACGCTACTGATCTTCTGGCGCGCTGAGGCCCGCGACGTACTCGCGGAGGACCTTGGCCAGCTCTTCCGCGCTGGACTGCCTGACCATCTGATCCATCTCGAGCGCATCGGCACCGACGACGATCCGGGCGGGCGGGTCGCTATCCCGGATGCAGCCCTCTATCGCCCTGGCGACGTCGTCGGGGTCTCCGGCTTCCCTCAGCCCGGCGATGGTGCGCCGCCGCAGTGTGTCGGATACTGCGGCGTAGGCCGACTGCCTGTCGAACTCATACGACGGCAGGCTGTCCGACATCGCGGTACGGAACAGTCCCGGAGCGACCACGGTGACGAGGATCCCGAATGCGCGGACCTCGGCGTCGAGCACTGTGCTCGCGCTGGCTAGTGCGGCCTTGGAGGCGGAGTACCAGCCGCCGAACGGAGCCGGGGCGGTGTCGTTCTCCGAAGTGACGTTGATGATCCGGCCGCCGCGCTGGGAGCGCATGACCGGCAGTGCGGCGCGAACGAGGCGCATGGGGCCGAAGAGGTTCACCTCGAAGATCCGGTGCGCCTCGTCATCACCGGTGTCTTCGAGCGCAGCCACCACGCCGGTGCCGGCATTGTTGATCAGGACGTCCAGCCGACCCGCGGCGTCAACAACACTCTCGATGGCACCGCTGGCTGCGGCCGGCTCGCCGACATCGAGCTTGACCGGCGTCGCGCCGTCAGGAAGCGATGCGGCAGTCGGGTTCCGCGCGGCGCAGAACACCCGGTCGCCGGCTGCGGCGAGCCTGCGCACCGTTGCCAGGCCGATACCGCTGCTGCCGCCGGTCACAAGGATGACTGCCATTGGGCGACGGTAACAGGCGGCGCGCCTTGAGCGGTCGGCCAGCCCGTTGCGGATAATGTCACCGCATGCAGCGCGTCCGCGCGGTCCTGATCGATATCGACGGTGTGCTGACGCTGTCCTGGGAGCCTGTCAGCGGCGCGATTCAGGCGCTACGGTGGCTGCGTTCGGCCGGGATCCCTTTCGTCCTGGTCACGAATACCACCTCGCGGAGCCGTGCGCAGATCGCTGACCGGCTCGAAGGGCAGGGCTTCCCGATCGGCCCGGCGGACATCCTCACAGCACCCGCGATCGGCGCCGCTTACCTCCGCGAGCGTTATCCGGGCGCCAGGTGCTTGCTGATCAACAGCGGCGACATCGCCGCTGACCTGCCCGGCGTCACCCTGACACAGCCGGGTGATCCGGCGGTGGACGTGGTGCTGATCGGTGGCGCCGGCCCCGAGTTCAGCTATGACGCGCTGAACAGAGCGTTCAGGCACCTGCGTGATGGTGCCCGGCTGGTCGCGCTCAGCCGCGGCCTGTACTGGCGCACGCGTGAGGGTCTGCAGCTCGACACTGGCGCGTTCCTGCCCGGCCTGGAAGAAGCGGGCGGCACTGCGGCCGAGGTCGTCGGCAAGCCGGCGTCCGAATTCTTTGCCGCGGCTCTGGCCCACCTGGAAGCAAGCGCCTCAGACGCACTGATGATCGGCGACGACATCGACAACGATGTGCTGGCCGCGCAGCGTTGCGGCCTGACCGGAGTGCTCGTTCGGACCGGCAAGTTTGCATCCCGTACGTTGTCAGCTGCCATCGACCGGCCTGATTACGTAGTCGACTCGATCGCGGACCTGCCGTCTCTGCTGGAGCGGCCTTCCTGACAGCCCATGTCACGTTCCGACTTCGGCTGGTGTCAGAGCACTAGCGCGTGGAATCCGGGCGATATAGCTGGGTGATCTAACTGCAACGACCGCTGCGATTCGCCCTATATGCCTGATCAGCACCAACATGTAAGGGGAGTGCACGATGCGAGTATTCGTGGCCGGAGCGACTGGAGCCATCGGGAGACACCTCGTTCCCAAGCTCATTGAACAAGGTCACGAGGTGATCGGCACGTACCGGTCCGCGGGAAACGCCGAGCGCCTGAGTTCCGCGGGCGCGAAACCGGTCGAGCTCGATCTGCTCGACGGCTCGGCTGTACGTGCCGCCGTGTTCGAGGCCAAGCCAGACGCGATCATCCACCAGGCGACGGCGCTCGCGGGGGCGGGGTTCTCCCGTAGCCTCGACAAAACCTTCGCGGGTACTAACCGCCTGCGCACCACCGGCACCGACGCGCTGCTCGCTGCCGCGCGCGGGGCGCGTGTGACCAGGTTCATAGCGCAGAGTTACGCGCCGTACCGTTATCTGCGTGACGGCGGGCCAGTCAAAACCGAGGCTGATCCGCTCGACCCGGAGGCGCCTGCCGGGATGCGCGAGACGTTCGCGGCGATGACGTACCTCGACGACGCGGTAACTGATGCCGGGGGCGTCTCGCTACGGTACGGCGGCTTCTACGGGCCGGGAGACGAGGGCTTGGCTGGCCCGGTGCGCAAGCGGCAGTACCCGATCATCGGCGACGGCGCCGGGATCACGCCGCTGATCCACCTCGATGACGCCGCCGCGGCCACCGCGCTAGCCCTCGACCACGACGGGCCCGCGATCTATAACGTGACTGACGACGAGCCCGCCCGTGCCAGCGAATGGATCCCGGCGCTGGCACAGGTGCTGGGGGCGAAGCCACCACGTCATGTTCCGGCCTGGCTCGCCCGCGTGATCGTGGGCGATGGCGGAGTGCAGGTGCTGACCAGATGCCGGGGCGCCGCCAACGCCAAGGCCAAGGACGAACTCGGTTGGACGCTGCGTTACCCAAGCTGGCGACAGGGCTTCATCGCTGCTTTCGGCCGACCCGATGCCGGCGCAGCAGCTGCGTGACGCAGCGGCTCACTGGATCGTTCGCGGCTGCTGACGTGCATTACCCGGCGTCTGGTGGCGGGCGCGCCGCAGTCGTCGTGGCCGCCGACCCGACGTATTCCAACGTCGTGGCTGAGCGCGTGGCGGTCGCAGAGTCGGTTGAGCCCTACCGGCCCGGTCAGTTTTACCTGCGGGAACTGCCGCCACTGCTCGCGGTGCTCCAGAGTGCGGGTCAGCTCGACCTGGTGGTCGTGGACGGGTACGTCGATCTGGATCCAGACGGCCGGATGGGCCTCGGTGCGCACGTTCACCAGGAACTGGGTATTCCGGTCATCGGCGCGGCGAAGACCGTCTTCCGGACGGCGACTCACGCTGTGCCCGTGCGCCGCGGCAGATCGGCCAAGCCGCTCTACGTTACCGCTGCGGGCATGGCGCCTGACCGCGCCGCTGGCGTGGTTGCGGCCATGTCAGGCAAGTTCCGGATACCGGATGCGCTACGCCGTGCCGACGCACTAGCTCGCGGCGGTGCCTCCCGGTAAGAGCTGACCCGGTCTGTCCAGACCCGCGTCCTGGACACTCGATCGCGGCGATGACGGTGATGGCCGGCTCCCTGCGGGATCCTGACCTCGAGACGTGATCACCCACCCGGCAACTGGTCGGCCAGCCAGCCGCCGATGTGCTCGATCGCCTGATCGGCTTCCGGCAGGAGTCCCGCGAAGGCCGGGAAGACATGAGGCATCTCGTCCCACACCTCTATGGTTACTGGCACGCCAGCGGCGCGAGCCCTGACTGCGAGCCGCGTCGAGTCATCGCGGATCACCTCCGCGTCCCCCACATGAATGAGCAGCGGAGGCAGGCCGGTCAGGTCGGCGTAGAGCGGCGATGCGTACGGATGACGCGGATCCGCTCCCGCCAGGTACAACCCCGCCGTCTCGGGCATGCCGGCCGGCGTGACCATCACTTCGACGTCGGCCCGGGTTCGGAGCGACTCGCCAGTCAGCGCTAGATCAGTCCATGGTGACAACAGCACGACTGCCGCAGGCATCGGCTCACCAGCATCGCGGAGTGCAACAAGCGATCCAAGCGCGAGGCCGCCGCCAGCAGAGTCGCCGCAAACAACCATCCGGGCCGGGTCGGTTCCGATAGATAGGAGCCAGCGATAGGCCGCCACGGCGTCATCGACAGCCGCCGGGAACGGATGCTCAGGCGCCAGGCGGTAGTCGACGCTGAAACATCGCGCACTGGCTGCGGCCGCCAGCAGCGCCACTAGGTGCCGTAATGTGGCCGGCGATCCCATCTGATAGCCGCCGCCGTGAAAATACAGGAGGACACGGCCGTCCCCTGCATCAGCTGGGACGACCCACTCGGCGGGCACGCCGCCCGCATCCACCACAGACACGGTGGTGCCCGGCGGCGCGGTGGGCGTGACAGCGGCCCCCATCTTCCGCCGTTCATCAATCGACATGCCATCCAGGTCAGCACCCCTCAGCAGCTCGCGGATGACTTCGAGTTCCTCGCTCGCCACTGCCCCTCCCGCCAGCGTCTCCTCTGCATCCTGACGGTGCGAGCACGGTCGCGGCAACACAGTTAACCGGCAGCGGATGGCTGGCGCCCCAGTCCCCCGCCGACGCTGCGGGCAGAGGCCGTCTCTAATTGACTTGGCCAGTGACGAAGGCGCTGCCATGATCGCCCGCATGAGCAGAGCGCAGGCACATCAGAGCCAGCTCGGTGCGGCCGCCTCTGACCTGGAGGCCAAGCTGATCGCGTTTGTCCGGGAGCACCGTCTGCCCGGAGGGGTGGCGGGGGTGGTCTGCGGCGACGAGCTGGTCTGGACGGCCGCCACCGGATTCGCTGATGTCGCTGCTCACGTCGCCAGCGAGCCGAACGGGATGTACAGCATTGCGTCCATTACCAAGACCTTCACCGGGACGGCAGTGATCCAGCTCCGCGACGCACGCCGCCTCGGTCTCGACGATCCTGCCGTGGCCTGGCTGCCTGAGCTGCGAGCCTGCAGGAGCCCGTTCGGGCCACTCGAGGCGGTAACGATCCGGCGGATGCTGTCGCACGAATCGGGGCTCCCGGCCGAGCCGCCCGGCACGGACTGGGCGGTACCTGCCTATCAGGGCTCGGCAGAGCAGACACTGCTGCGGGCCACGGAGATCGCTATCACAGTGCCGCCGAATGCGCGGCACAAGTATTCAGATCTCGCTTACCAGCTGCTCGGCGAGATTGTGTCCAGAGCAAGCGGCATCCCGTTTCCGCGGTACGTGCGTGAAGCGATCTTGGACCCGCTGGGCATGTCAGCGACGGCTTTCCCGCCGCGGCCGGCCAGTCTGCCGGGTACGCAGGCCACCGGATACGGCTGGCGAGGGCTGTCCGACGAATTCGAGCCGGCACCAGCGATGCCGCCCGTCTGGGCTGAGGGCGGGTTGTGGTCATGCATCGAAGACCTGGCCAGATGGATTGCCTTCCAGCTTGCCGCCTACCGCATAGATGTTGCGGGCTCGCCAGTGCTGTCAGCGGCATCGCTGCGCGAGATGCACAGGCCGCGGTATCTGGCCGACGATCGCTGGAATCAGGCATGGGGTATTTCCTGGTGCTCGACCCGGCAGGACGAGACCGTCTGGATCGGTCATTCCGGCGGACTTCCCGGATTCACCAGCACCATCTGCTTTGATCCGGCCAGTCAGGTCGGATCGATCGTCTTGCTGAACGGAACAAGCGGCAGTGCGGCGCTTGGAACCGACCTCGCCGACGCTGTCCGGCGAACAGTAACGGCACGGCCATCGGAGGCACACGTGCCGACGGCAACGCCCAGCTGCTACGTGCCTCTCCTGGGCGTCTATGCCCGGCCGGGTTTGGGCGGCTGGCTGCTGCGACTGGAGTGGCGAGACGAGAAGCTGACCTTCATAGCGCCGGAATCGCCTGGCTGGCAGGTAACGCTTGAGGCGTCCGACGACCCCGATGTATACACCATTTCGCCCGACAGCGATCCGGTCGGAGAGAGCGTGGTCTTCCGGCGGCTTAGCGACGGCTCGGTCGCTTCTGTCTTGCTGCTCAACTCCACTTGGGAACGACTTGATCCGGTTAGGCCGGTTTCGTAGCGGACCTCGTCGTCGCTCAGGTAAATCCGCGGTCATACGTTTACCTCCGCGGCTCAATGCCAAGGATTTCGAGATAGTCGCAGCCAAGCACTGGGGGCCATACAGGCGGATAACTCCGCCAACCGCTGGACATCGATCAAGAGGGTAGTTTTCGTGTCACATGCAAAGCTGCCAGTGGCCGGATTTGGTGCGGCCCTGCTCGTTGCCATCCTGCTTGCCACACTCGGCATAGTGCCTGGGACAACAGCAGGAGCCCACGCTGCGGAAGTAACGGGTTCACAGGACAACCTGCGCAGCGGCTGGGATCGGGGCGCTACCGGGCTGTCTCCTTCGGTAGTGAGCGGGAGCACCTTCGGGCCACTGCCCGGCTTCCCGGTCAGGCTGAACGGACAGATCTACGCTCAGCCGCTGGTAATTGGCAATATCGTCATCGTGGCGACCGAGAACGACATGGTCTACGGCATTGACGGGACCAGTGGACAGATTTTGTGGTCGAGGAGCCTGGGCCGGCCTTACGCCATCAAGGGCTGTAACAACATCGCCCCGAATATCGGCATAACCAGCTCACCCGTGTACGACCCCGGAACCGGCGATGTCTACGTCATGACACAGATCGAGCCGAAGACGACGCCGCTGTATACGTTGTTTGGGCTGAACCCCAGCACTGGCGCTCAGACCTCAGCCGTCGGCGTCCCTCTCCATCCGAGCAACGACTCGCACCTGACTTTCCACGGCGCGACGCAGTTGCAGCGGCCGGGTCTGCTGCTCGTGAATGGCTGGGTCTACGCGGCCTTCGGGTCTCACTGTGACCATCAGCCGTATGCGGGATTTGTGACTGGCATCAATGTCGCCACCCGCGCTCGGACGATGTGGTCAGACGAGACTGGGCTGACCGACAATCAGGCCGGCATATGGCAGAGCGGCGGCGGGATGGCATCTGACGGTACCGGCCGGCTGTTCTTCACCTCCGGCAACGGGATATCGCCCGCCCCTGGCGCGGGGGCAAGGCCGCCTGGCCAGCTCGCTGAGTCCATTGTTCGGCTGGGTGTGAACTCGTCCACGGGTGCGCTGTCCGCTAAAAACTTCTTCAGCCCGGCCAACGCCCCGGCACTGGACGCCGCCGACACCGACTGGGGCTCGGGCGGACCGATCGCTCTACCTTTCAGCACCAGCGGCACCAGCAGCCACGGCCTGATCGTTCAGGCGGGCAAGGACGGGCGCGTCTACGTCCTGGACCGCAACAATCTGGGCGGCCGCGAGCAAGGCGCCCGTAGCGGCGACGCCTTTCTGGCGAAGGCGGGACCATATGCCGGCCAATGGGGTCACCCAGCCGCCTTCGCCGATACGACCTCGCTGACCGCCGCGAATTCCTCGGCGGCGCATGACTATCTGTACTTCATCGGGAGGAAGGACTTCCTGCGTGTGCTGAAGTTCGGCGCAACGAGCTCGGGACTTCCGACAATGTCCGACGTTGCCAACAGCTCGGCGGTTTTCGGATACGGGTCGGGTGGGCCGGTCGTGACCTCCAGCGGCACCGACCCCGCATCGGCGGTCGTATGGGCCGTCAGCGCCGCGGGCGGCGGCGGCAGCGCAGGCACGTTGCGAGCGTATGCCGCTGCGCCATCGGCTAGCTGCTCCGCCAAGGCGCAGTGCTCGCTCAGCCCGATCTTCTCGGCGCCGACCGGCAGTGTCGCCAGCTTCGCCACCCCCGCTACTAGCAACAGCTCTGTTTACGTTGGCACTCTGGGCGGCCAGCTGTACGGATTCGGCATTAAGCCTGCCGCCGCTGCGCTCGCCGGACCCGCAGCAGCCTTCAGTCAGACCGGCGTCGGCTCGGCCGCCACGAAGGTTGCCACTGTCGCCGCCAGCCGGAACATCACCGTCACTGGCGTCAGCTCGGCCACGACGTCCGCGAATGTCAGTCCTGCTGCCAGCGAGTTCACGGTCGACGCGAGTAAGGCTACGGAAACCAGGCCGGGCAGCAGTAAGGCGCACCGGGTGACGTTCCCTGTGAATTTGCGAAAAGGCGACCACCTTAGCGCTCCGGTGACCTTTACCCCAGCTGCGGCTGGCGGGGTGACTGGCACGCTGTCGTTCGCGACTCCTGGCGGCCCGCTGCCAGCGACAGAGGTGTCACTCGCCGGTAGCGGGACGCAGCCCGGGTTCTACGCGAACAATCCGTCCGCTCAGTTCGCCCTGGTAGGTGACCTCGGCCAGTTCGAGAGCTGGGTCCCCGTGGGGATCACCGTGCAGCGGCAGATAACAATCACCAACGGCGGTGCCACACCGGAGAAGATCAGTACCGAGAGCCTGCCGCAGGCACCGTACAAGGTGACTGGCGTCCCGCCGACCGGCACGGTCCTCGCGCCCGGTCAGTCGTTCGTGGCAACAGTTATCTTCACGCCGACTGTTGCCGGGCAGGTGTACAACGACACACTCAGCGTGGGCAGCTCCGCTGGGAGCGCCGTGGTGAGCCTGCAGGGCCAGAGCATCTCGCCGTCAAGCCTGTTCCAGGCCTCACCTTCGCCAACCGATTTCAGTAACGTTCCCGTGGGCAAGCAGGCGAAGGCCACCGTGACAATCACCAATATCGGCAACGAGCCAGCGACGATGACCGGGTCATCGCCGCTCAGCGCACCCTTCCACGCGGCCCTCAGGGTGACTCCGCAGTTGCCTGTCAACGCCGGCTATAACCTGCACATCCCGGTCACCTTTACCCCGCCGAGGAAGGGCGCCTTCGCTGTCAAGTATCGGGTCAGCTGGACCGACGTACTCGGCAGGCACACGCTGACGGTGCCGATCCACGGCAATGCCGAGGGCTAGCCGGTTCGAAGGCCGGCCCGCAGGAAGCTCGTGGCCTGGTCGATGGCTGCCCGCGCGGCGCGGGTGTCGCTCAGCGCGTTGAGCAGCATGAAGTCGTGGACGATGCCGTCGTAGCGCACGGTTGTGACCGGGACGCCTGCGGAGCGGAGCTTGGCCGCGTATGCCTCGCCTTCGTCGCGCAGCACGTCAGCCTCGTCCACGCACAAGTAGCTGGGTGGCAGCCCGGCAAGCTGATCTGTACTGGCCTGGTTCGGTGATGCGGTGATTTCGGCGCGCTGCTGCGAGCTGGGCGCATACGCGTTCCAGAACCACTCCATCTCCGGGCGACTCAGGTAGTACCCGGAAGAGAACTGGTCGTATGAAGCCGTGTTCATGGCGGCGTCGGTGACCGGGTAGTACATCGACTGCTGCACGAACGTGACATCGCCGCGCTGCTTCGCCATCAGGGCCAAGGCCGCGGTCATATTGCCGCCGACTGACTCGCCCGCCACTGCCATCCGGCTGGCGTCTAGTCCCTTCGAGGCGCCGTTGCGAGTAATCCACTGGGCGGTGGCGTAGCCCTGCTCGATCTGGGTCGGATACTGGGCTTCTGGCGCATTCGGATACTCGACGAAGGCCAGTGCCGCGTGGGCTCCGACAGCCAGTTCCCGCACGAGCCGGTCATGGGTCTCGGCGTTGCCGAGAATCCAGCCGCCTCCGTGCATGTACACGATGACTGGCAGCATGCCCGTGGCACCCCGAGGCTTGATGATCCGTACTCGGACGTCGCCCGCTGGGGACGAGACCGTGATCCACTCCTCATCTACCGCCGGCTTGCTGACCGCGACACTGGATTGCGCGTCTTCCAGGACCTTCCGCGCATCGGCCGGCGCCATCTCGTAGAGGAATGGCGGCTTCGAAAACGCGTCAGCGACCTGTTGTGCTGCCGGCTCGAGGACAACCGCATTGGTAGCCGTCATGACGAAGCTCCTCACGCAAGTCTGGCTGTGGTTGTGCTGGAGTGCAGCGCCTGACTGGCACCAGCCTCGTGCCGGAATGTCTGCCTTGCGGCAAGCTGGCGCTTCGCCTAGTTTCGGTGCGCCACATCGTCTCTGATGTCTCCTGTGTAACACGGGTGGCGGCCGTACTGCCTGCGACCCCAGCCTTCTGGGATCACCGCCGCGGGTAGAACGGTGCAGTGGCTGGCCAACCACGTTCGGCTGGTGGGATCCTCAGTCAGACCGGCATTGACGCAACTCGCCAGTTGCGATAGTATCGCAATTATTCAGTTGCAACATGATGGAGGCAGTCATGGCGTTCCCTGATCGGATCGAGCGGACGGTGGAGATCGCTCACCCGCCGGCCTCTGTCTGGGCGGCGCTCACCACGGGAGCAGGACTGAGCGCCTGGTTCGGTCAGGAAGCCACGATCGATCTGCGCCCAGGCGGGTCGGCCTCAATGAAATGGGACAATGGCTATAAGGCCGACATGCGCGTGGAAAGGGTCGATGAGCCTACGGTGTTCGGGTTCACCTGGCACATCTTCGGGCTGCCCGACGACGATCCACGCCGCACCTACGTTGAGTTCACGCTCGAACCCACGACTGCGGGCACCCGGCTCACCGTGGTCGAATCCGGTTTCGCGCAACTTCCCGGGGACGCGCACAGTACGGCCTACAGCGGCAACACAAGTGGCTGGGCGAGTGAGCTCGGCGAGCTCGTTGACTACCTCGATGCCGCCGCCTGACATCGAGGCAGCTGCGGAACAGGTCTTCGTGGCCCTGGCCGACCCGAGTCGGCGCGCAATCCTGGCCGCGCTGGCCTCGGGCGGGCCCGCCACTGCCACCGACCTAGCCGACCGGCTGCCGATCACTCGCCAGGCGATCGCCAAGCACCTGGCGCTGCTGGCAGAGACCGGCCTGGTGACTGCCGAGCCGGGCGAGCGGCGCCGGGTTCGGTACAGGCTGCGCTCGGCGCCAATGCAAGTCGCTCAGCAGTTCCTGGCCGCACTCGCCCGCGACTGGGACGGATCACTTGCTGCGCTAAAAGATCATCTGGACCGGCGTGCCCGCGGTTCCGCGTAATTGCGGTCGCCGGCTGAGCACAGCGAAGAGGAGGACCGATGGTGAACGTGGAATCCCGTCGCCACAGTGCGCCAGCGATTGTCGTGGCGGCCACGCTCGGGCTTGCCACCGCTTGCTGGGCAGCCGCGGCGTGGCTCATGAACGGGATGGACATGGGCGTCGCGACCCGGCCGGGGTCTTTCGGGTTCTTCGCCGCGGCGTGGGTGACGATGATGGCGGCAATGATGCTGCCGGGCGCCGGCCCGGCGATTGCCAGGCAGGCTAGCGTCAGCGGCAAGATTCGCGCGGCCCTTCCGTTCACCGTGTGGTACCTGGCCATCTGGGCGCTCGTGGGCGTGGCAGCGTACGCCCTGGACCTGCCGCACGGATCGCTGGCCGCTGGCGTGGTAGTGATCGCAGCGGGTGTCTACGAGCTCACGCCGGTCAAGCAGCATTTCCGGCGCCGTTGCCGCGAATATGTGAGCTCCGGGCTGGGATTCGGGCTGTGCTGCATCGGCTCGAGCATCGGGCTGATGGCGATGCTGGTCGCGCTCGATGTAATGAGCCTGTTCTGGATGGCGGTCGTCGCGGTTGTCGCCTGCGCTCAGAAACTCATGCCCGCGAAGGCTGCCATCGACGGTCCGCTGGCACTGGCACTGATCGGTTTTGGACTGCTGATCGTCATGGCGCCCTCGCTGGTTCCGGGGCTGACGCCACCAACGATGTAGCGACATAGACAAGGAATGGGGATCAGAAATGAGCACGCACACGATGGGGACGCGCGAGCAGTGGCTGACGGCGCGGCTGGAGCTGCTCGAGGCCGAGAAGGAGCTGACCAGGCGTAGCGACGACCTGGCCCGACGACGCCAGGCGCTGCCCTGGGTCAGGGTCGACAAGGACTACCGCTTCGAGACCGACGAGGGAGCGGCAACGCTGGCTGACCTCTTCCGCGGGCGCTCGCAACTGCTGGTGTACCACTTCATGTTCGGGCCTGACTACTCCGGCGGCTGCCCGTCTTGCTCAGCGATCGCCGATGGCTTCAACGGCTCAGCTGTCCACCTGGCCAACCACGATGTGACGCTGTGGGCGGTGTCGCGCGCACCGCTCGCCAAGCTGGACGCCTACAAGAAGCGGATGGGCTGGAGCTTTCCGTGGGCATCTTCCTATGGCAGCGACTTCAACTTCGACTTCGGGGTTGCGCACACCAAGGAGGAGTGGGAAGCCGGAGCTGTTGCTTACAACTTCGGTGCGGAGGACCTTCGGCCTGCGGCGGGCGAAGAAGCCTCCAGTGACGCCTTCAGCGAGGCGCTCGTCGGCACCAGCTGGGAGACATTCCGGCGCGAAGGACCGGGCATGAGCGCCTTCGCTGTCCAGGACGGCAGCGTCTACCACACGTACTCGGCGTACGCGCGCGGGCTGGATGGCCTGTGGGGCATGTACCAGTGGCTAGATCGCGCACCGCTCGGCCGCAACGAGACCGGCTTCTGGTGGCGCCGGCACGACGAGTACGACAACCACTGACAGGTACGCGTTCGGCGCGAGCAACGATCGTTCAGCGACAGGCGGTCCAACGAGCGCCCGGATGTCGCTGTCCCGTAACAGGTAATTCAGCCTGGCTTGGTTGACTCCCGACAGGTTCGTCCGGCATCTGAGCCTGCCGCCAGCGCGCGCTGCGGCACCTGTCACAAGGAGGAACGATGCCAGTCCCTGCAAGACTCTTAAGGCTTAAAGCAGGCCGCCGTCGCCGCATCCCGGCCATCGCGCTGTTCGCCACCTGCCTCGCGGCTGGCGGCGTCATGGCGGTCATGCCCTCGGCGTCGGCGCAATCCACGATGCCCAAGCTCGACCATGTGTTCGTCATCATGGAGGAGAATCACGGCCTCAACGACGTTATCGGTAACCCGGCCGCACCCAACCTCAACTACCTGGCCAGCACGTTTGGCCTCGAAACCAATTACTTCGGGGTCAGCCCGTGCTGCAGCGAGGCGAACTATGTCGGCCTGCTTGGCGGCAACACCTTCAACGCAAACAGCGACGATGCGTACTGGAAGAACAGCGCCGACGCACCGAGCCTCATTAGCCAGATGGATCAGGCCGGCATCAGCTGGAGGGCCTACCTCCAGGGACTTCCGCATTCAAATTACGAGGGGATCTGTTACCCCGAGCTGTGCAACGGGGCACCGGACAACGACCCGCTCTACGTTTCCAAGCACGACGGAATCCAGAACTTCACTACCTCGTGGAACTCACAGGACTGGTCCCGCCAGGTCCCCATCGGGCAGCTCAGCGCTGACCTGAGCAGCGGTAACGTGCCGCGGTTCAGCTATATCATCCCGGACGAGTGCCACGACATGCATGGAGACCCGCCGTACTGCCTGGACGGCGGCAATCCTGGTGACCCGCAGGACCAGCACCTGGTCTCGGTCGGCGACGCCTACCTCGGCCAGCTGGTCAGCGAGATCACCAACGCACCGTCCTGGGCGGCCGGCAACAACGCCATCATCCTCACCTTCGACGAGGGCGACGACAGCGCCGGCTGCTGCGACGCCAACCCGGGCGCCGGACAGGTCGCGTCGATCGTTATTACGAGTCACGGGCCGCGCAGCGTCCAGGACTCGCAGCCCGCCAACCACTACTCCACACTGGCCGCCATTCAGCAGACCTTCGGGCTTGGCTGCCTGCAGTTCACCTGCGACACGGCGAACGTGCAGCCCTACACGCCGCTCTTCCAGGTCACCGGGTCCGCCGCGATCGCGACACAGCCCTTGCCGGAACAGGCGTGGCCAACGCCAAGCCCGGCTGTCACCGAGCCGACGTCCAAGAGCATCAGCACAGCGAAGGGCGGTGGTTGGACCACCAACAAGGTCCAGCTCTACGGGACAAACGACAACAGTTTCGGCGCGATAGCCGGCTCGTCGCCAACCGATATCTGGGCGGTCGGTAACTTCCTGCCGGATACAGCGACCAGCAACCAGGACGCGACGCTGACATTTGCCGAGCACTTCGACGGCAAGAACTGGAGCGTGGTGCCGACGCCAACCACTGGAGCTAACTTCACCTCGTTCTACGGAGTCGCGGCCAGCCAGGGCCAGGCGTGGGCGGTTGGCGAGTACCTGAACAGCGACTACCAGGATCGGGCTCTGCTCGAGCACTGGGACGGCTCTCAGTGGTCCATCGCCAACATTCCGCAGCCGGGCTCGGTGCGCGACATGTTCCACCACGCGAGCGCGGTTTCACCGTCCGACGTGTGGGCTGTCGGCGACCAGCAGGACGCGAATGGGAAGTTCGAGACGCTGGCCGAGCACTGGAACGGTTCTAGCTGGAGCGTCGCGCAGACCCCGAATCCCGGCTCCACCGGGAACCACCTCTACTCCGTTGACGCGGTGAGCGCCAACAATGTCTGGGCCGCTGGGATGCAGCTCGGCACCGACTCCCCCGACCAAGGGCTCGTGGAGCACTGGGACGGCAAGAAGTGGTCGGTCGTGCCGATGCCGACACCGGCCTCGGCGGACTTGGTCATGCTGACAGG
>Ga0126371_10000474_pt1 | contig 32937 bp, 29 predicted proteins | sample PanSoiMetaPlot_4_FD_110145 | JGI IMG/M metagenome (GOLD analysis project Ga0126371, IMG submission 110145) | Tropical forest soil microbial communities from Panama - MetaG Plot_4 | ecosystem: Environmental > Terrestrial > Soil > Tropical forest > Bulk soil | place: Panama | collected 2016-02-17 | reverse complement strand
CGGCCTTGATCCGCCAGTAAACAATAAAGGCGATCCAAACTACGGGGAAGAAAGACTCATAGAACCAGAGCATTCAGGGACCTCCGGTGGGTGTAGTTGTTTTGAAGCTCGTCGCAGTGTTTACGTTGGCTGTGCAAGGGGAGTTCTACGGGGGGAGCATTTCGTCTGTCCCCACAGTTTCCTGACATACTATCCGTCGTTGATAGGCTGACACGATGATTGTCATCCACTCCCCAAGATTGCAGCTCAGCCAGTTCCAGATGCAGGATGCACAGGACGTTTTTGGATGCATCACGCCTGCGATCGCCAAATTCATGCCCTGGGAGCCATCGTGGAGCGAGTACTTGGCGCGATGCGAGAAGAGAGAGCAGGCTCCGGAACCGAACAAGTTTTCCTTCGTCATCCGGCGGCTCGACAACAAAGAATGTCTTGGCATGGCCTCGTTCGAAGACGCGGATTCTGTTTCGCCCGAACTCGGCCTTTGGCTCAAGGAAAGCGCGCACGGGCAGGGTTTTGGCCGGGAAGTCGTGGCCGCACTTGTTCAGTGGGGGCACGCAACTCTAGGCAAGGAAAGTTTCCTCTATCCGGTGGCCGTACCGAATACCGCTAGCAGGCGCATCGCGGAGAATCTTGGCGGCGAGATTGTAGGAAATCGCAAGAATCCAAAATACGACTCCGTCGTTTACAGGATTCCATTCGACGGAGAGAAGTGTGGGGAGAGACGGGGCGCTCACTAATTTCCACTCGTTCGAAACAGCAAAACATTCCGTCTGCCCCCGGTTTTTGACCCTGCCGGATCGCTAGTCTTTTGGTGTTGACATTCGACATCAACGGGAATATCTATTGCTGTAGAGAGTCGACACCATGCATCGAGTGTCTCGTCTTGATCTTTTGCAGGGAACTCTTGACCTGCTTATTCTTCGCATCCTACAGTCGGGCCACGCTCTGCACGGATGGGCAATTTCCGAGAGAATCCGACAAATCTCAGGGAATGTGCTTCAGGCCAATCAAGGCTCGTTGTATCCCGCCTTGCATCGGCTCGAACACCAAGGCTGGATCAAGGCCGAGTGGGGCGTTTCGGAATTGGGGCGGCGCGCACGTTTTTATCGCCTGACAAGTTCCGGGCGGAAACAACTCCAGCAGGAAGCCGATAACTGGGCCCGTTTGGCGACAGCGATTGGCAAAGTTTTGGAAATGGCTTGAAGGAGTCTGGCCATGACCCTCACGGACCTCCGATTGCGGCTTCGAGCCCTCTTTCTTCGTGCTCGCGTCGAACAAGAACTTGACGATGAAGTTGAGTTCCATCTGGCAATGGCGCGCCACAAACACTTGGCTGCGGGGCATTCGGAAGAGGATGCGATACGTCTGGCTCGTTTGGACTTTGGCCGTGTCTCTTCTGTCAAAGAGGATTGCAGGAGCGTTCGAGGCATTATCGCCCTCGAGACCGGGATGCAGGATATTCGATATGCATTGAGGAGTTTCAACCGCAATCGTAACTTCGTGTTAGCGGTGTCGGGAACGATCGCACTCGGTTTGGGTCTGAACTTGGCACTGTTCACACTGTTCAACGCCTACGTCCTTCGCCCGCTCTCGATTCGCGACCCCTATGGCTTGTACGCCTTTACGTGGTCTGACAGCACGGGACAAGAACACGCGTTCACGTGGGATGAATACCGGGAATTGCTCAAACAGAAGTCTATCTTCTCGGATGTTGCGGCGGTTCAGGGCGTGTATACACGGGTAGAGGGTCACGCTTTTCGTGGCGATTTAGTCAGCGGAAACTACTTTCAAATGCTTGGTGTCGGGACGACGCTGGGCCGCCCTTTGCTCCCGAAAGATTCTGACGCGCCTGGGCGCGAACCGTTCATCGTTCTCAGTTATGACGCGTGGCAGAGCAGATTCGGAGGAAGGCTGGACATCGTCGGGGCGAAGATCATGATTCGGGGTTTTCCGATGGAAGTCGTTGGTGTTACCCCGCGGGAATTCCAGGGCCTCGGCGAATCGCCACGAGACTTCTGGTCTCCGCTTAGTATGGCTCATCGCCTGCAAGATGGCCCGGACCTTTTTGGCGCAGAGCATCCTGAGAGTCTCGAGATCATCGGGCGACTCCGAACCGAGCGAAGCGTATCCGCCGCAGAAGCCTTATTGCTGGCATGGTCCAAGCAGATGACCGCGCAATCGACTCCGGAGCACAAAGCGACAGGGGCTTTGTTGCGTTCCCGGGCGACCTCGATTCCGCTAACGCCGGAACTCCTCGCTGTGTTCAGTCCGTTGATTGCAGCGTTCGCTCTTGTTTTGGTATTGGCATGCACGAATGTAGCGAGCATGATGCTAGCCCGCGCGACCGCACGGCAAAGGGAAATTGGAATCCGCCTATCACTGGGAGCGGCCCGCGGGCGATTGATCCGGCAGTTGCTCACTGAGAGCGTCCTTCTGTCCATACCAGCAGCAATTCTAGGTTTGATCATTTCACGACTGACCATAGACGCCGCTCTGTGGACTGTGTTCGCCACAATTCCCAAAGACATGCTCGAATTGGCCCACGATGTTGCGCGTCCAGTCGACTGGCGAGTCCTTGGATTCATGTTCTTTGCAGCTCTGATCTCTGCGCTTTTGTTTGGCCTTGCGCCCGCTATCCAAGCCACGCGAGTTAGCGTTATCTCCTCCGTTCGTGGCGAATCGACCTCGGATGTCAGACCATCGCGGGTGAGAAACGGACTCGTGATTGCGCAGGTCGCCCTCTGCACATTGTTGCTCATTGCATGTGGCGCCCTGGTTCGCACCACCATGGCCATGACCACATTTGATATTGGCTTTCATACGGACCACATTATCGCCATGGAAGTTACGGACAGTGGTCGCAGACGAGTAATGGACGCTCTCTCCACAGATCCAGAAGTTGATGCGATCGCTTCAGCTTCCTCGGTTCCCCTGGGAGGGCGATTGCCAGTGGTATCCGCCTCCACGGGTGGCGGCCCAACTATCGACGTTGCACGGAATGAAGTTTCGTCACAGTACTTCGACATTCTGCGAGTTCCCCTCTTAAAGGGCCGCGGCTTCAGCATCGAGGAGGCATCCCCGGAAGCGCCTGTCGCGATTCTTAGCGCTGGGGCAGCGGCGCGGTTATTCGCCGGTCGCGACCCGCTGGCACAAACCATTCGATTGGAGGCTCCAGAGCGTGTGGTGCGCATTGTTGGGGTTGCGAGCGACATTGTGACCTGTTGCATCGCATATGGCAAAGACGCCGCAGTGTTGTATTCGCCTGCCAGCCCCTCGAAAACAGGAAATCTGCTTGTGCATGTTCGTGGAGAAGTAGAAACGGAACGACATAGGCTCGATACTCTGCTGGCGGCGCTGGCCCCTGGCGCGATTAACGATATCCATTCGCTCGATCAGTATCGGGCAGTTGGCATTTACGCTTTTCAAGTGGCATCAATGATAGGAATGGCTGTTGGCGGGCTAGCCCTGTTTCTGACCCTGTCCGGCATCTACGGCGTCGTTTCGTTTTTTGTAACGCAACGAACGAAGGAAATTGGCATCCGAGTAGCCCTTGGTGCGACTACCCTCATGGTTACGACCCTCGTGTTAAGGCAGGCGTTGCGATTGGCTTCGATAGGAATTTCCGCTGGCGTTCTTTTGGGTATAGGAGTGGCACGGGTGCTTGCTTCACAAATGATTTTCCTGCGCGTATTCGATGGCGCAGCTTTTGCAGCGGGTGTTCTCCTGGTTCTGTCGACTGCACTAGCGGCGGGATACGTACCCTCCCGCAGAGCGGCTGAGATCGACCCTATCAATACTCTTCGCTACGACTGAAAAATCTGGGGACAAAACTGGAGAGAGACGGGACGCTCACTAATTTCATTCGTTCGAAAAACCGGGACGGTTTGGCCTCATCAATCCATACAAGCGTTAGAGGAAAGGAGAGCAAGAATGAAATCGACACCAACTAAACCAAGCATCGTTTTCTGCCACGGGCTTTGGGCAGACGGTTCCTGCTTCAGCAAATTAATCGCGCCCCTGCAGGCCGAGGGGTACGAGTGCATTGCGGCGCAGTACGGCCTCAACTCAACGGCAGAGGACGTCGCCTTAACGAAAGCAACTATCGGCCGGGTGAGCGGCCCGGTTATTCTTGTCGGCCACTCTTACGGCGGAAGCGTGATCACCGGCGCTGGAACCGACGATCGGGTTGTCGGCCTGGTTTACATCTGCGCGCTTGCTCCGGACGCGGACGAAACTTCGCAAACGCAGCAGTCCAATTTCCCAACGACACCGGTCTTCTCGCATATCGACGTCAAGGACGAACGCATCTGGTTGCTTCCGGACGGCATCGATGATTTCGCCGGCGATTTGCCCGAGCAGGAGAAAAAGCTCGTTTTCGCGACGCAGGGTGTTCCGAAACCCGACCTGTTCGGCGCAAAAGTCGGAGGAACCGCGTGGAAATCAAAGCCCAGTTGGTACATCGTGGGCAAGAAAGACCGCACGGTTCATCCCGATCTGGAGCGCTTTTTCGCCAAGCGCATGGGCGCAACCACGTACGAATTCGACAGCAGCCATGTGCCGATGCTCTCTCAACCGGAACGGGTCCTCGACGTGATCCGCACCGCCGCAAAAGCGGTTCAACAAGAGATTGCGGCAGCGTAAAACGGGTCGGGATCATATCCTTGGCGACTGTGCGTCTGCAGTCTCGGTAACTGTTCAGTTGGGTTGCGACGATTTGGTCTCACCCGACGACGTCCGATCCGGCTGAACAGTTAATGGTTCAGACCAGTGTTCTTGCCATCGCGACGGCTAGGCGGGAGGTTGGAGATGATCAAGAAAATCGAGATTGAGCGGTTCAGCCTGACCAGTTCCAAACCATTTGATGAAGTAGTGGCCGGGGTAAATGCCGCCATCGGCCATCCGGATATGGCTGAATTTGGGAGATCAACTCACGAAGCGCGCTCCTTTGCGGAGCTGAGAAGCGCGGTCGAGAAAGGCTTGAGCAAAGTAGGACTGATGCTGTTTATGCAACTTGATCTTGGCGAGGTTGTGCGCAAAGAAATGGGCAGCGATGTTCCCAAGATCGTCCGTTTGCTGATTGGCAATCCCCTCATCATGAAAGAAATGGCAAAGCATGTTCCAGATGCCGGCTCCTACGCGCCGGTTACGGTGCTTGTGGATGAGCGCGCTGATGGCGTTCATCTGTCATATGACAGGATGACCAGCCTTCTAGCTCCGTATGAGAATCGCGAAGCGCTGGAGGTCGCCCGAGATTTGGATAGGAAGGTCGAAGATATGTTACGGCGCGCTGCAGCTTGAAGGACAATCGGAGAAAGACGGAACGTTCACCAATTTCATTCGTCGAAATGGGGAACCCTCCGTTCGTCCCGGTTTTCTACACCGAGTCATCGAAGGTGCCGGTCCGCAAAGGGCCACTGGGCCTGTAGGTGCTGATGATTACGCCCGAGGACACAGCCTTCGTCCTGACGAGCGTGAGTTCGCGCGGCGGGGTTCCTTCCGAAAAGATACGTTTGCCAGTGCCTAAGAGCACCGGAAAGACGAGCAGCAAGACCTCATCCGCAAGCCCGTGTTCGAGCAGCACCGCTGTTAGTGTCGAGCTGCCCCAGACAATCAAGTGCGGCCCGCTCTTCTCCTTGATGCTGCGAATGCCCTCAACGATGTCCGGTCCAAGGTCCTCGGCCGGCCCCCATTCCAGACTCTTCGGCTTGTGGGTCGCGACATATTTCGTCGCCGCGTTAATACTGTCCGCCATCGGACTCTTCGGAGCTTTCGGCCAAAAGCCGCTCCAGATGTCGTAAGTTCGGCGGCCCAGCAGCAGATCAAAAGCCTCGCCGTGAGCCGCGACGATGGCCGCGCCCCCCTCTGGGTCGTCATGAGGCGCCGACCATCCGCCGTATTTGAAGCCGCTACTGGTATCTTCCTTCGGCCCGCCGGGCGCCTGAATCACTCCGTCCAGCGAAATGTGTTCGATGATTCTGATCTTTCTCATAACGTCTCCTTTATTAACAGTTAATAACAAATGATGGGGTGCCCCACTTCTCGCTTCTTTTGCGAGAAGTGGGAAAGCGTGTCTGTGACAGTTGAACGATTGGATGCGTGGCGCTCTTCCATGTCTCGCAAAAGAGGCGAGACATGGGGCACCCGGCATGAGTGGCATTCTCTCCAGCGACCGGCGACTCTGAGCACATCACCTCACTCCAGGAATGTGAAGGTGGCCCAGCCTTTGAACTGCCGAGGTCGCCGCTAGTGTGGTGCCCATAACTTTGACTGCGCTCAAAGGCAGCCCTTCGCGCACGTTGCGAAGGACGGGGCACTCGCAGTTCGGAACTCGAGCAGTCGAAACGCCAAAGGCCTGGCCACCCGCCCTGGGGGTTGATGGTTTCGACACAATGAGCACGAAGCGGGTATACTAGAAGTACCTTAACCTCGAAGACACGTCATCCGAACACTTTTGCGCCTTCGCGATTGAGAGACCGGGAGGCGCCTCTATTGCGTCACCAATTCTGCGCGTATCGCTCGGCAGACGGCACAATTTCGAACGCTTGTCACGGCGTCGTTGATACCTTTCTGATTGCCAGCGACACGGTTGTTTCAAGCACATAAGGAAAGTTGTGATCACCCGCTGGTTTACCACCAGCCCAATTACAGGAGTTCAATATGTCCGGACGCAATGGCGACAAATCCAGATTCCACCGCGAGCGTAAGCAGAAAATCGCTCGACGGCTGCGCACCCGCGAATTGCTGAAGAGGGGTACGGCAGAAGGGAAGTCGGTGGATGCATCAGCCCGCAACCCGCGGCCGGCGTCGGCATGAGCGCTCCAACGCTGAGACTCCGAAGGGCGACAGTCGAAGCCAACACCGTCAACCCTTGATGATTTTGCTGAAAGAGGAAATGCAATGAAGAATCTTTATGTCGGGAATTTGCCCCACAGCACGACCGAATCCGAGCTGCGAAACCTTTTCGAGGCGCACGGCGCGGTAGAAAAGATCACACTGGTGACAGATCGGGATACCGGTCGTTCACGTGGGTTCGGGTTCGTGGAAATGACCAATGCCGCCGAAGCCGATAAGGCTATTGCGACGCTCAATGGGACCGATCTGGGCGGACGCACGTTGACGATTAACGAGGCCAAGCCTAAGGCGGAACGTCCACGGGGCGGAGGGCATCGTTTTGGCGGTGGAGGCGGCCGTGGGCGCGACGACTACCGCGGCCATCCACGTCAGCCGCGCGAACCGCGCTGGTAGTTTGTTGAGCGAACAGAATGCGCCCAGGCTGCAAATGCCTGTCGGCTACGAACGAGATATTCCAAGGGGGGACTATGCCAAGAGGTCGATCAACGTTCGCAAAGCGTCAGAAGGAACAAACGCGGCAACAGAGACAGCGGGACAAGGCAGAGCGCAGAAGCCAACGGAAACAAGAAAAGACTACTGTTGGTACCGCAGATGAAATGGCGGAATTGCGCGAACATGCCGCAGAGCAGGCTGCGCTATTCAATGTTGGAGCAGAAGACGCGGACACCGCTGAATTTTAGGAGGATCAGAGTGGCAGAAATTCGATTACAAGAGGGCGAATCCTTGGAGAATGCGCTCCGTCGGTTCAAACGGAAGGTTCAGTCGGAAGACATCATTCGAGAAGTGAAACGTCACTCGTACTATCTGAAGCCTGGTGAAAAGCGCCGGGTGAAACAAGCTTTGGCGCGGAAGCGCGCCCGCAAAAAGAATCGGAGGGAAAGCTCCTCCGGAAGTGACTCCCGTGGGGAAAAAAAGTGACTTTGTAGAGAAAGCTCTTTGGGGTGCCAGCGTTCGAACGGGAAAGGAAAACTGGGGACAGACGGGAGTTTCCCCAGTTTCCATTCATCGAAAATCAGGGAATGCTCCCATCTAAAGCTGCAAGTCCAGTAACCTTCCCATACAGCTCATCGTGTGCGGAATACCAATTCGAGGTGTGCTTCAGGACCTCCACAGCGAGGATATCCTGCTTGTGAAACTCGCCAGGAGCCAGTAGAACCGCTGGTTTTTCGCCTCTACTCCGCGCCACTATCGTTGCAGCCAAACCTCCCGCGATCTGAGCGGCACCTTTTAATTCTCCTCTGAAAGCGAGCAACGCCGCCAGCGCAGTGAACAGAGCAGCGAAATAATCACACGAGATCGCCTTGCCGGAATCCAGGTTTCTGCCCCACAATTCATCGAGTGCACCAAGGTATTGCCCCGCGTATTTCAGTGACTCAACCCCTGCCCAATGCCCCCATCCGGCCACCTTTCCCAAATAAGACGGGTCAGCACCTTTCAACTCATGGAGCTTCTCTTCCGTGAGATCGTTTACAAGGCCGACTCTCGGACGGGGCGAGTCGAGGTTCTCCGGATTTGTTACGAACGTCCTATCGAATGCATTCAGAGAAGAGAGGAGTTCTTGTTCCGCTCGAATTCCCCCCTCCTTGCTGGAATTGGCGATGACGATCGCGTCACTCGCCCTGATTAGATATTCTGCGGATTGTCGCCAAGTCTGCATCTTGCTCCACATTGGCGTCAGGACATACGGTACAGAGTTTTTATTCAGCTCGTGGCCGTGCTGATCCTCCCGTGTAAGGTACCCGCTAAACGACAACGCATCCCTCGGATTGGCAATCCACAGAACTGGATATGAAGAGAATCTGCGTTCGATCTGGCCGCGTAGGGACGTATCTGGATCAGCTTCGCTCGATGACGCTGACTGCACTGCACCCATTTCCCTCAGGACCACGGTGGGAGCTTCATTCTTGAATGCATGGAGCCCCGTCTCAACTCTTCGGAATTTCCGAAGGAAGAGAATAATGGGCATCTGCTTACCGTCGGGCGTGTGAGCCTTCCCCTTCGCGTGCACGAGTCTCTCTCCGCGAAAGTTGTAATAGCGAACTCCGAGCTCGAGTCTGGCCTTGAGCTCCAGGTAAACCCACTCGAGCCAATCCCTCTTGAATTCAGAAGAAGCCGGGTAACTCGGCTTTCCCATAGGGTCGGGGATATCTGGCGAATGGCCTGAAGACAGACTCGGCACTTGGCGATCGCTGAAGAACTCTTCGAACGGAGAGATTAACGCGATGAAGCAATCCCTGATTACCGGAGGGACCTCATTGTCTTCCAATGCAAATAACTCTTTGGACGAGAAGCCTTTTTCCGACATAATCGCCTGCACTCATAGATTGCGTTGATGAATGACGAAGCTTTTCGCATATCCGTCCAGCTCTTATTTGGGTAGACCTGGATAGCCGAGCTTGTTCGATCTATCGGTATCGGCAGCATCATACCCCTTCGACAAGCTCAGACCCCACACTAAAGAGGGGCGACGCGCCCATTTCCGTTTGCCAGAGGATCGATCCGAAGAGTCGCATTGCCTTCTTCAAGCCCTATTCTGAGGTTTATCCTTGACAGGCGCGATTTCCTCATCCAAGATTTGGCGCCGGGTTTTCTAACCTTTCCGGCGGAGGCGCCCAGGCCTCCAGGGACGCACCATCCGTAAGCTGAAGTCAGCACCAAAATCAATCGCTTGTCGGCGAAAACTGGCGGCTCGGTGCTGTCTATCAGGCTCATTTCTCTGTACCCACAACTGCGAAGTCTTTGCGTAGAGAGGAGAGTCTTATGACAAAAGCTCGCGCTGAGTCGTGTAAGCGTGAGGCGCCGTTGAGCTTTCTGGGGGTGAAGCGGTGGCAACACAATCCGAAAGAGTGGAGAAGCATCAATGAATACCTCGCTTCGGCACTTCAAAGACGTGGCGGTGTTTCTTGCGGTGACCTTGTTGATACTCATACTTGCCGGATGTGGCTCCTCGCCACAGCAACCACCTCCGCCTCCACCTCCTCCCCCACAAAAGAAAGTGGTGCCTAAGTTTGTCTATGTGGCTAACTACGGTAGCGACAGCGTATCTGCCTTTTCCGTAACAGCAAGTACTGGCAACTTATCTCCTGTTCCCGGCTCTCCATTTCCAACTGACAGCGAGCCTTTCTCTCTTGTGCTCGATTCCTCGGCGAAGTTCCTCTACGTAATAAATCATGGCGCATTCGAGATCTCAGTCTACGGTATCGGACAGGACGGTGGACTGAGCAAGGTATCGGGCTCGCCATTCTTTATAGCGCCAAATCCAAATGGAGCTGTCTTAAGTCCGTCGGGAAAGTTTCTCTACGTCACCACGACCGACTCCGGCGCCGGACAGATCTGGAAATACTCGATCGATAGCAGCACAGGTTTAATTGATCCTTCATCTGCCACGTCCTTCCCAGCCGGTACTTTACCCGTTTGGCTTGCGCTGGATCGAACTGGCAAGTTCTTGTTTGCAAGCGACATTGCCGCGGGTCAGGTTCTCGCTTTTTCCGTCGATCAGTCCAGTGAAGACCTGCACTCGGTTGCAGGCTCACCGTTTACAACTGGTGTTTTCCCAAATTCGGTCCTGGCTAGCCCAAGTCCGATATTCTCTATGTCCCGTGCCAGTCGAACAATGCAGTATTCGCATATGCAATCGACACTGCAACGGGCACCCTCAGCGCGGTTGGGGGATCTCCCTTTGCGGTCGGACAAGTGCCGCTGTATGTTGCCACCGACCCTGCCAGCCAGTTCCTCTATGCCTCCAACGCCTTCTCGAACGACGTTTCTGGATTCACGATTGACTCTTTGAATGGCGCGCTAACCCCCATCGCAGGTTCACCTTTTTCTGCCGGATTTTCACCAATATTCCTCGCTGTTGATCCGTCGGGAACATTTCTGTACGTCACTGGGAACAGCGCTATCACAGCCTACCGTATATCTACTGGAGGTAGTTTAGGACCATCTCTCGGTTCGTTTTCTGTGGGTGATGAACCGAGGGCAGTTGCATTTATTAGCAGTCTCGAATGAGGTAATTGCGATTTCACTCATCATGCTGCGCCTGCACGGGTGTTTCAGCCTTTGAGTTGCCGAAACCGGCACACTGTTGCGGGAGCCCCCTGTCCGGCAAACGGGCGGAATCCGAAGCACAAATTCCGCCCGCGCTCGTTACTGCTTATCGTAGACAGTATCCGTGCTAAATTCCTTGCCGTCTGCGGTCTTACCTTTCGATCTAACGGTCGAGACCTTTCCATCACTGGATACTTCAGCGGTTACCTTTCCAATCTCTTTCCCGCCCTTCTTGAGTGTTCCCTCCACCTTGCGAGGGCTGGCTCGCTTCAGAGCAATCGTATCGGCTCCCCCGGGCGCACCTGTACCGGTGATGGCGGAATCTTTCCCGTCATAGTTGGTAGAAAAACTATAGGAGCTCGAAGCGCCACTGGCGCCCACTGCCTCAAAGCTGTAACTGGCTCCGGCGCCTTGAGAAGCGATGGTCCGGGTCATACTTTTGGGCCCCGGCCCCGGTACGAATTTGGATTTTGCAGTATTCAGCTTCCAGGTTCCAGCAAAGGGATTGTCCTGTGCCCAGAGGGTTCCGGACATCGCGATGCAAAAACAAGGCCCAACACAACCAAGTTGCGTTTCATCAGGTTTTCTCCTTGGATTTGCTTTGGCGCCATCTCCATCTGGCCTCAGCGTCACGGGATTATGCTCTTGTCAGGCAGCCTGACGCAAGAAAGCCTGGGTTGGAGCGGCTGGCGTTGAATTGCCGTTGCTCCCGCAATTGTGCGTGGGCCGCCCATTCGCATTGAGCATTGGGTCGGGAGCTTAGGCCTCCAGAATCCGAGCTGTGCCAGTGTGAGTCTAATCAGCGGTGACACAAGGGAGTTGCACATGACGACTAATGGTTCGACCGCACTGATCACAGGAGGAACGAGCGGAATTGGTCGCGCAACAGCCAGGAAACTCGCAGAGCTTGGCGTCCACGTGATTGTGGTGGGGCGCAATGCGGAGCGCGGCAAGAAGACAATCGACGAAATCCAGGCCGCAGGAGGCAAAGCGGATTTCATTTCCTCCGATTTTCAGGACGCAGCCAGCGCACGCGCCGTCGCGAAGAGAGCCATCGAACTTGGAAATGGCCGGGTCGATATTCTCATCAACAATGCCGGCATCTATCCGTTTGGACCCACGCACGAAATGACCGAAGAACAGTTTGATCGCGTTTTTTTCCCTCAATGTGAAGGCACCGTATTTCCTGGTAGCGGAACTGGCGCCGCTGATGGCCAAGCGAGGCAAAGGGGCAATCGTGAACCTGTCGACAATGGCTGCAGATTACGGCGCGCCGGGGATGAGTCTCTACGGTTCGAGCAAGGCCGCCATCAATTTGTTGACCAAGACGTGGGCGGCGGAATACCGACCGAGCGGTGTGCGTGTGAATGCAGTCAGTCCCGGACCAACGCGCACCGAAGGTACGGACGCGATGGGCGAGGGCCTCGAGCAGTTAGCCGCACAAGGACCTGCGGGGCGCCCGGCCACAGCCGACGAGATTGCCGAGGCAATTGTCTTTCTAGCAACAGATCGCGCAAGCTACATCTACGGCGCAAAACTTGCGGTCGATGGAGGCCGCACCGCGATCTGAACGTCCCTCAGGCTTGGCTTGGTTGTCCCCGGTTCCCCGTCTGTCCCGGTTTCCAGCTTTCCCAACAGGGTGGCGGTTGTTCAGCTTGAACTCTCTGCGGCGATACACGGCGTTATCCCGAACGCCCGCGTTCTCACCAGCGGGCGGAGGGATCTCAGCTAGCACGGTATTGAGAATGCGAGATCCTTCACTCCGGCTGAAAAGCGCCTGCGCTCAGGATGACGCTCCTTTATTTCCGGAAAAGCCGCGGACACGGTCTCATTCGCCAAAAAATTGGGGAACGCTCCCCGGCCCCGGTTTCCCGCCTACTCACTTTGACGCGGCAGTATACAGGTCTGATTGCAAACGGAAATAAGAATAGACCAGCGTCGGACCCTTCCCTCCTGCAAACACCGAGGAGATGTCGGGAATAACGCCTGCGGTATCGCGAGGAGCGAATTCACGAACAAAGTCCCGTTTCCCGCTGACCAGATCAAGACGATAAACGCGGATGGGAAGATGATCGGAACGCGCGACATAGAACTGTTTTTCATCTTGGCCCCAGCCCACTGGGACGTCTCCCTCTTCCGCACCCTTTAAGCGTTCTGGTTTCCGTTCTTTCACGGGGTAGATCCAGATTGCGCCATCCTCGTCCACGGCAGACAAGAATTTGCCGTCCGGAGAAACTTGCGTACCACTGACTCCTTCGGGGGTAATGGCTTCTGGCGCACCTCCGTTGAGATCCTGGATCCATGACTGCACCGCGTGCCCAGGCTTGCTGCCCACGAAAACTATGTGCCGCCCGTCTGGAAACCAACCCGCCGAGTAGTGAGCAATAGCGTCCTGAGTCAGCCTTCTTTCCGAGCCTTTGCCAACCGGAAGTAAAACTAATTGCGGAACGGCGTCAGCTCCGTTCCCGAAGGGGGCGATCGCGAGTGCCCATTGCCCATCCTGTGAGATGGAAGCGCCATAGCCCGGGCCAAGTTTGATGGGGGGCGAACCGTCCACGTTGCGAACGTATACTTCGTAGTCCTTTAGAGCGGCTTCTCCTTCCACCGTAAGCAATATGCTTCCGCCATCGGACGAGAGATCATCCGCTCGCGAAAAATCGAGCCAGGAAAGATCCCGATCTACTCCGGAAGCATTGGCAAGAATCTCATATCGTTCTACGTCGCGGCTTAACAGTAGAGCTCGATCCCTCGACACATCGTGAAGGGTCAGTTCGCCGGATTCGCTGACGACGCGCTGCAGATTTCCGGCAAGTGTCAATCGATAGATGGCTCGCGGGCGCTCACGTTCGCCCTGTGCTTCACTTGCGGAGAACCATAAGGAATCTCCGGAAGGATCCCAGCTGAGGCCGCGGACGCTGAGCCACAGGCGGCTCATAACTTTCTTCTGTCGGTTGGCATCGATGATTTCTACTAAACCTGCATCGTCTCCCTCCAGCGGGTGTTCGAGGAAAGCCAACTCCCCGCGCGGAGAAACTCTGACGTCGCTGAGCCAGTGTCCGCCTGTTACCGCGTATACAGGAGTCCCAATTGGAAATTCCAGGTTGCAGCGTTTTCCTACCCAATGAACAATAGCCAGGTTCTTCCCTTCTTGATCCCAATCCGCATCCTGCACATTCTCGAGAATTTCCCGTGGCGCTCCGCCGGTTACCGGTATCGTGGCGAGCGTTCCGCGACTGATCCAGCCAACGCCGGCCCGACGGTTCATCAGAATTGCCAACTCGCCTTGCAGTGAAACCGCCAGAATGTCGGCATCGGGAACAGAGTATTGGCGTCCCTGAGGGCTTTCGCCCTGCGACCAGAACAGTTCCACAGGGTGCCCGTTCCAAGCGGCCCCATAAATTACGCTGTGACCGTCAGGACCGAAGCGTGCAGACCGGATTGCACCCTTGCCATAGGAAATTCGATGAAATGTATAAGCAGTCTGACGAGGCCAAAGAAAATAAGCCGCGGCTATGGCGACAACGATGAGCCCGATTGCAATCGCAAATCGAATGCGAACCTTTGCCTTCGGACGCTCCGGACTTTTCGATAGTGCACTAGAGTCCGCTTCATCGTTTCGCGTAACTGGTGCAACCGGCGGAGCTTCCGATGCAACGGCATCTGGACGAACTGGAGCGATGAAGCGATAGCCTCTGCGCGGAACTGTTTCAATGAATCTCGGGTTTTCCGCCGAGTCTCCTAACGCAGTACGAAGCTTGGCGACGGCGACGTTGACAGCCTGATCGAAATCACCGTACCCGGTATCCGGCCAGATTCGGCTGTGCAATTGCTCTCTGGTGACTAACTCTCCGGGGTGCTCGAGCAACACTTGTAGAACCTTAAACGGTTGCTGCTGCACCTTGATCCTGACGCCCGATTTGCGGACCTCTCCCTCATCCAGATCGACTTCATACACCCCAAACTTTATGGATGTGTGCCGGGTGGGCCCCATGGCCTCGCGAGTCTACCACTTTTCCCGTGAGTGGGAGGAAATCTGACTATGAACCACCAAGGGAATCAGCGAGTTAGCTGGAAAGGTCTGGTTTATGGAGAGACGATCCATGGAAAAGAATCGGAAATTGCTCTTCTACGTCTGACGCTGCATGAGATTGTCTGTGACATCGTCAGCGAAAAGAAATCTCAGAGCGCCGTTTTCTACTAAGTAAAGAGGAGAAGCTTGTGTCGATCACATCGTCCGCGCTGCCGGAGGCAGGGTATGAACGCTCCATTCGGGAGCATTTGACGACTATGTCACTCGAGGCAGTAAGACCGGTTGCCGATGATCTCGCAACTCAAGCGTGGATCACTGGACCGGAACTGAACAACTTCCATGTGGTGCTGGTCCCCTTTCAGGTTTCCGAGCGGGAGCGAGCCTTTGCCGGCCCGAAAAGCAATGCTGGTCGGCCGTTAGTTCTGTCCCTGACGTGGAAGGAACTCATCTTGAAAATCGGGACATCAGCCCCTTTCTCAAGTCGTTCAATTAAGGCGAACGTAGTGCGATTTGGCGAGGTTACTGTGGACATAGATTCCATGGAGGTTCGACGATCCAACCGCCCTGTGAAACTGACTGCCATGGAGTTCAAACTGCTGAAATACTTTGCTAAAAACCCAAACCGAGTGATTTCACGGGGCGATCTGCTGAACCAGGTTTGGGGCTATCACAACTACCCAAGCACCCGGACAGTGGACAATCACATTCTGCGTTTGCGGCAGAAGCTGGAGCCGGGTTTCGGAAAGCCGGTGCACTTTCGAACAGTGCATGGGATCGGCTACAAATTCATGCCCTAGCGCTGTTTTGGCTTTTTCTTTGGGGTTATTTCGTTACTTCCAGTCGGCACGGTGGTTAGTCTGCGAGCAGGCGATGAGACAAAGGCGCGCTTGTTTCCCTGGATGTAATGGCAAAGTCAATACGGAGAAGCTTTATGTCTGAATGGAAAACGACGTACCGGGGAATCATATATCCGTGGCACTGCGACCATATGGGACACATGAATGTCATGTGGTACGCCAGCAAGTTCGACGAAGCCTGTTGGCAACTGCTGGGTATGCTAGGTCTCGATCGGTCCCGGTTTGCAGAACACGTGAGCGCGATGGCCGCCGTCGAACAACACATTCAGTATAAGCGGGAGCTGTATCCGGGCGACGCCGTTACGATCCAATCGGCTCTTCTGGAAGTCAAAGACAAATCGATTCACATGCTTCACAAGATGGTGCACGACGCCAGCGGAGAAGTCGCAGCGACGACTGTGGTAGTAGGCGTTCACATCGACGCCAGGATGCGTAAAGCCATCCGAATTCCCGAAGACGTGCGACAGAGAGCGCTCGAAATGAAAGAACAGGAACTGGCAGCACTGTGCACCTGATGGCCTCGCCTTCTTTCGGCCAGTGATCCATGGCGGTTGTTCAGCTTGAACTCTCTGCGGCGATACACGGCGTCATCCCGAACGCCCGCGTTCTCACCAGCGGGCGGAGGGATCTCAGCTACCACGGCATTGACGGTACGAGATCCTTCGCTTCGGTTTAATGGTTGTGGTGGTCTTGATGATCGTGATGGTGAGTGGCCAACGGTCCTACGGCAGTGCCAATCAGGATAGTATCCTCGTCGGCTGCCATCGTGTGTTCCACGTTGGCGGGCACAAACAGAAAACTACCTACAGGATAGGTCTCAAGATGGGACGGGTTAGGACCGAAGCCTACCTTTAACGCACCCTGAATCACCGCGACCCTTGCATCGGAGCTATGTGCATGGCGGTCGGTGTATCCTGCCGGAACGAAAGCAGCATAGGTGAATGCTTGGCCCGCCACGTCGGATTTACCCTCAAGGACTGCCCATTTTGTCCCATCAGGTGACGTGGATTGCCACTGGATCGTTTTCGCAGTCCATCCTTGCGGAGACTTTGATTCTTGTCCGAATCCCAGAGTCAGCGAACTCGCGGCGGCTAGAAGAATGAGCAGGCATCGGTGCATTTTGTGTTCTCCCTTCGTGGACATTGGGTCCACGTTTCTTGAATCAACCTACGTGGAGCCACAACTTGAAACACTCCGATTCTTGCTTTCAATTTCGTCATTAGCGCGTAAATTCCCAGGGGGTTGCCCCACCCTTCCCGCGTCTTTTTGCGGGAGGGTGGGCCTTCCGCGCCAACTACAATCTGCATGAATGCACGTCAAACCAGTCCGCTATCAAAACCAGCGTTGCCTGCATTTCATTACGTTCAGCTGCTATCACCGGATGCCGCTGCTCGATACGTCAGCGGCGAAAGAGACCTTCGAGGCAGAACTCGAACGAGTCCGCGGCTGGTACGGTTGTTACATCACGGGTTATGTAGTGATGCCGGAGCACGTGCACCTGCTACTCAGCGAACCGGAACGCTCGAAATTGTCCGTGACGATACAGATGCTCAAGCAGATCACGTCACAAAAGCTGCGTCCGAAACATCTTCCGCAATTTTGGCAGGTCCGCTATTACGATTTTCCGGTATGGACCGAAGCGAAGCGCATTGAAAAGCTCCGCTACATCCATCGCAATCCGGTAAAGCGAGGGCTGGTCGCGAGGCCAGAGGACTGAAAACGGAGCAGCTTTGTTCACTACGCAACGGGGATGGAAGGGATTGTCGAGATCGAATCGCAATGGACCGCGCGGAGACGAGAACAGATGGGAGTCGTGCTCATGGCCAGAGCCCACCCTCCCGCCAAGAACGCGGGAAGGGTGGGGCAACCTCTTGAGGAGCCTTGATTCGAAAAGGATGGGCCAGCCTCCCCCGTCGTTCGCACGTTGCGAAGGGGACTGGCCCACGCTTTCATAAATTCCCAAAATGCGGGTTGCCGCGCACCTCATCGCCCTCACTGCTACACTTTCGCGGTTCATTTCAGATGCGTCCCCAAAGCAATGTCATCCTGAGCGAGGATTGATCTTTGCGCGCCATAGCGCAAAGATCAACCGCAGTCGAAGAGCCTGCCCTGAGCGAAGCCGAAGGGATCCCTACCGCGCCTCCAGCGTCAAGGGCGCGGCAACGCATTCTCACGATGCTTCAGGGTTGTGCACCGCTCTTGGCTCGCTGATCCGAGATCCGCCGAAGCGAGAACTCGTGCCGCAGCCCGAGCAGTCATTGGCGGTTGCCCCACCCTTCCCGCGGTTTGTGCGGGAGGGTGGGTCTTCGCGAATGCCGACGCCACTCCCAGGCTTGAACTCTCTGCGGTGATACGCGGCGTCATCCCGAACGCCCGCGTTTTCACCAGCGGGCGGAGGGATCTTAGCTAGCACGGTATTGAGGGCGAGATTCTTCGCTCCGGCTGTGAAGCACCTGCGCTCAGGATGACGCCCCTTTATTCCTCGGGAAATTGGAACACAATCTCCATTCGCCAAAAATTGGGGAACGCTCCGCCTGTCCGGTTTTCGTCTGGAGAGATGGTGAGACATTCTTCTAGACTGCAGTCGTCCGCTCACCGTCCCAAAGTTCTCGATCTTCCTGGCATCGAAATCCGCCTCTCTCCGGTCGTCGGGTATCTCTCTGCGGGTATCATCCAGGTGCTTGCCTGCGAATCGAGTGGCGCAAAATCAGACGTAGGTTCTTCGACAGGCATAAGAAGACAGACGTGAACGTGCCCTTGGGGTGTTGCGCAGAAGGAGACAATTTCTCCCTGGTCGTTGATGTCGAACGCGTCGAATACAAACCGCTCCGAGCCCGGAACAATCAGGTCACGGATTGCAACTATGTCGTCATTTTCCCAAAGGAATGGGTCGCCGCCGAGCCCGCATTCGCCTGAGTCACCAACTACTTGATCGAAGCGGTTCATCTTTTCTCCAGTGCTGCATGCATTTCCGGCAGGTGCGCCCAGATCTTTCATGTGGTGATTGCGCCAAAGAAATGCATGATGCGACTGGCTGCTAGGTAAGTCCGCCCACCCTACTATATGGCCGAGATCATTGATCCACCATGCTTCGCCTCTATCTCCGCCAAGGGTGCCCAAGTCGCGTAGCGTTCGGTGCCTCCAAAGGAATGGGTGCTTCGTGGTATCGCCCGCGAGACGCGAGAAGCCGACGATCTCCCCTCGGTTATTGAGTCCATATCCTATGCTCTTGCTTCCTCCGAGCGAACCAACATCATGCATATGTCCACGCTCCCACAGAAAAGGATGAGTCGTCGGAAGACCCGTGCTCTCGTGCCGAACGCTGTCGGTGAAAGAGATACCCATCGCTTGGCCCGAGTTATTCGCCTGATAGACGACGCTATCGGAGCCGCCGAGCGTGCCGAGATCTTGGATCATGCCGTGCGCCCAGAGAACAGCGTGGACCTGGGTCGCACCGGGAACAAAGAAGGGATCCGCCGAATCGGAATCGGGAATGGTGTTGAGAGCGCCGCCGAAGATCAGACCACCGTCAGTGATAGCGTTTGCGCTCGCGCCATTTCCGCCGAGAGTTCCGAGGTCAATTACTTTTCCGTCCTTCCACAATGTGGCTTTCAGCTCCGGAGTGCCTACCAGAGGATCGATCTCTCCGTTCTCGGCGAATCCCACCGCTACTCCGAAATCGTTGACCGAGATAGGCCCACCGCTGTATCCGGGACGTAAGGAAGGAAGATGCACCCGCAAACCAGCAAACCATAGAAGGGGCTCCCTAACAAAACAATCCGGGTTAAAGCATGCGGATGGGAACGGATCCGGGAGCTCCGTCTCCCCCGTACCAACGAATATGCCATTGTTGGTCAGGATTTGGGCGGCTGGCGGAGGAACCAGAGTGTCAGCGTTAGGGCCTCCAAAAGTTCCAACGTCAACCACTTTGTAGCGATGGTGCTTGGCTCTGGGTGCTTCTTGAGCTGTTGTCCTTGTTATAGCCATCATTCCAGCGAACAGTGCGATACCACATAGGCGAGTCACGCCACGCAACTTCATCGCTTTCCTCCGCAGATTTTGCAGATCTGCCTGGCCAATGCCCTAACGTCTGCCAGGTATCCCAAGGTTGACGAAGAGAGTCGCCGCATTCCGTGCTGCGGTCAACCGAAGGTTTGCCGAACTTTTGTCTGAAGAACGAAGTCCTCGCCTTTCACGGAGTTAAAGGTTGATCTGAAGACGACGAAGTACCCGCAGCGCACGTGACGATGCTAAACTTTCCGTCATTTGTGGGGTGTGCTTTGCAGGGCGGTAGTGAGCGCAAACATCCTCGGTTGCAGTTTGGCCAATTCGTAGCGGATCTCGAGAACCAACAACTCTATAAACGAGGACTTCCGGTTCGACTGGAAAAGCTTCCGTTTCTAGTATTGACCGCGTTACTCGAGCGTCCAGGCAATCCCGTTTCGCGGGAAGAACTACAGGCACGTTTATGGCCCAACGGCACCCACGTAGACTTCGACGAAGGGCTGAACACGGCGGTCAGAAAACTTCGTCACGCCTTGGGAGACTCCGCGGAAACTCCCCTTTTTATAGAGACCGTTCCGCGCAAGGGATACATTTTGATTGCGCCGGTGGCGGAAGCCAGCGCGTTCTCCGATATCGAAAATGATCGGCAGTTGTTGCCCGGCAATAATGGCGGCAACGGTGTCGCTGTCGATGTCAGACCTACCACGACATCGCTAAAGCCCAGCCGCAATTTCTTTTATTTCATGGCTGTTGGAATCGTACTTCTAGCAGTTAGCTTATGGCAGGTTCTTCGGCATCACCCGCCGTCCCAGCCAGATTTCGCCCGTCTCAGCTTCCGGCGGGGGACAATTGTCTCCGCGCGCCTAAGCCCTGACGGCCAGCAAGTCGTATTCGGCGCGGCCTGGGATGGCAAACCATTTCGATTATTTCTTGTCCGAGCGGGAAGTCCCGACATCCGCGACTTGGGAATCGAAGCTGACATTCTCGCAATTTCTCGCTCCGGACAAATGGCCGTGGTGCTCCACCGGCACTTCGGCTTTGGGACAGTTTGGAGCCGAGGCACACTCGCAACAGTCTCCCTGACAGGCACCGTTCCGAAAGAGATGCTCGATGATGTAAGCTCGGCGGACTGGTCTCCCGACGGTTCTCAACTAGCGGTTGTCCATTATTCCGGCGGCAGTTGTCGTTTGGAGTTTCCCGTCGGACACATCGCTTATGTGGTCACCGGCGGAGCATGGATCAGCCATGCTCGGATCTCACCCGCTGGCGATCGAATCGCATTCCTCGAGCATCCCTTGGCGAACGATGACACGGGTCATGCGGTCATTCTGCACCTGAAAAACGGGCAGAAGACTCTGTCCAAAGATTTTTCGGGCATCGCTGGATTGGCTTGGGAAAATGCCGGTTATCTCCTATTCACAGCAACCGAAGCCGGGGTCGGTGGCGGGCGAGCTATATTCCGGTTCGCGATCAACGGCGGCCAGTCCCTTGTGCGCCGCGAATCCGTCGCTCTTACGATTCACGATGTGACCTCAGATGGAGGTCTGCTTCTCACCCGCGACGTTCAGGGTGATGAGGTCTTCGGCCACTTCCAGGACGGCAACCCTGATCGAATTGTCGGTTGTCTCAACGTCTGTGTTCCTGCTGACTTAAGCGCCGACGGATCCCAACTCCTCTTCTCTGGGCAGGGCGAAGGAGTGGCCCCAAACTACAAGGCGTATGTCCTTCCGATCGCTACTGGAGCTGCTCCAAAGCTTTTGGGCGATGGCCAACCGACCGGCTTCGCTCCTGACATGCAATCGGTCATCGTTCTGTTTCCCTGGGGAATCGACCCCACGCAGATCACACAACTACGTAGTCTTCCGGTCGGCCCGGGTGAGCCTAAGGCCCTGACCAACGACTCCATCTCGCACATCTGGGCGACTTGGTTCCCTGACGGGAAGAGATTTCTCTTTCTCGGAGCCGAGCCTCACCACGCGGCTCGCAGTTGGACACAGGAAATCGGTGCTCCAAATGCAACGCCGCTCACACCTGAAGGTGTAGTAGGGCTGAAGATCTCGCCTGATGGAAAAACCGTCGCTGCTATTGGTGCTGATAATAAACTCTGGTTATATCCCGCATCAGGAGGAACTCCAAAGTTATTGGGCGACGTCAATGCGGACGAAGAAGTCGATCGCTGGAGTGCTAACGGAAAATATCTCTTCCTCACAGCCTACGGCTTGCCAGCCGAAGTGGATCGTGTCGATGTGAGGACAGGCGCACGATCGTTGGTCTGGCGCGTCTCGCCACCCGATCCTGCTGGAGTCCTTGCGGTGGGTCCAGTCCTGGTTTCCGCCGACGCGCAGACTTACGTCTACGCTTATCCGCGCCATCTGTCGACGCTATACATTGTGCACGGATTGTGACCATACCACAGGAAATCCGGGGTACTCCACCGGACGTTCCCCGGTTTTTCGTGAACCCAATAATTCGAAAAAACTGAGGCACGTCCCGACCATCGAGGTTCGATCCGCTATCTCCCCCGTCCGCTTCTTACCCTCTATCATTGCTCTTCTCAATATCCGGTTGATGCGCGTCTGGTAAACCCGGACCTTTGGACTTGAACCAGTCGACCGCTCGGTAGGCCGCGCGACGAACTGGACAGACGAAACATATCCCGGTTTTCTCATAGAGACGGGCTGGCTTCCAATTGCCTGGCACGATCCAACCGCGCTCATAGCTGCTGCATGCGTGCTAACATCCACCTATCGGGCTCGTCCACCGACTTGAGCCACGGGGGTTCACGATGACTCCAACCACACGGCGTAGTTTTCTCAAAACAGGTCTTGCTGCTGGAGCCATGGCCACCTCAGGAATTCTTCCGCTGTTCGCCGCCAAGCGCACCGCGACCGATACCGTGGTGCTTGGCCGCTCGAAATTGGAGGTGACGCGATTGGCCTTCGGAACCGGGACGAACGGGGGTGCGGTACAGGCCGCGCTGGGACAGCATGAGTTCACGCGGCTCGTGCGCTACGCCTACGATCACGGTATCCGTTTCTTTGAGACGGCTGAGGCTTACGAGACTCCGGCGATGCTGGGAGAGGCGCTGAAAGGCTTGCCGCGCGACAGCTACCAGCTGATGAGCAAGGTGACTACCTTCCACCAGGGGATTGATCCGCAGGCCAAGTTCGACGAGCTGCGGCGCACCTCGCAGGCTGAGTACTTTGACATCATGCTGCTGCATTGGCAGCACTCACCCGACTGGCCAGAGACTACGAAACGCTGGCAGGACGGGATCCTTGAGGCGCAGCACAGAAAAATCATTCGCACGCATGGCGCATCCGTTCACGGGCTGCCGGCGCTTCGCCAGATGCCGGGCACAAACTGGCTCGAGGTCGGATTGATTCGCATCAACCACAACGGCGCACGCATGGATGGCCCCACCTATGAGGACACCAACCACCCAGACAACGTGAGCGAGGTGGTCGATCACATCCACAAGTTGAAGAACGAAGGCCTGGGTGTGATCGGCATGAAGCTCTGCGGTGGCGGTCAGTTCGAGCGTAGTCATGACGATCGTGTGAAAGCAATGAGGTTCGCTTTCCAAAACGCCGGAGTGGATTGCGCCACGGTCGGCTTCAAGAACACGCAGGAGATCGACGAGGCGATCAGTAACCTGAATCTGGCGCTCGCGTGAGCGATGGCGACATCTTTTACGGCGGGTGGCCCAGCCTCTAAACTGCCGAAGCTTTCACAACTGTGGCTGCCCCGTCCTTGCGTTTTTTGTAAGGGCGGGTATTTCGGACGCAGAAAGCGAGTCGCGTTATTGTCGACTCAGGCTACGCGATTACAGCTCCGGGACTGAATCCGGGGACAGACGGGATGTTCCCCGGTTTTTCGGGAACGCGATATTCGAAAAAACTGAGGCACGTCCCGACTGTCGCGTAAAGTCGATCTCCTATCTCTTCCCCGTCCGCTTCTTGCACTCCATCACTAGTTGACTCGCGTTTGCGTTCCGTCTGTCCGCGGTTTTCCCAGGCTACCGTGCGGTCGAGCTCTTTTCTTGTGGTCGCAAAGCTCCAGACGCGGCCAACCGCAGGATGCGGCGAAAGGTTGGGCATTCCAAGTGGCTCGGCGCGCGGCAAGCAGCGGCATGCCGCAGACCCTCGCGCATTTCAGTTAGTTTGCGAATGGTTCTGTCCAGCTCCTCGGCTTTGGCCGCGAGCATTTGGCGGTCGATGCGAGGACGGCCGTCGGGTGCGAACATCAGCCGGATCTCGTCGAGCGAGAAACCGGCGAAGCGACCCAGGGCGATAAGCGACAGCCGTTCCAGTACCTTGGGATCGAACACACGGTGCAGCCCGCGCCTGCCGATCGAGGCGATCAGCCCTTTTTCCTCATAGAAGCGCAGCGTCGACGCGGGAAGGGCAGAGCGTCGTGCCACTTCGCTGATATCCATCTCTCCGTCTTGACCTCAAGTCAACTTGAAGTTGCAGAATATGCTTAGCCTCGTCTCGAAGGCAAGAAGGAGATGTTCCATGGAAACTGTCCGCGAAACCGAGAATACGCAGCCGACAAAAGGCGGACCAAACCCGGGCCTGCTCCGGCCCCCGCTGATCTTTTTGGTCGCGATTCTGCTGGGAATTGCCCTAAACCACGCCTGGCCAGTCAGGCTCATGCCACCGATTGTTCGCGTGCTCGGTCCCTTTGTGACTGCTTGCGCCGTAGTGCTCTTCCTGCTTTCTTACCGTGCATTTCGCGCAGCCGGCACTTCGGTCCAGGGAAGCAAGCGCACCACTGTAATCGTGCGAAACGGTCCTTACCGGTTCAGTCGCAATCCCATCTATCTGGCTTTCATCCTGCTCGTGCTCGGGTTGTCGGCTTGGCTGAACAATCTGTGGCTCTTGGTAATGCTTGTCCCTGCTGCTGCCATCATCGCGCTGGTGGTGATCCCGCGAGAAGAACGCTTTCTGAAGCAGAACTTCCAGGAGCAGTATTCGAGCTATCAGGCTGCCGTTCGCCGTTGGTTGTGAAACGGAGCCGATTTCTCTCAATCGTTTCTCCACGCCCGCCTTTCGAGCTTTGCTTTCTTGGGCTTAGCGGTCATGACACAATCGTATATCCGTTACCGTCATGACGATATGTTCCTGCAGGAACATTGGGACAGCTAGACGGGGGGAAAGGCATTTTAGCTAGAAGCTAGAGGCTAGGAGCTAGGAGCTTCTTATTTCAATTCCTCAATCCGCCTCGCAAGAAACCGCCGATCCGTTTCCTGCCGCGCCAGGGCGAGCGCCTTCTCATACGAAGCGCGGGCTTCCGGAATCCGTCCTAGTCTGCGGCACAGATCGGCGCGGGCAGAGTGTGCAAGGTGATAGTCGGTGAGTTGCTCGCGCGCCAGCAAGTCATCAACAAGACAAAGCCCCTGTTCCAGACCTTCGCACATCGCAATGGCCACGGCGCGGTTCAGTTCGACAATCGGGGACCGCTGAATCTGAAGCAAGCGGTCGTAGAGCAGCTTAATCTCGCGCCAGTCCGTGGATGCCACGGAGGAACTCTCGGCGTGCACGGCCGCAATGGCCGCTTGAAGAGTGTAGGCACCGAAGCGGCGCGATTGAAGCGCGCTCTCAGTGAGCGAGATCCCTTCGACGATCTGATCCCTGCTCCACAACGAACGATCCTGTTGCTCCAGCAAGATCAAGTCCCCATCGCCAGAAGTTCGGGCGGCGCGGCGCGACTCGTGCAGCAGCATGAGTCCCAAAAGGCCCATCACCTCGGGCTCCTGGATTTGATCCTGCTGGAGCAAATCGAGCAGGAGTCTGCCCAGGCGGATCGCCTCGCGGCTGAGTTCAGCGCCTGTCGTTTCAGCCGAATACCCCTCGTTGAAAATCAGATACACGACGTGGAGGACAGTTCCCAACCGGCCGTCCAATTCATGGGAGGCTGGCACCCGGTAAGGAATTGCCTTATCGCGGATCAGAGCCTTGGCGCGCACGATGCGTTGGGCAAGCGTTGCAGGCGTAACGAGAAATGCGCGGGCGATCTCCTCGGTGGTCAGCCCGCAGATTTCGCGCAGGGTCAGCGCAACCTGTCCCTCCGGAGGAAGAGCGGGATGGCAGCACGTGAAGATCAGGCGGAGGCGATCATCTTCAATCTCCGCGTCATCCATCTCCCCGACACCGAGAGAGGTTTCGTTGACGCGCGCTTCGATTTGTGCAACAAGATCTTTCTGCACGCCGTCGAGGCGCGCGCGGCGACGTATCCCATCGATGGCCTTGAAGCGTGCCGTTGAAATCAGCCAGGGGCGCGGATTGTCGGGAATTCCAGTCTGAGGCCAGGACTCAAGCGCGGCGGCGAATGCCTCATGCATGGCCTCTTCGGCGAGATCCATATCTCCGAGGAGGCGCACGAGCGTCGCCAGAACGCGTCCCGATTCCGATCGGTAAAGAGTCTCGATGGTCCTGCTGAGGTGGGTCCTGCTGAGTTGTTCGGGCACCGACGGCATCTCACCCAAAACTAGCAAACGGAGTGGCCCGACACAACGGTGCGAGGGCTTCCTCTCTGTCCACGCTAGAACTGAAACAGGTCTTTGGCGACTCCTATATCTAGCGGTGCTTGGTTCGCGTGTGGGTTTTCCGTAAGCCGTTTCGACCGATTTGACCCAAGGACATATTCGTTCACAGTTGGTGTCCTCGCCCGTTATGTTTTGGGATGACTCAGTCGCTTCGCATGCGGCGATTTGTCACACGTCTGGCGATTTCAGATCAGTTACATACAAAAGATGGTTCTTCATTTGTGATGCTCAGGTTTTAGACTTGGTGTCGATCCTCTCTTTAGACGGATACAAACAAACCTTGTGTTTCCTTTACACTCGCTACGCACGCCTGCGGACGAATGCGTCCGCGGCTACACAAGCGGTGCTTCGGCGGGTACATTGAAACGTTTTACTGCTTGACAACGCTGCAACGGGTCGAATATTTTTTGTCGCCAAGGAAGAGTGTCGGTCGCGCTGAACCATCTCTAATTTGAGAAATAGTTGGCGCGATTTTAGAGCTGGGGTTCCAGAAAATTCCGAGCATGGTCGACAGCGAAGTGGAACTGTCGCCTGGGGAGATGGGTCATGCGAAACCGCCAGAGGTTCGTCGTCCCGGTTGTTGTCGTCGTGTCGATGCTGTTGCTGCCGAGTATGCTGATGGCCGATGTCACCGGCTCCATTCTCGGTGTTGTGCGCGATCCCACGCAGGCTGTGGTGAAAGGCGCGCGTGTCACGATCACCAATACCGAAACCAATCTCTCACAGTCGGTGCTTTCCGCGGACGATGGGTCGTACCGGTTCCTGGCATTGCCGGTGGGGACGTACAAGCTCAACGCGAGCATGACCGGGTTCCAGCAGTACAACACGACCGACATCGTGTTGAAGGTCAATGACCAACTGCGGGTGGATATCAATCTCACGGTCGGCAGCATCAACGAACAGATCAGTATCTCCGCGGGCGCGGTGCAGGTGGAAACCGAGAGCACCCAACTGGGCGATGTGATCGATTCGAAAAAGATGTTGAACCTGCCGCTGAACGGGCGCAGTTACCTGGACCTGCTGGGCTTGCAAGCGGGGGTGGCGCCCGCGGGATCAGTGACGATTGGCGGCAGCTCCGGAACCGGTGCAAGAAACGTGTCGGGTTACATTGAAAACGCGGGCAATGTTTCAGTAAGTGGGCAGCGCGAGACGGCGAACGCGTTTCTTGTAAATGGCGGTGACGTCAGCGAGGGGCGCAACCTGGGCGCCGGATTGGTCCCTAACCTTGATTCGGTCGAAGAGTTCCGGCTTATCACCAACAGCTTCGACGCGGAGTACGGAAAATTCAGTGGTGCTGTGATGAATGCGATCACGAAGTCGGGCACCAACGGGTTTCACGGAGACGTTTTCTATTTTCTGCGCCACGACAAGATGGATGCAGCCAATTTTTTCACCCCTACCAAGTCTGAGCTGAGGCGCCACCAGTTCGGCTTTGCTGTTGGGGGTCCATTCTGGAAAGACAAGCTGTTCTGGTTCTCGGATTATCAAGGAACCAGACAGGTGCAAGGCGCGGAAACCGGTATCGTCAGCCTGCCGCCAACGGCCGAGTTTGGGGGAAACTTTGATCCGACACTATTAACCGGCTCAGTCGATAGTCCCAACACCGCCTGCGCTGGCTGTACCGATTGGCCCACGAGACTTTCGCAACGGTTGACTTACACAGTGTTGCCTGGTGAGCCTTATAGTTTCCCCGGATGCACCAGCACAACCTATACTTCCAAGACTGCTACACCCAACGCCTGCGTTTTTCCCGGGGGCTTCATTCCCCAGAATGCGTGGTCGCCCGCGGCAATTGGAACACTTAGCTATATTCCACAACCCAACCTCGATTCCATCGTGGGGACGTATTCGGATAACAGCGGGAAGAATACAGTCACCGACAACAAGATTGGCGAGCGGGTCGACTTCAACAATCGAAAGACTGGCAACTGGTCGTTCTATTATCACTTCGACGATTCGACAGTTTTCAGCGCGCTGCCCGCCGATGGTGCAAGCGTGCCGGGCTTCCCTGCGCAAACGCCCACGCGCGCCCAAGAGTTTGTCGTGAGCAATACCAAGACTCTCGGACCTACCGCGGTGAACGAGGCGCGGCTAACGTTCTTCCGCACAGCGACCCACCTGAACAATCCGAAAGGTGGCCAGGCCTCGCTGGCGTCTCTCGGTTTTGTGACTGGAGCCGGTACCCAAGGGATTATCCCCGATGGACTCCCCGGGTTCCCGGAGTATGTGCCGCAGATGTATTTCAACAACTTCGCCATTGGCGCACCGTCTCTGATCACGTTCCAACCGAACAATACGTACACGGTATCGGACGGATTTTCCAAAGTAACGGGCAAGCACACATTTAAGTTCGGAGGAGAATTCCGTTATCTACAAGTCAACGAACGCAACTTAGCCAGCCAAGACGGAGCCTTTGTTTTCGATGGCACAGTGACCGGCAATGATTTCGCGGATTACCTGATTGGAGCACCGACCGCGCAAGGCGGATACACCCAGGCAGCATTACAGCTTCTGGATTCGCGCACGCGCTATGGCGGCGCCTACGCGCAAGACACGTGGAAAGTAAAACCCAACCTGACCTTGAATCTTGGATTGCGCTGGGAAGTCAGCATGCCGTGGTACGACACGCAGGGCAAGATCCAGACCTGGGTTAAAGGACAGCAGTCAACAGTGTTTCCTGGTTCCCCCGAAGGACTTGTGTATCCGGGGGATGCAGGCATTCCAAAGACGCTTGCACCCACGAGATACAACAACTTTGGGCCGCGCTTAGGGCTGGCCTATTCGCCGGGTTTTCACGATGGCGTGTTGGGAAAAATTTTCGGCGGACCGGGCAAAACCAGTATTCGCGCTGCGTACGGAATCTACTACACGTCAGTCGAAGATCTGAACCTGTTTTATGAAGTGGCCGACGCTCCATTTGGCTTGTACTGGAGCAGTCCGAGCCCGGTGCTGTTCGAGGAGCCTTTTCGAAATCGCGTGGATGGAGGCACGGACGGCAATGGACAGCGCTTCCCGTTTACCGTCCCGATTCCGGGAGACCCGGCAAATAAGACGCTCAGTTTTGCGGTGTACGAGCCGATGTCCTATTTCCCCGGATACGACATTCATAACAGGCTACCGTATGCCGAGCACTTCAATTTCTCGATCCAACGGGAGTTGAGCAAGTCGACCGTATTGACTCTGTCGTATGTCGGCACAGAGGGTCACCGGCTCATCTCGCAGAGTGAGGCCAATCCCGGCAATGCCGCGTTATGTATGCAGCTCACCGCGCAGGGATATGCCGATGCATCGAGCGGTGTCGTCGGGTGCGAACCGAACGCTGAGCAGGATACGTTTACGTTAGGCTCCAATACGCTCTATGGAACGCGGAATACTTTCTTGGATCCGAACTACTGCCCGGAAGCCCAGACCCTCTGTTATGGCTATGGCAATACCTTCACCAAGCTGTCTGCAAACTCGGTCTACAATGCCGCCGAGGTGACGGTCGAGCGTAAAGCCGGGGACGTAACGTTCCTTGCCGCATACACGTTCGCGAAAGCCTTAGACAATTCGTCAGGTTTCGCTGATCTGGTCAATTTCCAAAATCCCAAGCTAAGCCGGGGCCTGTCATCGACCGATGTTCACCACAATTTCGTGGTGAGCTATATCTGGGAGCTGCCATTTAATCGGCTATTCCACGGCATGCCAAGGCTGACGAAAGGATGGCAACTGCAGGGCATTACGCGATTCGCAACGGGATTCCCGATCCAGATGGGTCAATCGAATCCCGTGGATGTTGGGCCACTGTGTCCGGTGGGGCCGTGCGTAGGAGATGCCTCCCTTGCCGGCAGTCCCTCGACGGATATGCCGAATCTTGTGGGACCGGTTCACATCCACAACCCTCGCGATACGCCGGGTACGTTCACATATTTTGACCAGAGCGCATTTACCGCAACGGTCTGTAACCTCGTGGGTGGAGTTTTGACCGGTCCCGATTGCGGCAGCTTCGGAACGGCGAACCGACGGTTCTTCCATGGTCCGGGAATCAATAACACCGATCTGGGCATCACGAAGAGAATCCCGGTAACGGAATCGAAAGCTTTCGAAATCCGCGCGGATTTCTTCAACGTATTCAACCATGCGCAATTCCTGAATCCGAGCGGGGACATCAGCAGCGGAAACTTCGGAAACGTGACGAATGCCCGCGATCCGCGGATCGGGCAGGTCAGTGGGAAGTTCGTTTGGTAAGCACCATCGTGTGAGTATGCGCGGGCGGGACTATTTCTTAGCCTCGCCCGCAGCAGTCTAACTTCGGATCGCAAAACAATCTCAATCCCAAACAAATCCAAAATTACCGTGCTAGGCTGAAGCCATGAGCGTTCGGGTGGCTTTCGTGTTGCTGGTTGCGACTTGTTTTTCGCAAACGGCTGAGAGCTATCGGCGGAACGGGAGCGAATTCGCTCGGCAAGAATCTTGGGACGCGGCGATTGCTAGCTATCGCAAGGCGCTTGAGCTGGAGCCTAACGACGCGTCCACCCATTACCAGCTTGGTCTGGCGCTCAAATATCAGGGGGACGCGAGACACGCGGTTGAGGAGTTTGAGGCTGCGGTTCGGCTGCGGCCGAAATGGGGAGACGCTCACTACAGCCTGGGGGCTACCTGGTACGACCTGAAGGAGTCGGCGGCGGCCATCAAGGAACTGCGGTTAGCTATCAGCGTCGATCCCGCCAATGCTGCGGCGCATCAGTTGTTGGCGCATCTGCTGGCACAGCAGAATAATTTGGCCGAGGCACAGAGCGAGCTCACTGTCGCGCTTCGGCTAAAACCTTCCGCACAGATACATTTGGACCTTGGTGTGGTGGAAGCGCAGCAAGGTGACTGGAAAAGTGCGACCGCGAATTTTCGGCGCGCGATCGCACTCGATCCGCGACTTGCCGCGGCGCACATGATGCTGGGGATCTCTCTCCGCCGGCAGGCAGACCACAAAGGGGCGCTGGAGCAATTCCGCGCTGCGGCCAGACTTAATCCGGACGATGCCGATGTGCAGTACAACCTTGGGCGGGAACTTAAAGCTGAGGGAGATACGGCGGGGGCCGTCGCTGCTTTTCGTCGTGCGATTGAGCTTCGGCCCGACTTTGAACAGGCGCATTACAATCTTGCGCTTGCCTTGCGGAGCCAGGGAGATGCGGGGGCCAAGAAGGAATTTGACGAACTGTCGGGGCTGCACGAGTTTCGCTCGCGGCTGGCGCAATCGAAGCTTTTGATCCTGCAAGGCGTGAATGCGCTTAAGGAACAGAAGGTGGATGAGGCGCTGGAGCGGTTCCAGAAATCGGTTGAGCTTACTCCTGAGCTATCGGCGAGCCACTACTATCTTGGGCTGGCGTGGGATGGGAAGAACGAGCCGGAGCGTGCGAAAGCCGGCTACGAAAAAGCGCTCGAACTGAAACCCGACTATGCCCAGGCGCACGCGAGCTTGGGGCTTCTTCTATGGAAGTTGGGGGATCATGCGCGAGGGCTCCAGGAGATGCAGCAGGCGGTGATGTGCGATCCGGATTTGGCGGAGGCGCACTACAACCTTGGGGTTGCGCTGTCTGAGTTGCAGCGACCTCAGGAGGCCATCGCGGAGTTGAAGGAGGCTGTGAGCCTCGATCCCGAATCGGTGGACGCTCGCATCCAACTGGGGCTGGTGATGAGCCAGAGCGATCCGGCTGGGGCGGCAAATATCTTTCGGGCGCTGGTGCGACGCGATCCGAAATTTGCCGAGGGACACAATAATTTGGGTCTGGTTTTGTTGCAGTCTGGGGACACACGAAAAGCTGAGGCGGAGTTTGAGGAAGCGGTCCGACTTAAGCCTCAATTTGCTGAAGCGCATTACAATCTCGCACTCGCATTTCGGCAGCAAGGCAAAGAGTCCGAGGCACAGCACGAGATGGAAAAAGCCTACGAACTCGCGCCGGAGTTGAAGGGCAGGGCTCAGCCGTAGGTCAAGCTGATCACTTCTTTGAGGGTGCCGACAGAGCAACCGCCGACTCGGACGTCAGATAGAGGAACGTGAACGTTTCCTGCAAGTAAAGGCGCACGTTCGTATCGGTGTGACTCAAGTAGCCGATGGAAGCGTCCTGGCCAATATGAAGGTCGAGATCACCGCCGCGGGTGGTCAGGACGAAAGCGCCATCAATGGCGGGTGCCCAGATGATCTTGCAATCTGCGAGGCGTTTGACGTGTTCGAGGACCGGATACCCGTAATCACTGGTTTCGGCGAGTTCGGTATACGCATCAGCGCTGAGCAGAATTGAGTAAGGGCCGTTGACACCTGCAAGACGCAGCTGGCTTAAGGCTTGGGCAAGGGCTTCCGGATACTTGCGCACGTCGCCGGGAAGAGACTTCTTCGGATTGCTTGTGCCCTGGCGCACGCCGACAATTCCAGCGGCGTCGTAACCTTCGAAAATCGCGCGGTCTTCGGCGAAGGCGAGCGTGCGGGCGGCATCTTTTGCGGGCTGCCAATCGGAATCGTTCGCGCCGCGTTCTACGTCGTCGATCATTTGGCGGTCGAGCTCAAAGGGAACGCGCAGTTCGACGAGAGCCTTCGCTTCGCGCTGCCGGGCGGTGATGCCGTT
>Ga0126371_10000471_pt1 | contig 32970 bp, 37 predicted proteins | sample PanSoiMetaPlot_4_FD_110145 | JGI IMG/M metagenome (GOLD analysis project Ga0126371, IMG submission 110145) | Tropical forest soil microbial communities from Panama - MetaG Plot_4 | ecosystem: Environmental > Terrestrial > Soil > Tropical forest > Bulk soil | place: Panama | collected 2016-02-17 | reverse complement strand
CGCTCTTCGGAAAATTGAGCTCGATCATCACGCCGTTGGGATCGGGAAGAAAAATCTGCTGCACGCCGGCGCCGGGTGGATCCCGCTCCTCGAATTTGATACCGCGGCCGGCGATGTGCGCGCGCATGGCAGCGAAATCCCGGCCAACGAAGGCGACGTGATCAAAATTGCCGGTATGCGTGCCGTCCGGGCCGGCGCCGATGGCGCCACTGTCGGGCACCAGATGCACCACGGGCTGGTCGCCGCAATAGAGCCAGTAACCCGGAAAGGTGAGGGGCGGACGCCAGCCGGCACGGAAGCCAAGCACGCCCTCATAGAAATTCTTGGTGCCTTCCATGTCCCGGGTGCGCACGGTGACGTGGTTGAGCTGCGTCAACAGCATGGTTGTCTCCTGTTGCGCCGATTTTAGCGCAACGCCGGACCGACGCGCTATTGCGCCGCCGCGACCCGCGTCTTGATCTGGTCAGCGATCTTGCCGGCGGTATCTTTGGCGTTGCGGTCGAGATCCTTGCCCGCCATCACAAACCGCGCCGCCGCGGCATACGGATTAAGCGTCACTGCCGCGCCCGGCAGCTTGCCGCTATGAGCGTTGGTATCAACGGTATAGAGCGGCTGCGGCGTGCCGGCGCTGAGCTGGTCGATTGTCGACACCACTTGCAGGTCGGTCGCGCCAGCGCCGAAACCGATCGCGGCCCGGCGCAGCTGATTGCCAGCGTCGGCCTGAAGGAAAACGCCGCGCACCAGCCATCCTGTTACGGGCAGCGGCAGGCCCGGCGTCAAACGTTCGGCGGCGATCCCGTCTTCGTGCAAATCGTCGACGATCGAATTCGCCATCAGATCAACCAAATCGTGCGCTTGTTGTTGCGGCGTGCGTGCAATGCCGAGTGGACCTGAGCCGATGATGCCCGGTCGAGCGCGATTGATCAGACTGCCGGGACCGGATTGCTGGACGGCGCCCGCATCGAGGTTGAAATCGGTGACATAGACGATCGTTGGTGCGCCGGCCGGTGCTGCCATTGCCTTCGTGTCGGCGACTTTGGCGCTGCCGCACGCCGCGAGCAGCGCCACAACGGCGCCGGCGAACATAATTCTGAAACGACGCCGCATGTCTCCATCCCCCTCGCAGACGGCACGCGACGATTAAAGCAAGGCCGCCGCGGCGCGTCTATGGAGGCCGCCGTTCATCGGCGCCGCAACACACGTTTCGTCACGCCAGTAGCGGCTTCACGCCGCGCGAGCTGGCACGGCGCCGCCGCTGGCGCGACGATCTACGATTTCCTGGCTGGTGAGAATCAGCTCAAGACAAGCTTCGCGACCGACCGTAACGAGCTGACGTTGCAGGTTCCGCGGCCGCCGCGGCTCAAGTACCGGCTGGAATCGGCCGCGCGCCGCGCCAAGCAGCGTCTGTTCGGTCCGGCGACGGCGTGAGAACTGCCGCAGCTGCGCGCGCCGCGTCCTCGCCGGACAGATACGCGCCGTGCGCGGTGCCGAAATGGGCGATCGAGCAAGCCTCGCCGGCGAAGAACAGCCGGCCATCGACCGGCGCAGCGAGAGTCAAGCGGTCGTCGGCGTGGCCGGGCAGCGCCATCGAGTAGGAACCGCGTGCGCATGGGTCGAGGCCCCAGGACGACGACACGATCGGCGACAAACGCGCTTTGATGTTGGCGCCGAACAGGCCGACAAGCTCTTCGGTCGCGAACGCTGCGAACGCCTCGATGCCGCCGCGCTCGAGTTCGGCGGACAGTGCGCCGCCGTAGAACCCGGCAATCACCGGCCAGCCGTGCGGCTGGATCTGGTAGCTGCCGGTCTCGACGCGGTCGAGTGCGCCGACGAGATGACGATTGGCCTCGTGCGTCAGCTCGCGCGCGCCAACTTCGTCGAGCCGCAGGAACAGTTTGTTGACGACGCCGAGCGGCAAGCCGCCCGCAGCGGCGACCTTTGCTGGCAGTGCCGGCACGAATTTCACGCGCTCTTCGGCGATGATGGTCGTCGGCAATGTGACGATGACGGCGCGTGCGGACAGCGTGCCGCGATCAGTGATGACACGCACGACGGGACCGTCATGTTCGATGCGTTCGACGCGCGTGTCGAATGCGATCGGCAGGCCTTCACCGTAGCGCGCGATCAGCGTGCCGTAACCTTCGAGCACGCGCCAATTCACGTAGGTTGGATCGTAACGGCCGTAATCGCGCACCGAAACCTTGTCGATTTCGGCGCCATTGGCCCAGTTGCTGATCGCGCCAAGCAGCGCGTTCCATTTGCCATCGGGCTCGAGCAGGCTAGAGGCGGGACGGTCGTCGGGTGCCGCGACGGCGTGATCGAGCCGCGCGTAGAATGCGTCCATCGCCGCCTGCCATTCGCGCTGCGCGGCCTCGCCTTTGAACCAGGCGATACGGCGGCCCCAATCGGGCAGCGTCTCGTCGACGGTGAAGCCGAAATGGCGCGCGATCGGAACCCATGGATTGATGTCGGCCGAGTGGAGCCATTCGCAGCCGAGATCGACGGCGAAGCCAAATCCCGTCGGCACTGTATGGGCACGTCCGCCGGCGCGAGCGTGCGCCTCGACGATCTTGATCGTGTGCCCCGCCGACGCCAAATGTTTGGCAGCCGACAGACCGGCTGCGCCGGCGCCGACAATCACGACGTCGAATTCGCCGCCGCTTTCCGCCATAGTGAACCCTTCCACCGCACCTGATCCTAAACCCGTCGCTCCCGATGCCAGATCCCCAAGCCGTCGCCCGGCTCATCCGCGAAATCGCGCAGAGCGTCATACTGCCGCGCTTCGGCACGCTCAAGCGAGAGGACATTCGCGAGAAGGCGCCGGGCGATTTGGTGACTGTCGCCGACCTTGAGACCGAGCGCGGGCTGACGGCCCGGTTGCGCGAAATCGTGCCCGGTTCCGCGGTTTTGGGCGAGGAAGCCGTCGCCGCCGATCCGGGGCGATTGAGCTTAGCGGCCACGTGTGACAGTTTGTGGATCGTCGATCCGGTCGACGGTACGGCCAATTTCGCCCGCGGCCAGCCAGGCTTTGCCGTGATCGTCGCTTATCTCAAGCATGGCCACACGCGTGGTGGCTGGATTTTCGACCCGCTCGGCGACCGCCTGGTTTGGGCGGCAGCCGGCGCAGGTGCCTGGTCGGACGGGCGGCGGCTGCGGGTTTCACCGGCGCCGGCCGAGCCGGTCGGCGCCGCGTACGGACGAGCCGTCTCGGGCATGCGTTCGGCGGAAGCGATCGAGCAGGCCGGCATGCAGACGCACAACGTCGGATCGAGCGGCATCGAATACGCTAACTTGGCGCTCGGCGCGGCGCACTTTGCACTGCATTCGCGCTCGCTGCCATGGGATCACGCGGCCGGTATGCTGATCACGGTGGAATCCGGCGGCCATGCTGCGTTCCTCGACGGAACGCGTTACGATCCCGGCATTCATGACCGGGCGGTGTTGGCGGCGAGTGACGCCGCGTGTTGGGCCCGCGTCCGCGACGCCGTGACCACGTTAGTCCCGGGCGCGACACCGGCATGAGCGCCATGCGCGGCAAGACCGTCGTCGTCACCGGCGCGACAGCCGGCATCGGTCGGGTGGCGTGCGAGCGGTTGGCTGCGATGGGCGCGTCGTTGGCGTTGGTGGCACGCGATCGATCGCGCGCCGAGACGCTGGCGGCAGATTTGACGCGCGCCGGTGCGCCATCCGTCAGTATCCATGTCGCAGACTTGTCGCGCGTTGCCGAGGTACGGCGTGTCGCCGCCGAGCTCGCGTCGCTGTTGCGCATCGACGTCTTGCTCAACAATGCCGGCGCGATCTTCAATCGGCGCGAACAGACGGTGGACGGTTTCGAGCGGACGTTCGCGCTCAATCACCTCGCGTATTTCACGTTGACCAATCTCTTACGCGACCGGTTGAACGCCACGGCGCCGGCGCGGGTCGTCAACGTCGCATCCGAGGCGCATCGTGGTGCTACGTTGGCCTTCGACGATCTGCAGACGACGCGCGGCTACAGCGGTTGGCTCGCGTACAAGCGGTCAAAGCTGTGCAACATCTTGTTCACGCGCGCGTTAGCGCATCGGCTTGCCGGGTCGGGTGTCACCGCCAATGCCCTCCATCCGGGGTTTGTCGCGACCAACTTCGGCAACAACAACGGCGGGGTTTTCCGCGTCGGTCTCGGTATCGCCAAGCAGTTCATGGCGATCCCGCCAGCGGATGGCGCCAAGACGTCGGTCTATCTCGTCTCGGCGCCGGAAGTGGCAAATCTCTCAGGCCACTATTTCGACAAATGCGCGGCGCGCGAGCCGTCAGCCGAGGCACAAGACGACGAGGCCGGCGAACGCCTGTGGCATGAGAGCGCCCGCATGGCGGAAACCGGATGAGGCCGTGGCCGCGGCGGTCAGTCGAGCGGAAAGAAGTTCACGGCCTCGGTGGCTATGTTTTGGCGTGCGATTTCGTCGGACGGTCGTCCCGCTGCATTCGGCGCATAGATCGTGGCGCCGAAAACACCGTCGCTGCGGATGCCGTCGGTCGCCAATGGCATGATGATCCGCTCGCCTTGGCCATGGCGGCCGGCGTGGATGAACACAGGCCCGCTGCCATGCGCAAATGCGGGCGTCGTGACGACGCGTTTGTGCCGGGCGAACAACATGTCGTATTGCCGGCCCCGGAAAAATTCCCCCATCGGTTTGCCGCGCAGGCTTTCGCCGAATGCCTCGGTGATCGCATCGCCGCCGAGGCGGCCGGTGAAGGTGTCGGTGATGCTGTCGTACTTCCACGACCAGACGATGGGCAGGAACGGCGCGATGGCGGAAGGGTCGATGTCCTTCCAGCCCGGCATCCGCTTGCTGCCGCGCGCGGCGTCCCAGTGCCGCGCGATGTGGCAAAGGTCCGGCGATTTGATCGCCGCGAAGAAATCCTGGAAGCTCATCGGCACCATTTGGCCATGTTGATGGTCGCGCGATTGGGCCCTGATTCGCCGGTGCGCCTATGGCGGACGCGTCGCGATGTCAGCATACATGGGTAGGATGGCGGCGGCGACGGGCCATTTTCGTTCGACGGCGCAGCCCGTCAAAGGCTGAAAAGGAGAGGCGATGACGCGGCGGACTATGATGCTGCTGAGCCTGTTGGCGTTCGCCCTGACGCCGGCGTCGGCCTGGTCGAACGGTATCCTTCGTTATGCCGGCCGCTTCTATGCCGGCGGTAGCGAATTCGACATCGCGCGATATTCCGATGGCAAGGCGAAAATCGGCGTCGTCGGAATCAACCTTGGCCGCGAGCGCACATCGGTCGCATTCGCGTCCGACGAGTGGCATTCCTTCGTCGCGCTCTGGGACAAGGCGCTTCATACCAAGTCGACAACCTGGCAAACGATCGGGACGTTCAGGGAAACCGACACCGATGATGCGACGTCGCTATCCGTCGCGGCGGGTCCGGGTGTGCAATTTACGATGACCGGAAAAAAGGGCCCGTTCACCTTCGTACTATCGCCGCGCGATTACGTCGCGTTCGATTCCACGGTGAAACGGATGACGGCCTGGTTCGCGCACTAGCCGTGCGGCGGCCGAGCCCCTATATGATGGGGCCATGGCGCAGAACCCTTACGAAGTGCTGGGCGTAACACGCGACGCGAGCGAGGACGACATCCGCCGCGCCTATCGCCGACTTGCCAAGCAGCATCACCCAGACCTCAATCCCGGCAATAAGGAAGCCGAGGCGCGCTTCAAGGAAATCGGCGCCGCCAACGATCTCTTGTCGGATGCGGCAAAGCGCGGGCGCTACGATCGCGGTGAGATCGACGAAAGCGGCGCCGAAAAGCCGCAATACCAGCCCAATTATCGCGGCTTTGCCGAGGGGCCGGACGGCGCGAAATACTATACGGCCGAAGGCGTCGCGCCGGAGGATCTCGAGGACCTCTTCGCCATGTTCGGCGGTCGCGGTGGTTTCCGGTCTGCCGAAGGCGACGGAACGTTTGCGCGCCGCACCCACGTGCGCATGCGCGGCGCCGATCAGCATTACATGCTGACGATCGATTTTCTCGAGGCGATCAATGGTGCCAAGAAACGGCTGCAGCTTGCGCCCGACAAAAGCCTCGACGTCACCATTCCGGCGGGCTTGCGCGACGGCCAGATTCTGCGCCTGAAAAAGCAGGGCGGTGAAGGCATCGGCGGTGGGCCGAAAGGCGACGCGCTAATCGAGGTGCATGTCGCGCCGCATACGCTCTTCCACCGCGACGGCGACGATATACATGTCGAGCTGCCGGTGACAATTGCCGAGGCGGCACTCGGCGGCAAGATTTCGGTGCCGACGCCGACTGGCGCGGTGACGATGACGGTGCCGGCCGGCTCGAACACTGGCACGCGGTTGCGGCTGCGCAGCAAAGGCGCGCCGAAAGCGGACGGCAGCTATGGCGACGAATACGTGACCCTCAAAATCGTGCTGCCGGAGGGCGGGAACAAGGCGCTCGCCGACTTCCTGCGCGATTGGGCGCCGCAACATCCTTATGATCCGCGGCGGGCGATGGGGTCGTCATGATCAGCTTCGAAGCCGTGTGCCAGATGGTGCAGCTCGAGCCGATCGAGCTCGAACGCTGGATCGCGCAGCGTTGGATCCTGCCGGAGAGCGAGGGGGCGCATTACGTTTTCACCGAGCTCGATGTCGCGCGGGTCCGCCTGATCGTCGAGTTGCGCCGCGACCTGGCCGTCGACGAGGACGCGATGTCGGTCGTGCTGCATCTGCTCGACCAGTTGTACACGACCCGCCGGCAGATGCGGTCGCTGCTGCTCGCGCTCGAGACGCTGCCTGAAGACCATCGCGCCGCCGTGCTGCGCCACTTCGGCGAACGCTGACCGCCGATTGGCGAAGGCGGGTTTCGCGGTCGCACCGATAGCGCTAGACTGCCCGCCGCCATGATCTTCGCGCTCATTCTCCATATCCTCAGCGCCGTCGTCTGGGTCGGCGGCATGTTCTTCGCTCATTTCATGTTGCGGCCGGCCGCGGCGCCGCTCGAGCCGGCGATCCGCTTGCCGCTGATGCGGCGCGCCTTGGCGCGGTTCTTTCCGTGGGTTTGGGTTTCGATCGCGCTGCTGCTGCTGTCGGGCGGCGGCATGATCAAGCTTGGCGCCGGTAGCCTCGCTATCGAGATCATGATGGGTCTCGGCATCGTGATGATGCTGGCGTTCGGCCATCTCTATTTCGCACCATGGCGGCGCTTCGAGCGCGCGCTCGATGGCAGCGACCTGCTGGCTGCCGCGGCGCAGCTCAACCAGATCCGCTATATCGTCGCGGGCAATCTGTTGCTCGGGCTGGTGGTGGTTTGTATCGGTGCGACTGGGCCGTATTGGTGACGTAGCGCGATGCTCAAGCTCTTCGATCTCGCGGGTGCTGATGACAACCGCCGATTCAGTCCGTTTTGCTGGCGCGTCAAGCTTGCGCTGGCACACAAAGGGCTGCCGGTCGAGACTATTCCTTGGCGCTTCACCGAGAAGGACCGCATCGCAGCCTCGGGGCAGGGGCGCGTGCCGGTGCTGGTCGACGGCGACAAATGGATAACCGACTCCTGGACCATCGCCAATTATCTCGAGGACACGTATCCCGACCGCCCGTCGCTGTTCGGCGGCGGTGCCGGCCGCGCGCTGTCGCACTTCTATGTCGGTTGGGCGGACGCCGTCCTACAGCCGGCCATAGCGCGGTTCATCATGCGCGACGTCTTCGATCGCCTCCATGCCAAGGACCGGATCTATTTCCGGCAATCGCGCGAGGAGCGCTACGGCCAGACGCTTGAGCAGGTGGTGGCCGATCGCGACAAGAACGTACCGGCGTTTCGCGCCAAGCTGTCGCCTTTGCGGGTCGCGTTGCAAGGCCAACCGTTTCTTTCTGGCGCGTCGCCGCTACAGGCCGACTATATCGTTTTCGGCAGTTTCCAATGGGCGCGTGCCACCAGCGCGTTCGAGTTGCTCGCCAGCGACGACAGCGTGCATGCTTGGCGCGAACGCATGCTCGACCTCTACGACGGCTTGGCCCGGAAGGCGCCGGCGGAAGCCGCTTGAGTTCTGCGAATCGCAGGCATCCCATGGCTTGAGCGGCCGGCGCCGTTGAAGGGCTTGAGAATCGCGCAGGCCAACGCCAATAATACGAACACGGGCGACAGGCGACGGTGTAATCCGTCGCGGAAGGGGGATTGCCATGGCAAACCATCAACCGAAGCTGGGCGGTTGGAGCTGGTGGTACCTAATCTTTATTGGCCTGTTCTTGGTTTCGCTCTGGGTGCCGCTCTATAACCGCATCGATCCGACCTTCATCGGCTTGCCGTTCTTCTACTGGTTCCAGCTGCTGCTGATTCTCATCGGCGCGGTGCTGACCGCGATCGTGTATTTCGCCACCGAAGCCTAGCGCTCCGCGCGCGGAGGCCATGCGGGTTTCGAACAGTTCTGGGGGGAGAACGCCGTGAAAGACGTCAACTGGGTGGCACTGGTCGTCTTCGTTCTGCTGTTCGGCTTCATCACCTGGCTCGGCTTCGTGGCCGCGCGTTGGCGCAAGGGCGATCTCGATCTGCTGCATGAATGGGGTCTCGGCGGCCGTCGCTTCGGCACGGTCGTCAGCTGGTTCCTCATCGGCGGCGATCTCTACACGGCGTACACGTTCGTCGCGGTGCCGGCGCTGGCCTTCGGTGCGGGCGCCATCGCGTTCTTCGCGGTGCCCTACACCATCATCATCTATCCGCTGATGTTCGTCGCGTTTCCGCGCCTGTGGCGCGTCGCGAACAAGCATCAATACATCACCGCAGGCGATTTCGTGAAAGGCCGTTACGGCAACCGCTGGCTGGCGCTTGCCATCACGGTGACCGGTATCGTCGCCACCATGCCCTATATCGCGCTACAGCTCGTCGGCTTGCAGGTCGTGATCGGTGGCCTCGGTATCTCGGGAGCCGGCTGGGTCGCCGACTTGCCACTGATCATCGCGTTCGTGATTCTGGCCGCCTTCACTTACACGAGCGGCCTGCGTGCGCCGGCGGCGATTGCCATCGTCAAGGACACGCTGATCTATCTGACGGCGTTCGTCGCCGTCATCGTCGTGCCGATCCAACTCGGCGGCTTCGGTCACATCTTCTCCGCCGTGCCGCCGGCAAAGGTTCTGTTGGCGGCGCCGGCGGGTAACTCGACCGGCGTCTACGGCGTCTACATCACCTTGGCCGTTGGCTCGGCGATGGCGTTGTTCCTCTATCCGCATTCGATAACCGGCATGATGAGCGCCTCGAGCGCGCACGCCGTCCGCCGCAACGCGGCGTTGCTGCCGGCCTATTCGCTGATGCTCGGATTGTTGGCGTTGCTCGGTTTCTTCGCGGTCGCGGCGGGCGTCGCGCAGATGCCGGAATTCGCTGCTGGCTTCGCGCAATACAAGGCGAATTTTGCCGTACCGGCGCTGCTGATCCACAGCTTCCCGTCATGGTTCGTCGGCATCGCCTTCGCCGCGATCGGCATCGGCGCGCTAGTGCCGGCGGCGATCATGTCGATCGCGTCGGCCAACCTCTATACACGCAACATCCACCGCGAATTCTTCAATCCCAATCCGACCGATAAAGAAGAAGCGCAGATCGCCAAATGGGTGTCGCTGATCGTGAAGTTCGGCGCGCTGGTTTTCGTGTTGTTCGTGCCGACGCAATACGCGATCAATTTCCAGCTGCTCGGTGGCGTCTGGATCATCCAGACCTTCCCGGCGGTGATCCTTGGTCTCTATACGCGCTGGTTCAACGACTGGGCGCTGCTGATCGGTTGGGCGACGGGCACACTCGCCGGCACGGCGATGGCCGCGGCGGTTCAGTTCAAGCCGACGTGGCCGCTCATGCTCGACGGCTGGACGTTGCCGGGGTACACGGCGTTCTACACGGTGATCCTGAACTTCGCCGTCGCGATCGTGCTGACGCTGGTGTTCAACGCCATGGGCGCGGCGCGGCGCGATCAAACGGCTCCGGCCGACTACCGGGCGTAATCGGCGGTTCGTATCACCGAATTGTCACAAGGTGTTCTGGGATAACGCCCGACGTGGGCATGCGCCCGCTTGGGCATAACGCTTCGGCAAACAGCCTAGGCGCGCAGGGTCATCACGACCAAGGAGGCGAGGACAACGCCGGCAAATTCAGCGCCGGCCGCGATTTGTCCAACCAGGACGCCGAACAGCGTGCTGGCAAGGGTGACGCCTCCGATCAGGGTGCTCATGGACTTCGCCGCTCCCGTTTGTTGGCAAGACAACGGGGCATCGCGGCGCTTTATTCCGGTCAACAGCGACTGCGGCATTTCGCCCGCCGGATGCTTGGCCGTGCTACGAAAAAGCCTTATTTAGGCGTCGATTTTCGCGGTCACCGCGAGCTTGGCGAGGGCTTGGGGGGTGTCGATATCGGTCAGGACGCCGTCGCCTTCCATTTCGATCTCGGCAACCAACTCGGGATAGGCGCCAATCAGGTGCCGGGCACCGACATCGCCGGCGACGGTTCGCATTTCGGCAAAGAACTGCCGCGCCCAGAGCACCGGATTGCCGCGCTTGCCGCGGCGCGTCGGGACGATGATGGCGCGGCCCTCGCGTGGGTCGAAGGCGCCCGTCAGGCCCTTGAACTCGGCGGCGCTGACCCGGGGCATGTCCGCCAAGCAGATCAGCGCGCCTTCGGTTTCCGACGGCAAGGCACCGAGGCCAACCCGGAGTGATGTCGACAGGCCCTCGGCATAGTCCGGATTGTGCACCAGGGTCACCGGCAGGCCGGCCAATGCCGCCGCGACCTTGTCGCGCTCGTGTCCGGTGACCACGACAACCGGCGCCAGGCCGGCCGCCAGAGCTGCATCCACTGCATACCGCACCATCGGTTTGCCGCCGACGCCGATCAGCAGCTTGTTGACCGTGCCCATCCGGCGCGAACGACCCGCCGCCAGGACGACAGCGGCGATCCGGCGCGGCGGTGGCGCACCGGTCTGGCCGGCAGCGTGCGCGACGTCAGCGCGTGGCAACGGCCGCGACGGGATCTCGCCGAGGAGTCCGCCGACGCCCATGCCGCGTACGGCGGCCGCATCGATCGGCAAGTCGGCCATCAATCGGCGTAACACCCAATCGAAGCCGTTGACCTGGGGCGAGCGCGCGCAGCCGGGAAGGCCGAGCACGTCGGCTGCGCCGATCCGGCCGGCGAGCAGCAAATTGCCTGGATCGACCGGCATGCCGAATTGGAGGATCGTGCCGCCGGCCGCTTCGACTGCGGCCGGAATGACGTCGCGGCGATCGAGAATGGCGGAGGCACCGGCCACCAGTACGAGATCGGCGCCGTCCGCGAGTGCGGCCTTGATCGCTGGCGCCAGCGCTGCCGTGTCGTGCGTAACGCGGCATTCGCCGATCAAGGTTCCGCCGAGCGCCGCCAGCCGCGTGCGGGTGACCGCGACTGTCTTGTCAAGGACGCTGGGTTTGACGCCGGGCAGCTCGGTTTGGATCAACACCGCGCGCTTGGCGGCGAATGGCACAACCGTAATCAGACGCGCCGCATCGGCAACCGCCTTTTCGCAGGCCGCGAGGCGCTCGCCGGCGACGGCAAACGGAATGATTTTCACCGTCGCGACCATCTGCTTCGGCGCGACCACGGTATCGGGCTCGAGCGTCGCTAAAGTGATCGCCTCGTCGATCGCGTTGAGCCGGTCGACGGCGGCGCGATCGACGCGGCATAGTCCGGCCGTCTCGGCGAACAAATTAGCGCGGCCGGTGAAAGCGGGTGCGGCGGTGATGCCGACGCCGGCGAGCCGCCGGGCGATGCGATTGGCCGCTTCGTCTTCGCCGACGTCGCCGGGCTCGAGACGCGCAGCGACGACGCTTACCAATCCGGCAGCACGCAGCGCCGCAATGTCCTCGGCTGTTAATACACGGCCTTTCCGGAAAGCGCGGCCGCCGAGCTTGAGATTGTGCGCCAGGATGGCGCCGACGGCCTGATCGAGCGGCGTGTCACCAAATTTCATTTCAGGCCGCTTGCCGGCTCTTGAGCCGGTCGGCACGCAGCGTCGCCGTGATCTGCGCCAGAATCGAGACGGCAATCTCGGCCGGCGAGATCGCGCCGATATCGAGCCCGACCGGACCGTTGATGCGCGCGAAGTCCGTATCCTTGAAGCCGGCATCGGCCAGGCGCTTGAGCCGTGCGGCGTGCGTTTTCTTCGAGCCCAGCGCGCCGATATAGAAAGCCTGTGATTTAAGCGCCGCGATCAACGCCGGATCGTCGACCTTGGGATCGTGGGTGAGGGTGACGACGGCGCTGCGCCGGTTGGGTTTGAGCCGCGCCATCGCATCGTCCGGCCATTCGGTCGACAGTTCGACGCCCGGAAACCGCTCGCTGCTGGCAAAGGCGCTGCGCGGGTCGATCACCGTGACCGCATAACCAACCATCGCCGCCATCCGCGCCAGTGGCTGAGCGATGTGGACGGCCCCCACGACCATCAGCCGCAATGGCGGATTGAACACCTCGATGAAAACCTTGCCTTCGGGCGTTTCGAGCAGCGTGCTGCGGTCGTCGGCCAGGGCTTGTCGGACTGCCGTATCCAGCAACTCGCTTTTCTTAGAATTTCCTTCAAAAACAGTATCCTGTAACAGGAGTTGAAGACCTGACTTAAGGTCTGTAATCAGCGCCGCCGGCCGTCCGGCCGTTGCCGACTCGACGGCACGCTTGAGCAGATCGAGCTTCATTCGACGCGCTCGACGAAAACCTGGATCTTGCCACCACAGGCGAGGCCGACCTCCCAGGCTTGCTCGTTGGTGACGCCGAAATCCAGAAGTCGCGGTTTGCCGTCCTTGATTGCCGCCAGACCTTCCTCGATGACGGCGCCTTCGACACATCCGCCGGACACGGATCCGACAAACGACCCGCTGTCGTCGACCGCCAGCTTGGCGCCGACCGGCCGGGGCGACGAGCCCCAGGTCGAGACGACGGTCGCAACCGCCACGCCCTTACCTTGGCCGAGCCATCGGGTTGCCTGATCGAGAATGTCGGCGTTGTCGCCGCTGTTCATCGCCATGATCAGCCTGCCTTTCGCATCTCCGCCCATTCCGCCGCGGCGCCGAGCCGCCGTGTACCGCTTTCGGCCAACGCCGCGACAACCGCCTTCAGGCTTTCGAGATTGTGCACCGGCCAGAATTCGTCGACATGCGGAAGAATTGCTCTCATGCCGAGGGATTTGGGTGCGAAGCCGGCGTAACGCAACAGCGGATTGAGCCAGATCAGCCGGCTGCACGACTTGTGCAGACGTTCCATCTCGCGCGCCAATCCGACGCCGGCGTCGCGATCGAGTCCGTCGGAAATGAACAGCACGACCGCGCCCTGGCCAAGTACGCGGCGCGACCAGCGGTGGTTGAACTCAGCCAGGCACTGGCCGATACGCGTGCCGCCCGACCAGTCTTCGACAGCCGACGCGACCTTGTCGAGCGCCTCGTCGACGTCGCGCGTGCGCAGCGGCCGTGTGATGTTGGTGAGACGCGTGCCGAACAGGAAAGCGTGCACGCGGTCGCGGTCGTTGATCACGGCGTGGAGGAAATGGAGGAAGATCCGGGTGTAGCGGCTCATCGAGCCGGAAATATCGCAAAGCACGACAAGTGGCGGCGGCCGCGTCGCGCGATCCTTGCGCTTCAAGGCGATCAGACCACCAGCGCGCAGTTGCGCGCGCAGCGTTGCGCGCATGTCGACGCGGGCACCGCGCGGATCGGCGGCAAAGCGCCGTGTCGGTTTCTCGGCGAGCGCGAGCGCCAGCTTTTTCACCGCGTCGCGCGCCGCGTTCATCTCGGCGGTCGACATCTTCTCGAAGTCCATGGTTTGCAGGGTTTCGCGCGCCGAAAAGGTCATTGCCGCGTCAAGCCCGGCCTTGTCTTCGCGCGGCCAGCCGATGCCGTCGGCCTGGCCGGCGCGCAGCGCCTCAGCCAGCCGGCGGCTCATCGCCGCGCTGTCCTGGCGCGGTGCCTGCACCTCCGGCAGCAGCAGACCCATCATGCGTTCGAGCAGTTTCGGATTGCGCCAGAAAACGTGAAACGCCTGGTCGAAGATCAGCCGCTGGTCGCGCCGGTTGACGAATACGGCATGCAGCGTCCAGTAGAAATCGTTGCGGCTTTCGAGACCGACCGCGCGCACCGCCTCGACGGCTTGCAGCACCCTGCCGGGACCGACCGGTAATCCAGCGGCGCGTAGCGTCCGGGCGAAATACATGACATTGGCGACCAGATTGCCGCCGGCCGGCGATGGCGTAGCGCCGTCCATCACTGCGCCGCGGCGAGTTCGGCCTTCACTTGCGCTAACAGGCGCTCGGCCTCACTGCCCTGAATCTTCGCGATGTCGTCCTGGTACTTCAGCAGCACGCCGAGCGTGTCGTTGATGGCTTCGGGCGTCAGCACCAGCACGTCGAGCTGCGACAGCGCATGCGCCCAATCGATGGTCTCGGCGATGCCCGGTTGCTTGAAGAGATCGCCGGCCGCGCGCAGCTTCTGCACAAAGGCGACGACTTGGCGCGACAGCTCGGCCGGCGCGCCGGGCGCCTTGAGCCGCAAGATTTCGAGCTCGCGCACCGCGTCGGGATAGTCGATCCAGTAATAGAAGCACCGGCGCTTCAGCGCGTCGTGGATCTCGCGCGTGCGGTTGGAGGTGATCACGACGATGGGCGGCGCGGCGGCCTTGACCGTGCCGAGCTCGGGGATCGACACTTGATAGTCGGACAGCACTTCGAGCAGGAACGCCTCGAACGGCTCGTCGGTGCGGTCGAGCTCATCGATCAGCAGCACCGGCGGTCCGGCGACGTCGGGCTCGAGCGCCTGCAACAGCGGCCGCTTGATCAGGAACTTGTCCGAGAAAATTTCCTCCTCGACCGAGTTCTTGCTTTCCTGACCGGCCTCGGCGAGGCGGATCTCGATCATCTGGCGCGGATAATTCCATTCATAGACCGCGCTGGCGACATCGAGGCCTTCGTAGCATTGCAGGCGGATCAACTTACGGCCAAGCCGTTCCGCCAGCACCTTCGCTACTTCGGTCTTGCCGGTGCCGGCTTCGCCTTCGAGGAAGAGCGGCCGCTTCAGCGACAGCGCGAGATAGGCCGCGGTCGCCAGGCTGCGGTCGGCGACATAGCGGCCTTTGGCGAGCAGCGCCAGCGCATCGGCGACGGAGGTCGGCAGGGAAGCCATCAAAACCACATCCACGCTATGAAAGCGAAACGCTTATTTTTAAAGGATTTCGCGGGGCGGGTCCAATCCGCGGGGCCCGCGGCATTGCTGCCATGCGTCAGGGCGTAAAGCGCTTGGCGGCATAGTTGGCCATCTCGCTCGCGATGTGGCTTTCGCCCATGACGACGCGCCCGACGCCGTGATGCTTGAGCCATTCGGCCTCGTCGCGGCTATGGGTGCGGGCGACGACGTCGAGCTTGGGGTTGATTGCATGCGCGGCCGCGAGAATGCGACGCACCGCGCTCTTGTCCGGAACGGCGATCACCAGCAGCCGCGCGCGATCCGGTCCGGCGGCTTCGAACACTTCTGGCCAGGCGGCATCGCCGTAAATCACCGGCACGCCTTCCTGGCGCAGCTGTTCGGCGAAGCGCAAATTCTGCTCGATCACGATATAGGGCACGCCCTGTTCACGCAGCGACGCGGCGATGACGCTGCCGACGCGGCCGTGGCCGATGACGATGGCGTGGCCTTCAAGTTGGGGCAGCGCATTGCGGCGCTTGATCTCACGCCGGCCGGCGTGCCACGCGCGCAGGAAACCGACTTTCTCCAGCGGCGCGCTGAGCGCCTCGGCGACACGCAGCATCAGCGGTTGCAACAGAATCGAGATCAGCGCCGCGGCCAGCACCAGGCTGCGGCCGTCGCCCGGTAGCAGGCCACTGCTCGCCGCGGCGCCGCTGAGGATAAATGAGAACTCGCCGACCTGAGCCAGCAACGCCGCGACTTCGAGCGCGCTGCGCGGCGTCATGCTCAGCACGAGCAGAACAATCAACGTGACCAGCGCATTGCCGACGATCACCACCGCCGTCACGGCTGCCACCTGGAGCGGCGCACGCAACAGTACGCCAGGATCGAACAGCATGCCGACCGAGACAAAGAACAGCACCGTGAAAATCTGCTGCACCGGCAGGGATTCGCCGGCGGCTTGATGGCTGACGTCGGACTCCGCGATGATGACGCCGGCGAAGAACGCGCCCAAGGCCGGCGACACGCCGGCCAGCGCGGCGGCGAGATAGGCGATGCCGAGCGCCGATACGATGACGGCCAGCCGGAACAACTCGCGTGAGCCGTCGCGCGCGGTCAGTGTCAGGATCCAGGGAATGAGCCGCCGACCGAGCGGCAGCATGATGGCGGCGAAAATCGCCGCTTCGATCAATTTGATTGCGCCGACGGCAAGGGGCGCACCTGCGAAGACGAACGGTGCCGGCGTGCCGCCCGGCAGCATGACTAGAACCAGGACGACGACCAGATCCTGCATGACGAGCCAGCCGAGCGCGATGCGTCCGGCTTCAGTCATCAACCGTCCACGCTCTTCGAGCGCGCGCGTCGCGACGACGGTGCTGGCGACAGCGAGGCACATCGCCAACGCCGCAGCCGCGTCAGCGCCAAAGCCGATCAGCCGGGCAACACCGAAGGCGAGCGCGGCCGACCCCGTGATCTGAAGCAGTGCGCCGGGCACGGCGACGCGCCACACCGCCCGCAAGTCGGCGAGCGAAAAATGCAGGCCGACGCCGAACAGCAGCAGCACGACACCGATCTGCGCCAGCTCTTCAACCGTGTGCGGATCGGCGACGAGGCCGGGCGTCGACGGGCCGACCACCACGCCCGCGAGCAGATAGCCGACGATCGGCGGCAGGCGGACCGCCCGCGCGGCGAGGCCGCCGACATAGGCGACGGCCAAGCCGACCAGCAGGGTGATGACGAGCGACGGCGCGCTATCCATGGCTATGAGAATGCATGGCTGCGCGGGCGGTGACTAGCGCCGCGGCTTGATCGCGCGACTCGACTTAAGCCTGTTGCTGGAGCAGTGCCAGCAAGCCCTTCAGTAGTTCGATCGGCCGTGGCGGGCAGCCGCGAATGCGCAGATCGACCGGCACGGTGGCGCCGACGCCGCCGGGGACACAGGCGGGGCTGTCGGCAAACATCCCGCCGTCGGCGGCGCAGTCGCCAACCGCCACCACCCATTTCGGATCGGGTGTAGCGCACCAAGTACGTTGGAGCGCTTCGCGCATGTTGCGCGTCAGCGGTCCGGTGACGAGTAACACGTCGGCGTGCCGCGGCGACGCGACGAACCGCAAGCCAAAGCGCTCAAGATCGTAGAAGGCGTTGTTGAGCGCATGCATTTCCAGCTCACAGCCGTTGCACGAACCGGCATCGACGGCGCGGATCGACAGGCTGCGGCCAAGCCGCCGCCGCGCTGCGCGCTCGAGTGTCCCTGCGAGCTCGGCCGTCGCCGCATCATCGGCCACCGGCGCGGCCTCGGTGAGCGGTGCGCGGATCAGGCCTTGGAAAATGTGCTTGCGCATCGCCGTCTCAGAGGTCGTGACCGGAATAGGAACAGTTGAACGACTTGTTGCACAGCGGGAAGTCGGCAACGATGTTGCCCTCGATCGCAGCTTCGAGCAGCGGCCATTGAAACCACGACGGATCGCGCAGGTGACAGCGCGCGATCGTACTGTCGCTGCCGAGCCGCAGCCAAACCAGGATCTCGCCCCGGAAGCCTTCGACCAACGCCAGTCCTTCGCCGCCGTTCCGCGGCAGCTTGACGCGCGTCATGCCCGTCGGCAGCCGGTCGAGAATCTGTTCCATCAAGTCGAGACTCTGCTCCGCTTCGCGGATGCGGATCCAGACGCGCGCGTTGACGTCGCCGTCGGCGCGGCTTGGAACAGCGAAACGCAGCTGATCGTAAGGTGCATAGGTGAGATCGCGCCGCGCGTCGAAATTGCGGCCGGAAGCGCGGCCGACGTAACCGCCGGCGCCGTACTGCCGCGCCAGTTCGGACTTGAGATAACCGGCGCCAACGGTGCGGTCCTGGAGTGACGCGGTATCGTCGTAAAGCGCGATCAGCGCCGGGAAACGCTGCCTTGCTTCGGCGACGAGGCGACTGATGGCGGCGCGGCCGTTCTCGTCGAGATCGTGTGCGACGCCGCCGGGCACGATGCAGTCGCGCATGAAGCGGTGGCCGAAGGCGGCATCCGCGGCGCGCAAGACGCGTTCGCGTAAGACGCCGGTATGCGCGTGCATGAGCGCGAACGACGCGTCGTTGCAGATCGCGCCGATGTCGCCGAAATGATTGGCAAGGCGTTCGATCTCGGCCATCAACGCGCGCAACCAGACGGCGCGCGGTGGCGTCGCGACACCGAGCGCAGCTTCGGCGGCGCGGGCGAAGGCAAAGGCGTAGGCAACGGTGCTGTCGCCCGACGCGCGGCCGGCAAGCTGCGCACCGCGCGCCAAATCCGCACCGACCATCAGACCTTCAATGCCTTTGTGGACGTAACCGAGGCGCTCCTCCAGCCGCACGATCGTCTCGCCGCCCGCGTGAAAACGGAAGTGGCCGGGCTCGATGATGCCGGCATGGACCGGACCGACAAGAACCCGATGCAGTCCGTCGCCTTCGGCCGTGCGGTAATCGTATGGCGCACGCGCATCCGGCCGCGAATGCTCCCATTTGCCGTGATCGAGCCACGGCCGCGCATCGCGCGCGCCGTCGGCGATGAGGCCATGAAGATCGCGCATCGCGCGCTCGAGCCGGATCGCCGGCGGATGCTGGGCGCCGACCGACGGAAAGTGCCCGTCGGGACAGGCCAGGCTCAGCACCGCGATGGCGCCGTTGTCAGCGTCGCGCAACGCCATATGTGCGGCGTCGCGCTCGCCCCACAGGCCAAGCAATATCGCGCCGCTGTTTGCCAACGCCTGCGTTGCCCGTTCCCATACCGTCGTATCGACGATGGCGCGCGGCACCGGCCGGTGGGCGGCGATGCGCTGGCCTTTGGCGACGAGTTCGTCGAGTGCGGTCATCGCACCCTATCCAAGGAGCTGCGAGACATGCTGGAACCAGGCGACGAGCTGCGGCGGCAGATAAAGGCCGGCCGCCAGCACCAGCGCCAGATGAGCGAATTGCGGCACGTAGGACGCCTTGACCGGATGGTTATGGCCGCGCGGCTCGCCGAAGGCGATGCCGTTGAGGCGCAGCACCAGCGCGCCGAACGCGACGAGCAGGCCGAAGACCAGCAAGATCGCCAACAATGGCGCGCGCGCAAATGTAGAACTGACCATCAGGAATTCGCTCATGAAAATTCCGAGCGGCGGCAGACCAGCGATGGCGACGACACCGGCGACCAGGCTCCAGCCGAGCCAAGGATGCGTTTCGGTCAGGCCGCCGATGTCGGCGATGCGCTGCGTGCCTTTGGCATGGGCGACGTGACCGACGGCGAAGAAGATGCCGGATTTGGTCAGGCTATGCATGGTCATGTGCAGCAAGCCGGCGAAATTCGCCAGCGGTCCGCCCATGCCGAAGGCAAAGGTGATAATGCCCATGTGCTCGATCGACGAGTAGGCGAACAACCGTTTGATATCGCGGCGGCGGTACAGCATGAACGCGGCGAAGATCAGCGAGACGAGCCCCATCGTCACCATCAGCGGCCCAGGCGCCACCGCAGCCGCGTTCGCCGCCATCAGCATCTTGAAGCGCAGCACGGCATAGAGCGCGACGTTGAGCAGCAGGCCCGACAGCACGGCTGAGATCGGTGTCGGGCCTTCGGCGTGGGCGTCGGGTAGCCAGGCGTGCAAGGGTGCGAGGCCGACCTTGGTGCCGTAGCCCAACAACAGGAATATGAAAGCGACGTTGAGGAGTGCGGGGTCGAACTGGGCGGCTTGCGTCACCAGCTTGGTCCACACCATGGCGTCGAGGCCTTCGCCGATCACCGGCTGCGCTGCGACATAGACCAGGATGGTGCCGAACAACGCTAATGCAATGCCGACGCTGCCGAGGATGAAATATTTCCACGCCGCTTCGAGCGCCTCGTGCGTGCGGTAGATGCCGACCATGAGAACGGTGGTCAGCGTCGCGCATTCGACCGCAACCCACATCAGGCCAATATTGTTCGCCACCAGTGCCACGTTCATGGCGCACATCAGGAGCTGATACATCGCGTGATAGAAGCGCAGATAGGTCGGCGTCAGCCGTCCGATCTTGAGCTCGTGACTGACATACGTGGCGCTGAAGACGCTGGTCGTGAATCCGACGAAGGTGTTGAGTGCGATGAAGACGACGTTGAGATCGTCGACAAAAAGATAAGGACCTGGCGCCGGATGCGGCGCAAACAACAGCGACAGCGCCGCCAATAGCGTCAGCAACGTCGCGGCGACGTTGAGCCGGGCGGTCAAACGATAGCCGGGCAAGATCGCCAGAATCCCGGCCGCGACGAGCGGGATCAGGATCACCCATTCGACACGGGCGGATTGCAGCAGATTCATCGCCGCTCTCCGCGAAACTGATCGAGTGCGGCGAGATCGACGCTGTCGAAGCGCTCGCGGATGCGGAACAGGAAGATGCCGATGACGATGAAGGCGATCAGGATCGAGAAGGCGACGCTGATTTCGACGACGAGCGGCATGCCTTTGGCCCCGGCCGCCGCCAGGATCAGGCCGTTCTCCAGCGACATGAAGCCGACCACCTGGCTCACGGCGTTGCGCCGCGTCACCATGATGAGCAGGCCCAACAGCACCACGGCGAGAGCGAAGGCCAGGTCTTCGCGTGCAAGCGGCGCCGCCGCCGTCGTGACGCGCAACATCACCACCATCGACAGGGCCACCAGCGCCATGCCGGCAAGCATGGTCGGGCCGATGCCGACAACGGTCTCGATCTCGCGATGAATACCGAGCCGCTCGATGATGCGGCGCAGCGCCAGCGGGATGATGATCGCTTTGAAGCCGAACGCCAGCGCCGCGGTGACGTAGAGGTGCGGCGCGTTCTGAATGTCTGCTTGCCACGCCACCGCCAGGGCTAGAACCAGTGCGTGTACGGCGTAAACGTTGAGCAGCGAAGTAAGCCGATCCTGATACAGCAGCATGAAGCTCGCCAGCACGAGGCCGCCGGCGAAAAGATGCGCGGTGTCGAAGGCGAGATTCGGCATCAGAATCCTCCCGATACGAAGCGCAGCAGCGTACCGAGCAGGCCAAGCATCAACGCCGCGCCGATGAACTGCGGCACGCGGAAGACACGCATCTTGGTGATCGCGGTCTCGAATACCGCCAACAACGCGCCGCCGATCGCCAACTTGATGACATAGGCCGCCGCGCCGATCGCAATCGTCGCAAGCCCGGCTTCAGGTCCGGCGATGTCCCACGGCGCGAAGATGCAGGCGATCAACGAGGTGTAAAGCAAAAGCTTGAGCGCCGCGGCGAGCTCGATGAGCGCGAGGTGCCGACCGGAATATTCGAGCACCATCGCCTCGTGCACCATGGTGAGCTCGAGATGCGTTGCAGGATTATCGACCGGAATGCGCCCGTTCTCGGCGACGGCGACGATGACCAGCGCAACCAGCGCCAGGCCGAGCGACACCGACAGGCCGACCGCCGGCGAATTCATGAACGCGGCGATGGTTGAAAGCTGGGTCGAGCCGGCGATCAGCGCCAGCGTAAAGACGATCATCAGCATCGCCGGCTCGGCGAGCGAGGCGATCATCACTTCGCGGCTCGAGCCAATGCCGCCGAAGGCGGTGCCGACATCCATGCCGGCAAGCGCCAGGAAGAAGCGCGCGCTGGCGAGCAACGCGATGATGGCGATGAGATCAGCCGACCAACTGAATTCGAGGCCGGTGGCGAAAGTCGGCACCAGTGCCGCTGCAACCCAGGTCGCCGCGAAGATCAGGTAAGGTGCCACGCGGAAGAGCCAGCTTGCGTTTTCCGCCAGCACCACTTCCTTGCGGATGAGACGCGACAGATCGCGATAAGGCTGGACAACGGAGGCGCCGCGCCGGCGCGTCAGGCGTGCTTTGACTTTGCGCACCAAGCCGACGAGGCCGGGCGCCAGCATGAGCACAACGAGCATCTGTGCAAACTGCACGGCGAGATCGTGGATCAGAGCCATATCGTCAGCACCAACAGGAGGACGACGAGCAATGCGAAGACCAAGCTCAAATATTTTCGGATGGTGAGGAACTGAAGCTGATTGAGACGGCCTGCCGTCGTCGCGATCGAACCTTCGATCGGCGCGTAGCACCAATCCCACGCCAGGTCGCGCAGGCTGACACGCAGCGCCGCTGGTCGCGCGTCGCCCGGCAGCGGCATGTCGACGCGCTCGTGCGCGCGGAAGACAAGGGTGCCGTAAACCCGGCGGATCGGCTGGGCGAAGCTCGCGGCGGTGTATTGCGTCAGCGGGCTCGGATCGGGCGTGCCGCAATCCCATGCCGCCGAGCGTCGGAACGCACGCGACGCGAAACGGTGGATCGTCCACGCTACGATCAAGCTGGCAAGGCCAATGAAGACAAAGACGAGAAGCCCGTCATACGAGCTGCGGCTCGCCGCGATCGGCACGATGGACAGCCAGGGATCGCTCGCCTGGATCGGCATGCGGCTGCCGATCAGCGCCTGGCTCACCGGCGCCAGCGCATCGATGACGAAGCCGGGCAGGATGCCCGCGAGCAGACAGAGCGCGGCCAGGCCGAACATTGCCGTCAGCGAAAAGCGGTCGGTCTCTGTCGCTGTTTCGGCGGCCGGCGAACGCGGCCGGCCGAGGAAGGTCACGCCGTAGGCCTTGACGAAGCACGCCGCCGCGAGCGCCGCCGACAGCGCCAGAAGGGCGCCGACACCGGGCACCAGCATCTTCAGGCCCCATTGCGCCACCGCGGGGCTCAGGAGTATCGCCTGGAACGTCAGCCATTCGGAGACGAAACCATTCAACGGCGGCAACGCGGAGATGGCGGCACAGCCGACCAGAAAGGCGAACGCGGCATAAGGCATGCGATGAATCAAGCCGCCCAGATTCTCCATGTCGCACTCGCCGGTCGCGGTCAGCACCGATCCGGCGCCGAAGAACAGCAGGCTCTTGAACAGCGAGTGGTTGAAGACATGGAACAGCGCAGCCGTGAACGCCAGCGCGGCCGCGAGCGGCATGGCGTTCGCCTTGAAACCCATCGCCAAGCCGACGCCGATGAAGACGATGCCGATATTCTCAACCGTGTGATAGGCGAGCAGCCGCTTCAAATCGTGCTGCATCAGCGCATAGAGCACGCCCATCACCGTCGTGATGCCGGCGATCGCCAGAACGGCCATGCTTGCCCACCAGCTCGGCACCCCGAGCAGGTCGAGCACGATGCGGATGAAGCCATAGACCGCGACTTTGGTCATGACGCCGCTCATCAGCGCCGAGACGTGGCTCGGCGCCGCCGGATGGGCGAGTGGCAGCCAGACGTGCAACGGCACCAGGCCAGCTTTCGATCCCGCGCCCAAGAGCGCCAAAGTGAGAACGAGCGCCGCGATCAGCGGACCGTGCTGGCCCGCGCGCATGACCTCGAAGGCATAACCACCGGCCGGCCCCGCCAGCAGGCCGAAGGCGAGCATCAGCGCAAAGGTGCCGAAGCTTGCCATCACCAGGTAGATGAAGCCGGCGCGGCGATTGTCGGCGTCGCGGTGGTGCGCCATGACCAGCGCCCACGACGTCAGCGACATGAACTCCCAGCACAGGAGGAACGTGAACGCGTCGTCGGCGATCACCACCAGGTTCATGCCGGCGAGAAAGGCGGGATAGAACGGCAGCACGCGCTGCGGCGCTTCTTCGTGCACGCCGTATCCCAGCGCATAGAGACTGGCGGCGCCGCCGCCGAGATCGACGACGACAAGGAAGAATGCGGCGAGCACGTCGATGCGGAAATGCGCGCCGAGCCATGGCAGCGCCAGCGGCAGCACCAGCGTCGGCGCCGCTTCGTTGCTCAATAGCTGCGCGAGCGCGGCGACGAGCGCGACGCCGCAGGCGGCAAGGCTGACGCCATACACCAACGGCGTGCCGGCGCGCGTGCGCGCTGTCGCGGCGCCGAGGACTGATGCGATCAACAACGCGGCGACGCAAGCAAGCACGACGACGAGGCTCATGCGCGGCTACTTTCGCTCCGCCGCTTTGAGCCGCACGCCGCGGCCGCCACTGGCGCTGGTTGCGCCTTCGCCGATCAATTCGATGCCCGCTACCGCCAGCGCATCGACCAGCTTGGTCAGCGAGTCGACGGTGCCGCGGATGACACCGTCGCTCGCCTCCATGCGCTGGATGGTCGGCACGGACAGGCCGCACAGGTCGGCGAGTTTGCGTTGGTCGATGCCGAGGAGCGCGCGCGCCGCTCGAAGCTGGGCCGCCGAGATCACGGTTCAGCCATGGAAAGTGATGTGTCAGACATCACTTATAGTGTTTAAACCATGACTCGGCTGGCGCGCAAGCTTGAATCACCGCGTCAGCCAGTTGCGGTGGACTGCCAACAGTTGGACCTTAAACAGGCTACGGCCGACTTATCCCGCCGCTGCAACCGCGCGCCGCGCCATCACGCCGACGAGATGGGCGCGGTATTCGGGGCTGGCGTGGATGTCGCCGTTGAGGCCGTCCTGCTTCTGCACGATCGCTTTGATCGCGTCGGCCGAGAAATTCTTGGCAAGCGCCGCTTCCATGTCCTTCTGGCGGAAGACGCACGGACCTGCGCCGGTAACAGCGACGCGCACACCGTCTTTGTGCTTCGTGACGAACACGCCAACGATGGCGTAGCGCGATGCCGGATTGGGAAATTTCATGTAAGCGGCCTTCTCGGGGATCGGGAAGCTCACCGCCGTTACGATCTCGCCCGCGTCGAGCGCCGTCTCGAACATGCCCTTGAAGAATTCGTCGGCCGCGATCTTGCGCTTGTTGGTGATCACGGTGGCGTTGAGCGCAACCACCGCCGCCGGATAATCCGCCGCCGGATCGTTGTTCGAGATCGAACCGCCGAGCGTGCCGCGGTTGCGCACTGCCGGGTCGCCGATATGGCTCGCGAGATGGGCGAGGGCAGGGATCGCCTTCTGCACTTCGGCGGATTCCACGACCTCGACGTGTCGCGTCATCGCGCCGATGACCACGGCGTTGCCGTCGCGCTTGATGCCTTTAAGTTCGGCGATACCGTTCAAGTCGACGAGATCGCTCGGCTTAGCGAGGCGTTGCTTCAACGTCGGGATCAGCGTCATGCCGCCGGCGACGAGCTTGGCCTCGCTCTTCTGCGTAATCTGCGCCGAGGCGTCCGCGACGGATTTGGCCTTGTGGAATTCGAAATTATACATCGCTTCGCTCTCCCTGAATTCTAGGCGGCCGCCTTGCGGTCGTTGATCGCACGCCATACCCGCTCGGGCGACGCCGGCATTTGCAGTTCGCTGACACCGATGGTACTCAACGCGTTCAGCACTGCGTTCATCACCGCGCCGGGCGCGCCGATCGCTCCGGCCTCACCACATCCTTTGGCGCCGAGCGGATTGTGCGTGCACAGCGTCGCGTGCGTCGCCACCGCGAAAGACGGCAAGTCGCCGGCGCGCGGCATGCGGTAGTCCATGAACGAGCCAGTGACGAGCTGGCCGCTCTTCGGATCGTAACGGCACTCTTCGAACAGCGCCTGACCGATGCCCTGCGCCAATCCGCCATGCACCTGGCCTTCGACGATCAGCGGGTTGACGATGCGGCCGAAATCGTCGGCGGCGGTCATGTTGATGAGTTCGACCGTGCCGGTGTCGGGATCGATCTCAACCTCGGCGATATGCGCGCCCGAGGGGAAGGTGAAGTTCTTCGGATCGTAATAGGCGGTCTCGTCGAGGCCCGGCTCGAGCGTCTCGAGCGGATAGTTGTGCGGGATATAGGCCGCCAATGCGATCTCGCCGAAGCTCTTGGATTTGTCGGTGCCGGCAACCGTGAACTTGCCATCCTTGAATTCGATGTCGGCTTCGGCGGCTTCGAGCAGATGCGCCGCGATCTTTTTGCCCTTGGCCTCGATCTTATCGAGCGCTTTCACGAGAGCGGAACCACCTACCGGCAACGAGCGCGAGCCATAGGTGCCCATGCCGAACGGCGTCTGCGCCGTGTCGCCGTGCGCGACCTGAACCTGATCGACCGGAATACCGAGACGCTCCGCAACCACTTGGGCGAAGGTCGTCTCATGGCCCTGGCCGTGGCTGTGCGTGCCGGTGAACACCGTGATCGAGCCGGTCGGATTGACGCGGACTTCAGCGACCTCGTAAAGCCCAGCGCGGGCGCCGAGCGCACCGGCCACCGCCGACGGTGCGACGCCGCATGCCTCTATATAAGTCGCAAGACCAATGCCACGCAGCTTGCCGCGCTTCTTGGCGTCGTCGCGGCGCTTGGAGAAGCCGGCATAATCGGCCGCCTGCAACGCCAGATCGAGCGTGCTGAAATAATCGCCGCTGTCGTAGGCGAGCGCGACCGGCGTCTGGTACGGATAGGCGTCCGTCGGAATAAAATTCTTGCGGCGCAGCGCGGCAGGATCGATCTTTAGCTCGCTTGCCGCCTTGTCGACCAGACGCTCGACCAGATAGCTCGCTTCCGGCCGTCCGGCGCCGCGATAGGCGTCGACCGGCACGGTGTTGGTGAACACGCCTTTGACTTCGGCATAGATCGCCGGCGTCGTGTAGGTGCCTGCCAGAAGCGTCGCATAAAGATAGGTCGGCACCGCCGGCGCGAAGGTCGAGAGATAGGCGCCGAGATTGGCCAGCGTCGCGACGCGCAAGCCCAGGAACTTGCCGTCCTTGTCGAGCGCGAGCTCGGCATGGGTGACGTGGTCGCGGCCGTGCGCGTCCGACATGAAGCTCTCGCTGCGCTCTGCCGTCCATTTCACCGGCCGGCAGAGCTGCGTGGCCGCCCAAGTCACCGCCGCTTCCTCGGCATAGTGAAAGATCTTCGAGCCGAAGCCGCCGCCGACATCCGGCGCGACGACGCGCAGCTTGTGCTCGGGTACGTGCAGCACGAACGCGCCCATCAGCAAGCGGATAGCGTGCGGATTCTGGCTGGTGGTGAAGAGCGTGTGCTCGCCGGTGGCGCGGTCGTAGTCGCCGATATAGGCGCGCGGCTCCATCGCGTTCGGCACCAGCCGATTGTTGACGACGTCGAGCTTGGTGACGTGCGGAGCTTTTTCAAACGCCGCCGCTACAGCCGCAGCATCACCAATATGCCAGTCGTAGCAGATGTTGTTCTTCGCCTCGGCAAAGAGCTGCGGCGCGCCGGACTTCACCGCGGCGTCGACCGCCGGCACCGCCGGCAGTTCGTTATACGTGACCTCGACCAGTTCGGCGGCTTCCTCGGCCGCCGCCTTACTGTCCGCGATGATCACCGCGACCGCTTCACCGACGTAACGCACCTTGCCCGATGCCAGCACCGGATGCGGCGGCTCGGCCATCGGCGAGCCGTCCTTGTTCTTGACGCCCCAGCCGCAGGGCAGGGTGCCGAGGCCGGCTTTGATCAGATCGGCGCCGGTATAGATCGCAACGATGCCTGGCGCGCCGGCGGCACGCTTGGTGTCGATGCTCTTGATCTCGGCGTGGGCGTGCGGGCTGCGCACGAAGACCGCGTAAACCTGGCCCGGGCGGTTGATGTCGTCGGTGTAGTGGCCCTTGCCGGTGAGGAAGCGGAGATCTTCCTTGCGGCGCACCGGATCGCCGACCATGCGCGCGCTCATGGCTGCGCCTTCGTCATGGCTTCCGCACCGGCTTTGATCGCCTTGACGATGTTGTGATAGCCGGTGCAGCGGCAGAGATTGCCTTCGAGCCACTCGCGGATCTGTTGCTCCGACGGATTCTTGTTGTGCTTCACCAGGTCGAGCGCGCTCATCACCATGCCTGGCGTGCAGAAGCCGCATTGCAGCCCGTGGTGCTCGCGGAACGCCGCCTGCATGGGATGAAGCTCGTCGCCGTTGGCGACGCCTTCGATCGTCTTCACGTCGGCGCCGTCGCACTGCACGGCGAGGATCGTGCAGCTCTTGATGCCGTCGCCGTTGACGTGCACGACGCAGCAGCCGCACTGGCTGGTGTCGCAGCCGACATGCGTACCGGTGAGGCCGAGCGTCTCGCGCAGGAACTGGACGAGCAGGGTGCGCGGCTCGACGTTGCCGGACATCTTCTTGCCGTTCACCGTCATGGTGACGTTGGGCATGTTCGGGACCTCCTCGATGGCGCGCGTGGCGCGGCCTTATTGGTTGCCAGGATTGTCGTGCCGGAAATCGGCCTGGGTCAAGCGTCAGCGGGTAGAGAAGTAGAGCATCGCCGCGACCAGCGCGGCCAGGATGGCCGCCCACACCGCCGGCGGCAGACGCTTGCCCTCGACCGGCGATGGCGCAGCAGTGGGCAAAGGCGGTGGTGGTGTCGGTGACACCGCGGCGACCTCCGCGATTGGCACAGGCGCACCGACGATCGCCGCGAACTTGGCGAAGAAATCGTCGGCATATTTACGCGCTGTGCTGTCGATCAGGCGCGAGCCGATCTGCGCCAGCTTGCCGCCGACCTGCGCCGTCACCTTATAGGACAGAGTGGTGGCGTCACCGTCCGGCGTCAGATGCACCTCGGCGCCGCCTTTGGCGAAGCCAGCGACGCCGCCGGTGCCTTCGCCGCTGATCTTGTAGCCGTTCGGCGGGTCGAGATCGGACAGCGTCACCTTGCCGCCGAAGCGCGCGCTCACCGGTCCGACGCGCGCTTGCACCTTGGCGGTGAATTCGGTCGGCGAGAGTTTCTGCACTTCCTCGCAGCCGCTGATGCATTGCTTGAGAATGTCGGGATCGTTGAGCGCGTCCCAGACTTTCTTCTGCGGCGCGGCGACGCGGTATTCGCCGGTCATGTCCATGCGGCACCCCTGGTCTTTTGCCGGCAAACCGTAGCGCCCGTATCCGACAGCGACAAGCGCACGGCCCGCCGGGGCGGGTTGCGTGCGGCGCGCAGCCTCGGTCATAGTCGGCGCCGATGCCGGGGGGCCTTCCATACGACAGCTTGGCCTGGGGCCTGCCGTTTCTCGGCTTGCTGCTGACGCTGGCGATTGCGCCGCTGACGGCGCCGCGACTGTGGCACGCGCATTACGGCAAGTTCGTCGCGGTCTGGGCGCTGGCCTTCATCGCGCCGGATGTCGCTGCCGAAGGCGCCGGGGCGTCGTTCACGCGGCTGCTCGATATGGCGCTCAACACCTATGTGCCGTTCGTACTGCTGCTCGGCGCGCTGTTCGTCATCACCGGCGGCGTGCGCATCCGCGGCACGCCGCACGGCTCGCCCGGCGTCAACACCGGGCTGCTCGCGCTCGGCACGGTCGCGGCGAGCCTGATCGGAACGCCGGGCGCGTCGCTGCTGATGTTGCGGCCGTTGGTGCGCGCCAACCGCCACCGTGCGCACGCGGCACACGTCTACGTGTTCTTCATCTTCCTGGCGTGCAACGTCGGCGGCGCGTTGACGCCGCTCGGCAATCCGCCGCTGTTCATCGGTTACCTGCGCGGCGTGCCATTCTTCTGGCCCGTGCAGCATCTGTGGGCGCCGACGTTGCTGCTGAGCGCGGTCCTGCTGGCGATATTTTACGTCATCGACCGTTACCGCAATCGCCGAACTGCGCCAGCGGTGCTGCCTGAGCTCGAGACGCTTGGCATCGACGGTGGAATCAATCTGCTGCTGTTGCTCGGCGCGGCGCTGACCATGATGCTGCGCACCTATTATCCGGTGCCAGGCGCGGTCACGGTGTCCGGTGTCACGTGGAGCTTCAACGATATTATTGCCGATGGATTGTTCGTCGTGCTGGCGCTGCTGTCGCTCAAGCTGACCAAGCCGGTGACACGGCAGGAGAACGACTTCGTTTGGACTCCGATCACCGAAGTGGCGATTTTGTTTGCGGCGGTCTTCGTCACCTTGGTACCGCTCGATGCCATCGCGCGTTCAGGAACGGCGGGACCCGCGGCGCCGTTGCTGACGCACATGTTCGCCGGCGGCACGCCGAACAACACGCTGTTCTATCTGCTGCCCGGCAGCCTGTCGTCGGTTCTGGACAATGTGCCGGCCTATCTGGTGTTCTTCGGTCTGGCCGGTGGCAGCGCCGGATTGCTGACCGGCAAGCTGGCGCTGACGCTGGCGGCGATTTCGGCCGGCGCGTCGTATTTCGGCGCGCTGACCTATATCGGCAATGCGCCCAACCTAATGGTGAAATCGGTGGTCGAAAGCTACGGCGTCAAGATGCCAAACTTTATCGCCTATATCGGCTGGTCGGCCATGTGCCTGTTGCCGCCGCTGTTGTTGACGGGTTGGCTGTTCTTCCGATGAGCCGCGCAATCCTCGTCGCGCTCGCGCTGCTATTGGCAACGCAGGCGTTCGCCCAGCCGCAGACTTTCCAGACCTTCACGTCGGCGCCGCTCAGCATCGATACCGCCAAGGGACCGCAGCATTTCACCGTCGAACTCGCGCTGACGCCCGAGCAGCAGGAGCAGGGCCTGATGTTCCGTCCCAATTTGGCGCCCGACGCCGGCATGCTGTTCGTCGTCCCGCAGCCGCAAATCATGACCTTCTGGATGCACAACACGCTGATCCCGCTCGACATGCTGTTCATCGCCGCCGGCGGTCGCATCGTGGATATACACGAGCGTGCCGTGCCGATGTCGGACGCGGCTATCGTTTCGCATGCGCCGGCGATCGCGGTGCTCGAGCTCAATGGCGGCACGGTCGACCGGCTCGGTATCAAGATCGGCGACGTCGTACACGCCGCCGCCTTGGGCGACGCGGCGAATTAGGAAACGGCTATTTCTTCGCCTCGGCCGGCGGCTTCGGCAGGTTGTTATAGATGTCCGCCGGCTGCACCGACATGACGAACACCGTCACCTTTTCATCGGGGCCGAACGGACCGGCCACCTTATGGCTCACCGGCGGCAGACTCTTGAGGTAGGCGGCGATCGCCAGCGCGTCGGAATGCGTCATGTGCGCGTACGCCTCATACGGCATGATCGGCGCGAGGATGCGGCCGTCCGGCAGCTTGCCGGTCGTAAATGCAGTGATGATCTGTTGTGTCGACCATTTGCCGAGGCCGGTTTCCTTGTCGGGCGTAAGATTGGGGCCGACAAAGACGCCGAGGCCGGGAATGGCGAAGCCGACGTCGGAGCCACCGAGCCGATGCGCCATGTCGGGTTTGCCGAAGAAGAAGCCCACCGTGTGGCAATCGTTGCAGCTGCCGATGGTCACCAGGTATTTGCCGCGCGCCACTTGGGCGCTGTCGCCCGCGTGCGCGGGTGCCACACTGGCTACAGCGAGCAACACGCCGCACGCCAGGCTCATCCAGTTGACGTATCGTGATGTCATAGTGTCCCCCCTTTGCCTAAGTAAGAAGGCAGACACAAGGACAGCACGAACCTGTATTCGTGCCAATGAGATTAAAGCGAATAATCCTTCTGGCTAAAAACGTCACAGCATCGAGAAAAAACGCGGCGGCCGGGGAGGATGCGTCCCGGCCGCCGGACCATCGGGGCGCGCGTCGCGCCCGCGGACGCTAATTCCCGACCGTGCGTTCGGGCACGTCGTACGTACCGGTCATGCCCTCGGCCGCCGGAGCGGCTGCCGTCCACGCCATCGTCTGCTGTTTGGGTTCGTCGGCGAGGGCCGCTTGGACGAATGGCGTCGACAGCAACGCGGCCAACGCAAGGGCCCGCAAATACGAATGCGTACGCATCGGTGATCTCCCTCGGATTATGGTGAAGCGGCGAAGATCGCCGCCTTCATGCTGATGAGATTACGCCGGTCGCCGATTTATTCGTGATCGCATGTGCGTGATCGGAGCGCCGAATTTTTGTTGGCGGCGGCTAACGAACCGTGCGGATCACGATCGTGCTGGCTCTGCGTTTGTGCGCGAGCGTATCGGCATCGCGCTTGCGACGGCCGGGAAGGGAGCATCCCGGCCGCCGCGCCATCGAAGCGCGCGTTGCGCCCGGCTCCATTAGTCCCCGAACGGCGGTGTGGGCGCATCGTACGGGCCGAAGACGCTCACTGACAGAGCCGCATCCGACGCCGACGGCGGATCCATGGCCTGTTGCTCGGACGTGTCGGCAAGAGCGGCCTGGGCCAGTGGCGCCGTTAGCAACGCCGCCAGCGTCAAGGCGCGCAATAACGAGTGCTTACGCATGAAAGGTCTCCTTCGGGATTTGAATGAAGCGACGGGGATCGCCGCTTTCATGCCGATAAGACCGCGCTGGAGACGGATTTATTTGCGCTCGGTGACGGAAATATTTTCGGGCGCCGACGAATAAACCACGGCTGATCCCGATCGATGCCGGCTTAACGTTTACGCGCCAGCGTTACGCCGTCGCCGATATAAAGCAGCGACAGGTCGATGCGCCGGTCATGGTGCAGCTTGGCGTTGAGCGCCTTGAGCGCGAGCGTATCGGCGTCGCGCTTGCGGCCATCGGCGACTGCGCCGCCCCACAGCATGTTGTCGAAGGCGATGAGTCCGCCGGTGCGCACCATCTCGAGCGCGCGCTCGTAATAGGCGTCGTAGTTCTCCTTGTCGGCGTCGATGAAGACGTAATCGAAGGTGCCCGCGCCGCCCGATGCCAGCAACGCCTTGAGCGTGTCGAGCGCCGGCGCGAGGTGGAGCTCGATCTTGCGGTCGACGCCGGCTTCCTTCCAATAGCGCCGGGCGACTGCGGTGGTCGTCTCGTTGACGTCGCAGCAGATGAGCTTGCCGTCGTCCGGCAGCGCCGACGCCACCCACAGCGCACTGTAACCGGTAAAGGTGCCGATCTCGATGCCGCGCCGCGCGCCGATCAGCGATACCAGGAAGGCGAGGAGCTGGCCCTGCAGCGGCGGAATCTGCATGCCGGCGCCGGGCATTTTGGCGGTCTCTTCGCGCAGCCGCGCCATCAGCTTGGTCTCGCGCGACGAGACCGACAGCATGTAGTCGTAGAGCTTGGGCGTGATGTCGAGCAGGCGGACAGTCATGTGAAACCTCGTTTACCGGCGCTGTCCTTGCGCTTTTCCGCCGAAGCGTAT
>Ga0126371_10000470_pt1 | contig 32997 bp, 22 predicted proteins | sample PanSoiMetaPlot_4_FD_110145 | JGI IMG/M metagenome (GOLD analysis project Ga0126371, IMG submission 110145) | Tropical forest soil microbial communities from Panama - MetaG Plot_4 | ecosystem: Environmental > Terrestrial > Soil > Tropical forest > Bulk soil | place: Panama | collected 2016-02-17 | reverse complement strand
GGCTACCCTGCAGTCGATCACCGTCAGCGCCATTAGTTCTTCGATCGCTAAAGGCACCAGCGTGCAGTTCACGGCGACCGGAACGTTCAGCGACGGCAGTACGCAAAACCTCACGAACACTGCCACATGGGCTAGCTCCGCTGCGAACGTTGCAAATATCACCGCCACAGGCCTGGCCACTGGAGTGGCCACTGGCAGCAGCAACATTACTGCAACCCAAAATGGAATTACATCCAACAGCTTCGCCCTGACGGTGACGGCGGCTACTCTCCAGTCGATCACGATTAGCGCTCCCAATTCCTCTATTCCCAAGGGCACTAGCCTTCAGTTCACCGCTACGGGAACGTTCACTGACGGAAGCACACAAAACCTCACGAACACCGCGGTTTGGGCCAGTTCAACCACGGCAATGGTCAACGTCAGCACAACCGGCTTAGCAACTGGGGCGGCGACTGGCTCGAGCAACATCACCGCTACACAGAACGGGATCACATCGAATACGTTTGCGCTAACCGTCACCGCTGCGACCCTGCAATCGATCACGATCAGTTCGGCGAAGACATCGATCGCCAAGGGCACCGGCTTGCAGTTCACCGCCACGGGAACCTTCAGCGATGGCAGTACACAGAACCTGACCAACACCGCCACCTGGGCTTCTTCAAATCAGACCTCTGTCAGCATCAACTCCACAGGTCTGGCGACAGGCGGCGCGATCGGCTCCAGCAATATCACTGCGACCCAAAGCGGGATTACCTCTAATTCGATCGCGCTGACGGTAACGGCGGCCACGCTGCAATCGATCGCCATCAGCGCCGGCACTTCCTCCATAGCCAAAGGTACAAGCGTGCAGTTCACCGCCACAGGAACCTTTAGCGACGGAAGCACGCAGAATCTGACGAGCACTGCCACATGGGGCAGTTCGAATCCCACAGCGGTCAACATCAGCGCCACCGGTCTAGCGACAGGAGCAGCCATTGGCTCGAGCAATATTACCGCGACCCAAAGCGGGATAACCTCCAGCGCCTTTGCCCTCGCGGTGACGGCAGCTACGCTACAGTCCATCAGCGTGGCCTCAGGAAGTTCCTCGATCGCCAAAGGAACGACTGTGCAATTCACAGCCACGGGAACGTTCAGCGACGGCAGCACACAGAATCTTACGAATACTGCCACCTGGGCTTCTTCGAGTCCGACGATCGTGAACATCAGCGCTACAGGTTTGGCAACAGGATCAGCGCTCGGCTCCAGCAACATCACCGCAACTCAGAGCGGAATTACTTCCAGCCCCTTTGCGCTCTCGGTCACTGCTCCGATCCTGCAATCGATTAACGTCACCGCGGCCAGCGGTTCCCTTGGGATCGGGCTTACAGAGCAGTTCACCGCCACTGGTACCTTCAGCGATGGCAGTACCCAGAACCTGAGCAGCACCGCCACATGGACGAGTTCAATCCCAGGAAATGCTGGCATTAGTGCTACCGGTCTCGCCACGGGTGTAGCCATTGGTTCAACCAATATCACCGCAGCCCAAAGTGGGATCACATCAAACAGTTTCGCACTGACAGTGACGGCCGTGATCTCCGGCACGCTGACAAGCACGGGCGCCGGCGCAACTGTAGCTCTCAGCGGAGCGGCCAGTGCCAGCACCACAGCAGACGCGAGTGGCAATTACAGCTTCAGCGGAATCGTGAACGGTACTTACACCGTGACGCCGACGAAGGCAGGAATCCTTTTCAGCCCTGCAAGCCAGAGCGTCACGATTAGCGGATCATCGAATACGGCAGTCAATTTCACGGCAACCGTGCAAACGTGGAATATTTCCGGCACGCTGAGTCCTGCTTCAGACACAACTGGCGCCACCGTCACATTAAGCGGAGCGGCAAGCACCACGACCACGGCCGACGCCACGGGCAAGTACACCTTCACGGGAATTGCAAACGGCACTTACACCGTGACGCCGACGAAGACGGGTTATACCTTCAATCCGGCGAATCAGCAGGTGACGGTCTCGAACGCCTCCAAGACCGGCGTGAACTTCGCAACCGTTCCGACGCTTGCGATTTCACCGGCCGCGGGCTTCACATTCACCAACATCACCATCGGAACAACCAGTCCGTTGCAATCCGGAACCCTCACAGCCTCAGGCGGCACGGTGACCCTGACAAACGACACACTCACTGGCGCTGGGTTCGCTTTGAGCGGAATTACGTTCCCGGTAACACTAGCTCCCGGACAAACACAAAACTTCAGCGTAAGCTTCTCGCCGTTGACGACAGGAAGCATATCTGGCGCTTTGTCGTTCACCAGCAACGCCTCGAGCACTACTCCTTCTTCGATCCCGCTCAGCGGAGTCGGAGCTGGACTAGGCGTCTCGCCCACCAGTGTGAACTTCGGCTCTGTGCCGGACGGAACTACAAGTTCCGCGCAGACCGGAACTCTGAGCGCGACAGGAGCACCTGTGACTATTACAGCCGCGAACCTCTCAGGAGCAGCCTTCTCGATCACGGGCTTGCCGGCAGTGCCATTCACAATTCTTGCTGGTCAAACCCAGCAATTCAGCGTGACGTTTGCTCCGGCGTCGGGTTCACCTGGTCCTGCTTCGGGAAGCATCTCGTTTGTTAGCGGCCTCAACAACGTGGCGCAGACCTTGTCGGGCACGGGGACCTCGAACGTCTCGGTGACGTGGACAGCCAGTACCACTCCGAACGTGACGTATAACGTGTATCGCTGCTCGATATCGGCGGCAGCATGCGACCCAAGCCAACCGGGTAATTTTGGTTCGCCGATTTCGACCGGAATTGCCGGAACCGCTTACAACGATCTGACGGTCTCCTCTGCAACAACGTACTACTATGCCGTTACAGCGGTGGATTCGACAGGCTCCGAAAGCGTACTCTCCGCGGTTGCAAACGCCGTTATTCCGTAGGTTCTTAGCGGACTTTCAAGGCACGGTCCCGGCGAAGCCAGACCGTGCCGAAGAACTCGTCGAGGTCGTTCATCCATTCGCCGGGCGCACCCCTCTCTCATCCGCAACGATACTGTCTCGGATAGGCTTCGCCTCTAGGCCCTCCGAATAATAACGAGGCCACGCTTCCCATTTTAGAAGAGCCGTGTAGCCTTAAACCTTCTTCTAGGTCGTGCCTCAAGAATGCCGACGTTCGTAGCGCAAAAACTGCGCCATATCCCTCGCTGCTTCTTGTTTCAGAGCGCTGACCCTATGATTTTCAGTAGCTCTCCTCCATCCATCTAGATTTTCTTGAATTAGCGATCTTTATTTTCCACACAAGAGACCGTTTCCAAATTGGGAGTCTGTCCCGGCAATCCCTCGCACCGCACCTTCTTCTTCACATTTCATTACAAAGCTCAATATCCCTCCGCGATTTGGAGATCGATCTGCACTTTTCCCCGCCAAACCATCACTCCCCGTCGGTTCCTCACGAGGGACCAAACGAATTGTCGACTGAGGAGAACAGGAGAAAAAGCTTCACATGAACAAAAGGTACGGGTCGCAGCATGCAATGGCCATACTCATCGTATTTTCGCTGCTTGTAACCGCCTCCCTATGGGCGCAAACAAGCCGCGGAACTCTCGCTGGGACCATCACCGATCCCAGTGGTGCTGTCATCAAGGGCGCGCAAGTTTCACTTAAGAGCCTGGGCACAGGCATCGTTCGTCAGGCAACCACGAACAATGAGGGAGTGTATCGATTCGATGCCGTGGATCCAGGCGCCTACGAGTTGAGCGCCGCGATGCAAGGATTCGCCGCTTACCGACTTGCGAACGTCGATGTACCCGCGAACAAGACTACCGACGTCGACATCGCCCTGAAGCTGGCGAGCGCGTCGGACGAAGTGATCAATGTAGAGGCAAGCGCCGCTGGAGTTGAGCTGCAGCGCACCGAAGAGCGCCGCGGATCGACGATTTCTCAGTTGGAACTCAAGGACGTACCGATCATTGCTCAGAACTCACTGAACTTGATTACCACCATTCCCGGCTCGGTGCAGACCAGTCTCGGAGGATCGCTCGACAGTGGCATCGGGGCAATCAACGGAGCCCGAGCGCGTTCCAACAACTTCCTGGTTGATGGAATGGATAACAATGACATTTCGGTCGCCGGACCCGTGGCAACCCTCACCAACAACGACGCCATTCAGGAGGTTTCGATCCAGACCTCGAACTTCAGCGCCGAGTACGGACGCGCAGGCGGTGCGGTCGTAAACCAGATTACCAAATCGGGAACCAATTCGTTACACGGAACTGGCGCCTGGGTGTATCGCTCGCAGGTGTTTGACGCAACCTCGCTGCCACAACGCAGCGCCGCCAAACCCGGAGCCTCTGTGCATGACATCAAGCCTCCGTACAAAGAAAACATTCCCGCATTTACGATCGCCGGACCTGTCGTCATTCCTCATCTTTACGATGGCCGCAACCGCACCTTCTTTTTTGGCGCCGGACAGTGGGACCGCTTCTCGGCAGGAGCAGGCATCGCCACGTTCAGCAACGTACCGACCGCAAGCGGAGTAGCCGTGCTGCAGGCCTTGGCGCCGAGCTGCCCGAACGTTGCGTTGTACCTGAAATCGCTTGCTGGCTTGACCTCCCCTACGGCCTCAGGCCAACCAATCGACATCTCGGTGCCGAGTGCAGTGTTTTCGGCCACAGGATCATGCAACGGTAACGCCCGCACGGGACAGACCGTGGCCTTTGGGCCGGTAAATCGCCTATTTCCGTCTGTACAGCTTGCTAACAACAATCAAGTACGCATCGACCACAATCCTTCCGACCGGCAGTTCATGAGCTTCCGTTGGTATTGGATCGACTTTAATGGCGGCGTGACACCAGGGAGTGCTGGAATATCGCCCCTGTTCGATGCTACTGATAAGAGCCGCGAGTTCAACGGCGCCTTCACGGACACCTATGTAATCTCACCCAGGACTACGAACGAGTTCCGGTTTGCATACGGCCGGGCGAAGCTCGATGTTCCAGTTCTTTCCGATTTGGGATCATCGTTGCCTCGCTTCACCGTGAGCGGAATCAGCTCGTTTGGCACCTCGACGACCTTCCCGCAAGGCCGCGTCTCGAACAACTACCAATATCAGGACACCATCGCGCTCGTCCGGGGAACACACTCTATTCGCACTGGAGTTGAAATTCTGCGTCAGCTTGCGAAGCAGAGGGCGCCCAGCAATAACCGAGGCACGCTGGCGTACGTAGCCAGCGGCAGCGGAGCCACTCGTGTGACTGCGCTTTCGAATTTCATCGACGATTTCTCCGGCAATCAGGGAAACATTACGAAGCAATTTGGAAGCCCTGTATATCGTCCCAACCTCTTCCGCTGGTCGCTGTTTGTGCAGGATAGCTGGGCCATCAAGCCAACGTTCACGTTGAATGCCGGCGTGCGTTACGAGAACTTTGGGCAGCCCGCCAATATTTTCACCTTCCCTGCCTATTCGGGAGACGATCCGGCTCGGTTTGCGGTTCCAAGCAAGGTCGACTCGCCGAACTACAACTTCGGACCGTCGCTCGGCTTTGCCTGGAATCCGCAGAGCGGTCCCCTGACCTGGCTCGGAGGGGCAGGAAAGACCGTCCTGCGCGGCGGATATCAGCTCACCTACGACACCTTTTTCAACAACTTACTGTCGAACATGGCGGCAGGAGCTCCAAACAATCCTTCCAACATTCCAATTATCGGTTCTGCCACTGCGAGCACGCCCCGTGGACTGGCGTCACTCAACGGCACTCAATTAGCGACTGTCACCGTTGCACCAATCAACCCTCTCGCAGGGAGTGCAAATCAGTTCGATCCCGACATTACGAACCCTCGTTACAGCCGCTTCTCACTCGGCATACAACGAGAGGTCACTGGCGGGAACATTGTTGATTTGTCGTACGTAGGTGGACAAGGACGGCACCTATTCAACAACCTGAGCACGAATCCATTCCTGCCCAACGCGACACAGACCGCAACCGGCGCGCGCCTGAATCCCGCGTTCGGACCGCGTACCATCCGAGCGAGCGAGGCAACTTCCAACTACAACGCTCTCCAGCTCGAAGTCCGAAACCATCTGTTGCAAACCACGGTTGGAGGAATCCAGTTCCGCAGCAACTACACCTGGTCTCGAAACATGGATGAAACCAGTGAGGTTTTCGTGACCAACAACCAGAACACGTCGAATCCGTCGGTGAATCCTTATCGCTTCCCCGGCGCTCTGCGGCTCGATTACGGCCCGTCAGACAATGACCGGCGCCACGTATGGACTACCACCGCAGTGTGGCAGGTGCGCGGACCAAAGAGCGGAGTACTCGGGCAGGCATTCGGCGGATGGACACTTGCCACGATCATCCCGGTTTCCTCTGGACTGCCATACACCGTAGTCAACGGACTCGATCGTGACCTCGACGGTTCGCTCGCCGGCGATCGTCCGGACGTGGGAAATTGGAATGCTCCGTTCAACTCCCGCGCCTTGATCAGCGCCACCTGCAGCACTGGGCTCATCAACCCGGATCTCGGCGCTAACGGCACCTGCGTTACAGCCAATGATGTTCGTTGGGTCCAAGTGGCGGCGTACTCACCTGCCAATGCTCGTACGGGCCGTCGAAATGCGCTGTATACGCCGGGTGCGGTCAACATGCATCTGAACATCCTGAAGAATTTCAAGCTCAGCGAGAGGTTTAACCTGGAATACCGGGCTGAAATCTTCAACGTCCTTAACCATCAAAACTTCAACTTCGCTCCGTTCCTCAGCGGGGGAGTTTCCACCGTGGTCCTCAATGATGCCGCTCCGGGCAATTTCCTGAACTTCAGTAATGGAGACAGCTCCGAGAGCAACGGCCTTGAGACGAACGCGACGCTCAGCCAGCGCAACATGAGAATGGGCCTGAAGCTCAGCTTCTAAAACCTGGGCCGCGCGCGATCAGGGCTCAACCTTGATCCGCGCGGCATTCTCATCCCTTCGGCAAGAGACCTTCATTTATCAGTCAACAAAACTGCATCTAAGTAGATGCATGCGTACGACCGATCGAAGTGTTTTCTCTGAGTCTCAGAGTCTCACCGAGGCGCTTGGACAAATTGTTAATGAGACGGGTTCGAAACCGCTCTCTACCTACCGTATTCAGTTCCATAATGGATTCAAGCTCGAGCAGGCGCGGGAACTCGTGGATTACCTGCACGACCTTGGAGTGTCGCATCTCTATGCCTCTCCCGTTTTAGAAGCTCGACCCGGCAGCATGCATGGCTACGACATCATTAATCACGAGCGTCTGAACCCGGAGATCGGCACGGAAGAAGACCTTCGCACTCTGGTCCAGGACCTGAGTGGGCGCGGGATGTCGATCGTGCTCGACATTGTTCCGAACCACATGGGTGTGAGTACGAGCACGCCGTGGTGGCGCGATGTCTTGCGGCACGGCCGGGCATCGCAGTATGCCGACTTCTTCGATATCGACTGGCACCCGCTCAAACCAGAGCTGCACAACAAGCTCCTGCTGCCCGTACTCGGCGACCAGTATGGAGAAGAACTCGAACACGGACGCCTGCAGGTAGTAAATCAAGATGGAGAACTCGTGGTCCAGTATTTCGCTCACGACTTTCCTCTGGATCCTCAAACGCTGCCACTGATTTTCGAGGAGCTTGGAGCTTTTCCGAACGGAAATAGCGCCGGTAGCAGCGAGGACTTACACCAGTTTGCGGAGATACTCGAGCAGCTGCGCTCCTTGCCACAGCACAGCAGCAACGATCCGGAACAAGGCAACCAACGACATCAACTCTGGGAAAAACTCCGTCCGCGCTGGCAAACGCTTGTGCAGGAATCCGCTCCGGTGAAAATGCTCGTTGAGCGCGCACTCAATCACATCAACGGCAAGCCTGGCGACCCACGTAGCTTCGACTTGCTCCACCTACTTCTTGAGCTACAGGTCTATCGGCTCGCGCATTGGCGCGTTTCTGGCGAGGAAATCAATTATCGCCGCTTCTTCGATATCAACGATCTGGTCGGCTTACGCATGGAGAATCCACAGGTATTCGCTGCCACTCATCGCATGCTTCGCCGCTTGCTGGCGGAAAAAATGATCACGGGCGTTCGCATCGATCATTGCGACGGCCTGTTGAATCCGCGGCAGTACCTAATCCGCTTGCAGCTACTCTATGGAGCAGCGTTGGTCGAAGGTCCGGAACCGGTGGCTCCTTTCGGCGAAAACGGTATCTCGCTCGAGGTTCAGCAAATCTTTTCGCAACACGACTGGATGTACAACAAGCATCCCTTGTATGCCGTTGTCGAAAAGATTCTTGAGCATGGCGAGGAGCTGCCCGAGGAGTGGCCCGTCGATGGAACCAGCGGATACGAATTCACGAACCTGGTGAACGGTGTCTTTATTAATAAGGAAAATGAGCGGGCGTTCACGAGTCTTTACCTGCGTTGCGTTGGACAAATTGCAGACGTCGACAGCCTGATCTATCAGAGCAAGAAGCTCATCATGCACATCGCGCTGGCCAGTGAGGTGAATGTACTTACTCACCTGCTCGGAGAAATCTCTTCCAGCGACCGTCGGGCACGCGATTTTACGCTGAAAACCCTGCGCGACAGTATTCGCGAGACGATCGCCTGCTTCCCGGTTTATCGCACCTACATCGACGAACGCGGTGAATATGGTCGCCGCGACAAAGAATACGTTCAGTCTGCTGTGCGAAAGGCCAAACGCCTTAATCCGGGAATGTCGGATCGTGTTTTCGATTTCCTTCGTGACACGCTCTTGCTCGAAGGAGGACGCCTCGACGAGATGATGTACCGTCGACGTCTTTACTTTGCCCTGAAATTCCAGCAGCTTACAGGGCCCGTCATGGCAAAGGGGCTCGAAGACACGGTTTGTTACGGCTACAACCGATTCATCTCAGTTAATGAGGTTGGCGGCTCGCCCAAACATTTCGGCATCGACCTTGCCAAGTTTCATACAGAAAGCGCCAGACGCGCGGAGAGATGGCCGGCGTCAATGCTCGCCACGTCCACACACGACACCAAGCGCAGCGAAGACGTTCGCGCTCGTCTTAATGTCCTTTCGGAGATGCCGAGGTTGTGGTCCGCATTCGTAATGCGGGCCCGCCGACTAAACCGCAACAAGAAAGTTACGATCAGTGACGGCCGCATCGTACCTGACGGCAACGAAGAGTATTTGTTGTATCAGACCCTGATCGGAACATGGCCGTGGATGTCGGAAACGGCCGATCGAAGTGAACTGGTCAGGCGCGTTCAGGATTACATGACCAAGGCCGTCCATGAGGCCAAGGTAAATCTGAGTTGGATAAGTCCAGATCCTGAATACGTGGATGGTTTGCGCAAGTTCGTCTCCGACATCCTCAGGGAACGTCCGCGAGGTACGAATTTCATCGCTCTGCTGGAAGAGTTCAGCGGTTCAATCGTATTCTTTGGTGCTATCAACTCACTGGCACAAGCGACACTCAAGTTGATGTCGCCCGGCAATCCAGACATCTACCAAGGAACCGAACTGTGGGATTTCAGCCTTGTGGATCCTGACAATCGCCGGCCCGTGGATTACGCGCGGCGTCGAAAATTGCTGAGGCAGCTGCGCAGGCATCTGGATCCTCTGGCACTCTGCCAGGAGATGCTGAGCAATTATCAGGACGGCCGAATCAAGATGTGGGTCACCATGCGCGGTCTGGAGTTCCGCCGTGAGCACCCGGACCTGTTTCGAAAAGGCAGCTACATTCCTCTGGAGCCTTCGATAACGAATCAACATGTTTGTGCCTTCGCTCGCGTGCTCACGCATGAGCAGCACACAACAATGGCCATCGTGGCAGTCCCGAGGTTCACTTACACGTTAATGGGCGGTGTGCAGAAGCCTCCCGTTGGGCACGTCTGGGAGAATGCTGCGCTTAAGCTCCCTCCCGGCGCCCCGTCGGAACTTGAAAACATCTTTACTGGAGAGCGCGCACAGGCCAACGATGGAGTCCTGCTGTGTCGCGACATGTTCAGCAGCTTTCCTGTGTGCGTTTTGAGTGGAACGGGGCGTTCCTAAGGTACCGAAAACAGGCAAACCCAGGCGGCTGGGGTCTCATCACACTTTCAAGCCCAGGAGTAAATATGGTTAAGATCACGTGCGACACGTGTAAGGCCGTGAAGCCCAATGATGAGAAGTTACACCGAGAGGAATGGATCCTCGGCTATGACATTGAGAGTAAGAGCGCACGTTCTCTTCAACGCGCGATTCGTTTTCTGGATCGATGGGACGATCGCCGGATCATGGAGTTAGGCGCCATCCACTTCTGCTCCATCGAATGCAAAGAGGAGTACTTGCAGAAATCTGCCGCGGCGTAGGCTTTTTCGCAGCTTTGGAATCTATTTGTGGCGCAGCGGCCATCGGCCGTGGCTCTGGCTAGAATCGGCATCCTCTACATGGCGTGTATTACCAATCACCTTTTTGAGATGTCCCTTAATGAATCAAGCCTGAAGCCCTCTTCCACTGCACAATTACTCGGGTATTGACGGGATACGGATCTGCCGACCGGACTTTTTGGGCTGGAATCTTTCCTGCTCCTTCGCATCCGCGGCACACATCCCCATCTCTGCGGTGGCCTTTTCCACGGCAAACCGCGCAACGTCTGCTGGAATTGTCATGCGATTGGGCCATGGCTCCCGCGATTCTAAGTCGAGGAACTCACCCTGCGAAGTAGGCACCGATGGAGGAACCTAGCTGCTAAACAGCTGTGCGAATCTGTGGGTGGCACAGCTGAGCTGGTCTACTTCTTTACGTATGGTGCGCGAGGAGAGTACTTATTGAGCACGCCAATAAGGTGCCCCGCGCCTGCGGGCATGCCAACCTTAGGCGTTATGAGAATATCTGCCGCCTTGACCTCGCGGCCATACAGGTCCTTGTTTACATCGCCGTCCTGATACATACGTGCTCCGTCCAGCGCCACGCCTGCGAACAATCCGCGGGAACGTGCATAAGAGTAAATCTCAGACCGAAGCAGGATATCCGTTTCTGCCTCAGCTGTTCGTCCCACCGGACCAGCGGAGATCGAGGCGTCACCGCCCAGCGAGAACTGATCCTGCAAAAGCTTTTCAACACCGCGCTGATTCACAAAGAGAAGCACAACATCAACGGACTCCAACCCGATTTGGAATCCGAAGGTCCCACCAGCGATCTTGAATGACGACACTGGTCCCCACGCACCGGTCATTCCCCTGCGACAGGTCACGAAGCCATGCCCGAAACGGGCGCCAAGACCTAATCCACCCTTCTTCAATGACGGAACCACGGCCACGCATCGAGCATGGTCAAGCATGCCTTTAGGGATTCCCTTATCGGGCGCGCCGATCATCTCCTCCATTACCTGTCCGGAGCGTTCGAAGCGATCCATGACCTTTCCGGATACGCCCGCGAAGCCGAATTGAGAGGAGACTAGGGTCAGAGCCAGGGCCGTGAGGGGAGCAATAAAACGTCGCATTTTGGGGACTCCAAATCCGTGCGGAATTCGACTTAGTAACAGGATGTTGACTTGGAGCAGCGTAGACGACAAGGGTACGTAAGTGCCTGTTCTTTAGTGGCTTACGTTGATTTTAATGAACTTCGCCCCTCTTCGTAGTTCGTGCAATCGGTTCGCGCTCCTCGGCCATCCATGACACCTCAGCCGCCGGCGGCGGGCTCGCCCGGCGCTCCAGCTTCACTCGATACATGTCTTTATCGGCTGCGTCGAGGACCTCTTTCATGTCCAGACCCTTTCGATAGGTGGCGACTCCGCAGCTGAATGACAGCTCATACTTCGCATGTCCCGCCTGGTTCCACCATCTGGTTTCCCAGGAGAGCCTCTCAGCGGCGCGCAGCGCCTGCTTGTTTGAGGTCTCAGGCAGAATAATCAGGAATTCATCTCCACCTAGACGGAGAACCGTATCCGATCCGCGGAACGTCTTCTTCAGCAGAGTCGCTACATCGCGCAGGTATTGATCGCCCCCAAAGTGCCCGAACTTTGTGTTGATGTCTTTGAACCCATCCACATCGAGAATGATCAGCGATAACTCCGTCCCGCTGCGAGTCGCCTTGCTGATTTCACGAGGAACGATTTCCTCCATATAGCGCCGGTTGAAGACGCCGGTCAGAGGGTCGACGAGCGCCGTCTCTCTAGCCCTGGCCGATTCCATGAGCTCACGAAGTAGTTGTCCTCGGACACGATTCAACTTTCGCTTCTGTTCGAGGATGTAAACGTTAAACAGGATTATTAGCGTGATGAGTCCGAAGAAGAGCTGGGACACATATCGGGAATCGGTGCGAACGTTAGCCCAGACTAGATTCGGCACAACGAATGCAGCCAGGCCAATAGCGATGACAACGATCACCAGCGCACAGATAGACCACAGCTGCCAATCACGCGACGAGAGTGCTTCGAGGTCGCGGTAGACGTCCGCCGACTCTTGCTCTTCAGCCTGCTGGCGCACTGCGTGTTGCTGGTCAGTTACCGGTTGTTTCTCTTCGCTCATCACCAGTTGTCGATCGAGTGTTATGTCTGCGCGAGCAGTTTTCCCTGGAAGATTGGTTCGGCAGCGTGAGGGATTCCACAAAGAGTAGCAGTGGTGTGATCCAGCTCAGAGATTACGAACGGGAATGGCACTCCGGGGAGCGGCTTCAAAGACTCGGAGGTTACTTGTAGAGTAAATACTTTTCCCGGATGGGCAGAAACGTCTCCAACGCTTCATTCCATTTTGCCGAAATAAAGCGTGGATCGACGCCTGTGTTCAAGTCGTCCATGGTCTGTTGATTTGCCACCAGGCGCGCGATTCGCTCCATCTTAAAGTCATTGGGATACAGCTTGTGCAGGGCTGCCGCAATCTCCAGCCCAAGTTCTGTCGAGTCCAGCGCCAGACGATTCGTGACAAACAGGTTCACGCCTCCGCACTGCTGGTTCGCATACACGGCTGACTGGGGAGTGAATGACGTGGGAACAAAACGGACCCCTGAAATGTGCCGGTTATTCAGATAAGAGGCAAACTCCTGCGATTTAATCCAGGGAGCGCCCAAAACCTCGAACGGCGTGTCTGTTCCGCGACCAACCGAGACATTGGACCCTTCGACCATGGCCACGCCTGGATACAGAGTGGCCTCATTCAAGCTGCGCATGTTCGGAGACGGATTCACCCACATCTGTCCGGTTGAATCGAACCAGTCCCCGCGCTGCCATCCCTGCATGCTCACCACCGTGAGCTTGGCGCCGAGGTTCTTCTCGCCATTAAAAAGTCGCGCAAGTTCGCCGAGGGTCATGCCGTGACGCAGCGGAATCGTGTAGTAAGAGGTAAAAAGCAGCTTGTCGGGGTCTGCGATAGGGCCTGAAACTACCGATCCCGTAATGGGATTTGGACGATCGAGAATAACTATCTCAATCCCGGCTTGGGCCGCGGCCTCGAGAAAGTACCCCATAGTGGCTTCATAGGTCCAAAAGCGGACTCCAATGTCTTGAATGTCGATGATCACGACGTCGAGTTGCTTGAGCTGCTCCACATCCGGACGCTTCTTGGCGTCCGTGTCACCATAAACGCTGTACACGGGAACGCCGGTGGCTGCGTCGGTTGTATTCCCAATTTGAGTGGTATCGAGCTGGCCGACTGCGCCATGTTCAGGACTGAACAATGCCGTAACCTTCAAACCCGGAGCAGAGTTGAGAATATCGATCGTCCGGCGGCCGGTTGAGTCAAGGCCGGTCTGGTTGGTCAGGATCCCAACCTTCCGCGGAGGTGCGCCTTCGGCGGCCGGCTTGAGGACGTCGCAGTGACTAGCCTCAAGTACGTCGATTCCGTTTAGGACGGTAGCGTTGCGATACGCCATGCGGCGGCTCCCCGTGGCCGCTTCGTTGTATCCGGTGATGGCGAGCAGAGGATTCTTGTCGTGAATCTCCTTGCCCAGATCGAGCGCCCCCGCAACTACGTTCGCGACTTTGCTGCGCAGCGCGACGACTGAATGTCCTACACGAGGGTGAACGGCATTCGTCAGGAGGATCACGTAGGTGTCGGTGTACGGATCAATCCACATTGAAGTGCCAGTGAAACCAGTGTGCCCAAAAGAGCCGAGCGGCAACAGCTCTCCACGATTCGAGGAAAAAGGAGAGTCGATGTCCCACCCGAGTCCGCGCAGGCTGGTTGCATCAGGCGGCTGCTCCGGGCGGGCAGACTTCGTCACGGTCAGCGGTTTCAGAAATGGCTTGTGCAGCGGCCTTGCGTTGATTTCATCGAGCAGCGCCTGCGCATATTTGGAAAGATCGGTGGCCGTCGAGAACAAGCCCGCGTGTCCGGCAACTCCGCCCATGCGTCGCGCGGTTGGATCATGAACAATGCCGCGCAACATTTGATTCTGCTCGTCGTATTCCGTAGGCGCGATGCGTCGTCTCCATTGCGTTGGAGGCAGAAACCGCGTCTCTTTCATTCCCAGAGGCTGGAAGACAAACGCGTCCGCGTATTTGTCGAGCGGCATCTTGCCTACTCGCTCCACCAGGAATCCAAGAACCTCAAAATTAATGTCGCTATAGCGAAACGTTGCCCCAGGGGGCGTGACCAGCTTCGACGCAAACGCCATCTGTTGCGCCGTCTCAGCTCTGGTCCATGGCGTTTTGAGATCCAAATCCTCCGGCAGTCCGGAATAATGTGTGAGCAATTGCCGGATTGTGACGTCCTGCTTGCCGTTCTGCGCGAACTCCGGCAGGTAAGTCGCGACTGGATCATTCAACCGGATCTGCCCAAGCTCGAGCAGGCGAAGCACTGAAGGCGTTGTCGCGACGACTTTTGTCAGCGATGCCACGTCAAAAATCGTGTCCAGCGTCATCGCCTCACGCGTAGGTTCGAGCGACCGCATGCCATACGCTTTCTTGTAAACGACCTTCCCATGATGGCCAACCACCACAACCGCCCCGGGACACTGCCCTTGCTCGATAGCGTCCTCGATCACAGCATCGAGTGTTTTGAATTGCACTGCAGCAGTGGACGGAGCGGCAGTTTTCTTCGGGCTGGCTGCTTTCTTAGCGGCTATTGCCGCGGACGCTGTCTGGAGGGGAAGCAGAAAAAAGAGAAGATATAAGAAGATGGGGGTTCGAGAAGATCGCATACCGGAATGTTCATTGTCCTGTATGCGCGAACCCGGCGCAATGACCGGGTTCCTTGTTTAATATGACGCAAGTTCCATCACGAACTATGTCGAAAGTGGTGCGCCTCTACGATCCCATCCGGAATCCTCCGGAGTGGAATGAGTTGCTCAAGGCATCCCAGGTCGCCGTCTTTGTCGAAGACGCCCACCGCGAGCTTCCCTTGGGTGGATCCGAACCAGTTTCGATCGAATCAAGACAACACGGGTGAAGATCGATGTTGAATTGGTCCTGTCCATATTTCAGCGAGGAGAGCAGTGGCACCTTGCAGCCCAGGACGGCCTGTTTCCCGCGCCCCGGTTTGGATTGTGCGCAGTTGTCGGTGAAGAGCGCACAATGATCCTGTGCCGCGCTCCCCTGTACGGTTCCGGGCCGTTGCTAGCAACGATTAGCTCGTCGGAGACCACATGTCCAGTGTCGCCAGAACGCAAGCTGACTCGGGAGATCACTTCCTATTATTGGAACCTGTCTGACAATTCCGAACCTGCGGCATTCATCAATCCGGTGGTCGAAGGAATGATTGGATTCAATGCCGTGGGATTGACGAAGGAGGAAATGAAGGATTCATGGAAATATGTTTCCCGCATTTGTACTGGAACTCCGATCCATTTCACCGCCCTCTCCTTTGCGCGTCACACGCGAATAAATGCTTCTCTGGATGGCGTTCTGCTCTCCGACTACAAGATTCATTATTATGGCTGCATGCGACCGCAGGATACAGCGTACTTGTGCGATGAGTGCTTGTCTAATTACCCGGCATAGCACTGCCTAACAATCTACGTCAGCGCAACCGGTTCCTGTATTGGAACCGCCGTGAGCGCCGGCTTCACAACTTCCCTGACCTGCACATACTTCTCATAAGCCTCGCGTTCAGCAGCCCATGCGAGGAATGTTGGCAGGGCCTTCATTCCAGCTTCGTAGCCGACCTGCACGATCCCCAGCGCCTTCTGAAAGTCATCGAAACTGTACGCGCTCACGTCGGGCTCGATTAACAGGTCCGCGTGCTGCTGCCAAAGGCACGACATGTTGGACTGCGCAATCGAGAAGCACTGTCCAATCACCTCCAGCACATGCCGCGGACTCTTCTGCACCCAGTGCGCTCCAAAGAAGACCGCCGCCACTCGCTCGGCGCCCATCTGCTTGAGCGGTTGCGCCGGCACCGCATGTCCAAGCAGACCATCAACCATTAGCTTCCCTTCCACGTTCACCGGCAGGAAAACGCCTGGATAAGCACAGCTCGCTCGTACGGGATCGATTAGCTTGCCTCTGGTAAAGACGATGGGTTCGCCGGTCACGAAATCCGTTGCGGTCACAGCCAAGGGGAGTCGCAGCTCTTCAAAAGTTTTGACTCTCAGGATACGGTGCAGGAAGCCCGTCATGCGGTCGTTGGTGCAGAGTCCAAAGCGGGAGATGGTGTAGCGGGCAAAATCTTTGAAGCGGACGATGGAGGCTATCTCTTCGAGTTCCTTGGCAGAAACGCCGCTACAGTAAGCAGCTCCGATTACTGCCCCAACGCTGGTTCCGGCAATGAAGTCCGGCATAATGCCGGCTTCCTCCATCGCCTTCAGCACCCCAACGTGGGCTAAGCCGCGGGCAAAACCACCGCCAAGGGCCAGCCCGATCCGACACGGTTTAGGCGCCTCAGCACTAAGAGGCAATTTGAGGGCTTCCGACTCACCTCCAAGAGCCCTCAGAGATTTCCGAATTCCGTCGAGCAGCTTCACGGCTACCTGCCTGAGGCAGCGCTAATCCGAAGCTCTGCCTACATATACGATGCTCAGGTTTCGATCCTGAGATGCAGAAACTAGCCTCATTTTCGCTACATCTCTGCCTTCCCGGCCGGGCTTTGGGACAGTTGTTCTTGTGCCACCGGTCTTTCCTCTTACAGCTCCGACTGACCAGCTGAGGACGCCCTCGTAGTCCAACTGGCAGGTTTGTGCCTGGGCACAGCCGCCCTCGGCTTGGAGCTTGCAAAGCAAGCTACCCCCACGCTGCCGATCCGAGTAGCGTGAACTCGCAAGCAGAGCATGGCATAGCCCAGCACACCACGCCACTGTGAGTTTTTCCAACTGGCCCAAGTGGTACCGGTAGTGCGGAAGCGGTCTGCTACACTGCCCTCCCTTCCTTATGAAGGCACCACGGAGGCAGGATGTCGGGATGGAAGAACGAGGTGTCCAATCGCGAGAGTCGCAGAAGTTTCTTAAAGGCGAGCATGACCGCGGCCGCCGGAGCCGCTGTGTTGCCTCACTGGCTGCGAGGCCAGACTCCAACCCCACAAAGCAGCGGAGTCAGCGGCACGCTGGACGAAATCACTATCGAAACGATCGTGGGAGGCTTGGCTAATGGCCAACTTACCGCCCGAAGTCTGACCCAGCACTATCTCTCCCGCATTGAGACCACCGACCAGTCTGGACCCAAAGTGAACTCCGTAATCGAGACCAATCCCGAGGCGCAGGCCATCGCCGATGATCTCGATCGCCGCGCCAAGAATCCCAAGGGACCGCTGCATGGCATTCCCGTTCTGATCAAAGACAACATCGCTACTGCAGACCGCATGCAAACCACCGCCGGATCGCTGGCTCTTGTCGGTTCCCGACCAGCGAAAGATTCCTTTGTAGTAACTCGTCTGCGCGCCGCTGGAGCCGTTATCCTCGGGAAGACCAACTGCAGCGAGTGGGCAAACTTTCGCGGCAGGCACTCCACCAGCGGATGGAGTGGACGCGGCGGACAAACACATAACCCTTACGCCCTCGATCGTAACCCCTCAGGCTCAAGCTCCGGATCGGGCGCGGCTGTAGCAGCTAACCTGTGCCCCTTTGCCGTAGGCACTGAAACCGATGGCTCCATCGTTTCACCTTCATCGATCAACGGGATCGTGGGAATCAAACCCACCGTTGGCCTTGTAAGCCGCAGCGGCATCATTCCCATTTCGCACACGCAAGACACAGCTGGACCCATGGCGCGCACGATGGCCGATGCTGCCGCTCTGCTCAGCGTCCTCGCCGGCGTTGACCCGGATGATCCAGAAACCGAGGCCGCTCGGACTCACATCGAGCCCGACTACACCCGCTTCCTCGATCCCAGTGGACTGCGTGGCTCCCGCCTCGGCGTTGTGCGCAAGTACGCCGGATTCAACATGCATGTGGACCGTGTATTCGACGAAGCTCTCGCAGCTCTGAAGTCCGCTGGAGCGGAGATCGTCGATCCCGTTGAGATCCCGAACATCGACAAGCTCGACGATCCTGAAACCGAAGTTCTGCACTTCGAGTTCAAGGCCGATCTCAATCGTTATCTCGCGTCGCTAGGCCCGAGTGCCCCGGTTCACAATCTCGCCGAGGTCATCGCCTTCAATCAAAGGAACCGCACGCACGAACTTTCCTGGTTTGGGCAGGAGTCGATGGAGAAGGCGCAGGGCAAAGGCGATCTAACCAGTCCCGATTATCAGAAGGCTCTTGCCGATTGCCGCCGCCTCTCGGGCCAGGAAGGCATCGACGCCGCGATGAGCAAGTTCCGCCTCGACGCCCTCATCGCGCCTACCGACGGGCCCGCATGGCCAACAGACCCCATCAACGGCGATCACTTCAGCGCCGCTACCTCCACGCTGGCGGCGGTTGCGGGATATCCGCACGTCACGGTGCCGATGGGCTTCATCTTCGGACTGCCGCTAGGAATTTCATTCTTCGGCCGCGCCTGGAGCGAGCCCACGCTGATCAAGCTTGCGTACTCATATGAACAGGCCACGAAGGTCAGGAAAGCCCCGCAGTTTCGACCGACGGTGGAGATTGGGGTGTAGAGCGGCGTAGCGGCCCAAGAAGATGCTTGAAAGTAACCTGTCATCCTAAGACCCTCCTTTGGCGAAGGATCTCCCCCAATGCGTCGGACTGAAATGCTGCAAGCGGCTTTTTGGCAATGAAGTAGATTTTTCCTCTCACTGGTGAGCAAAGACATAGTGCCGGGCCGAAGAGCCATTCTGGGCCATAGGCACTGCCGACATGGCGGGAGATCCTTCGGCCAAAAGAGGGGCTCAGGATGAGTATGAGGCATCGGCCCTTCGACTACAATTTCCTTATGCACTTCCGGTCCAATTTGCCTTTCCTCGGATTTCTGTTGGTCGCGTTGTCGTGCCCAGTGATAGCGCAAGATACTCAATCAAAACAGAAGAAACCAGAGCCGCAAATCTCTGATCCGCTACCTCACTCCGACGATCAGCAGTCCGCACCGCCGCTCGGCAACAACGAGAGTTCGAGCAAGCAAACTCAGATTGATATCTCTCCGCCGAAAGACGATGCCGCCAAGCATCCTGACAGCGACGTGGGCGACGTCACCGAGATGCACACTTGGAATCCTCATAAGGCGCAGAAGGACGTCGAAGTAGGCGAGTTCTATATGAAGCGCAAGAACTATCACGCTGCCGAGGATCGCTTTCGTGAAGCCCTCATCTACAAGCCCGGAGACGCGACCGCGACCTACCGGCTGGCTGAAGTACTCGACGCCCGAGGGCAATCCGCAGAAGCCGTGAAGAACTATGAGGCGTATCTGAAAATTCCCTCAAGCGGCAAATTCGCCCCGGAGGCGAGGAAAGCATTAGCTCGTCTTGAAGCCAAGACAAGCCAGACAACTCCGCCGTAGCCCTGCACAACGATTCTTAAACTCTGTCATCCTGAGGCCCGCTTTTGGCCGAAGGACCTCCCGAGATGCTTCGGACTGAAATGCTGCGTAATGGCTTTTTGGCCATGCATTCATGTTTTCCTTTTTTTCTTACCCCGGAAAAACAAACCAAGCACCTGGCTGAAAAGCCGTGAGAGTGCATCGGCCAACATCTAGATCGCGGGAGATCCTTCGGCCAAAACAGGCCTCAGGATGACAAGTTTGGACCAACGCGGTTACATCACATCCGCACCACACTCACATCTTCTTGGCCGACAGTTCCTTCTGCACCTTGCTCCGAACGAATGCGTAATTCAATTGAGGAAGCGGGTTGAAATCGGCCGTTTTCTTGGCGTATTCCTGCGCCTTTGTCGAATTACCCTTCGCCTGATAGGCCTGGCTCAGGCGATAAAGGTTTCTCGGATCAAGCTGGTTCGCCTGCTCGAGCTCTGCGATAGCCTTGTCGTAGTCTTTCTCCGAGAGCGCGATCCTTCCTGCCAGCTCATGAACCTGCCTGATTTGCGCCGGATTCTGCTGAGCCTCCGCACCCTGGCGAAATTCCTCGGCATTCTCTTTGGCGGTTGTAATGTCTTTCCTTGCGAGAGCAAGCGTGGTCGCACTAAACCGACGCTGGAGCTTCGCGTTGTCCTTAATCTGCTGCGAGAGCCCAGATGCCTGGACTATCTGCAGTGAGCGGTCGAACTGTTGAGCGGCAGCGTCATATTGCTTCATTTCCGAAAGGATGTTGCCCTTAGCTTGCAGATCTGCCGCCATAGCGGCTGCATCATTCTTCTTCTCGGCAACCGCATATTGCTTGTCAATCGCCTGCAAGGCTTTGTCCAAGTTGCCACTATCGGCGGCTAATACGGCCATCCCAAAGTACGCAGTCCGACGCTCGCCGTCGTTGCGCGCCTGCTCCGCCATAGTCTGAAGCTCGCTGGCCGCGGCATCAGCCTTGCCTTCGTACATCAGATCGGCGGTGATTCCAAAATGGGAGGCGTTGAAATGCGGATCAATCGACAGCGCTTTGCGATACTGCACGATGGATTCGTCGAACCTGCCCATCCTCAGCAGCAGTTCGGCGTAAGAGTCATACGGATTCGGATCGTTGGGAATTAGCTCGATGTACTTTTTGAACGCGTCCTCCGCACTGGAATAGTTTCCCTGCTGCCGGTAGGAGTAGCCGAGCAGGTTGTACGCAGGTGAGTAGCTCGGCGATATCTCGGTGGCCTTCTTGTAGTGAGCGATCGCTTGGTCGTAATTCTGTTGTCCAAAATAGTAGCCGCCGAGGTTGAATTGCACGCGCTCGTCTTCGGGATACGCGGCCGCCAGCTTATCGAGATACTGCTTCTGCTCTGCCGGTCTACCATTGGCGCCGGCCTGATTTGCGAGGATAAAGTTTCGCTCCCCTTCCGAAACCTTGCCCGCGAGGCTGACTGCCCTTTTGAGATGATCGAAGAAATCCTTCGCTGTCGGAGCACTGTTGGCTCTGGCTAATTCTGCCGTGGCGAAATTCGGATCGAGCGCGATCGCCTTGTCAAAGTGCTTCAATGACTCCTCAGCCAGGAGTTTTTCTGAAACTTCGCGTCCGAGCAGGAACTCCTTTTTCGCCTCTTCGGAGCTGGTGGTGATTGGAATCCTTCCATTGTCGGATTCCGTAGACGCCGCGCAGAAACTCCACGTGACCACGCTTAACAGAAAAATCGCATAGGCGCTTGCAGACAAGAACCGGTAGCAACCCATAGAGACACCTCCGTCAATAAAATTGTTGAGCGTCGCTCGCGCTCAGCCCAACCAGACGTACTCAGGCGGTAGTTTGTTATCGGATTTCGGAAATCAACACCAGCAGATAGGGATAACTAGACCAATAGAGGGGACGGCTGACGGATGCTGGAGGCATGGCGGGAAATGCCACTTTTTTTCGAACATCCAATCAACGAGATCGGTGTAATCGGTGCTTCTTCCGTGTGATCTGTGTCGTGTTTTGCCGGTGCTTGGATTCAACTAGCCGAGGCACGAGCACTCTCGTACCAGTTTCTCCACGCGGCGGAGTCGTTGCCGAAGTTTTGGTGAGAGATATCGGCAAGGGCCTGGATGGTCCAGGTGCGCTGCTGTGGCGACAGCAGAGAGTCGTCAAGCCAGCTCACCAGCGTGGCCGCTGCCACCATGCGTTGCTCATGCGTGTACATTCCCGATTCGGCAAGGCCGCACGCTGCGCGCTCCTCCACTGCCAGCGATGGATCGTTGCGGAAACGATCGAGCAGCATGGGGATGGTTTCATCTGTGGCCAGCACCGCAAGCGCATTCACTGCGGCGGCACGCGTATTCGCATCTGGATTGTCGATGTAGGCGCCAATCATCTTGGCCGTGTGCACGGGATCCACACCACGGTGACCTAATGCTCCGAGCATCCACAAAGCCCACGGACGTCCCGCAGGCGTGGGCAGCTGAGCTTGCAGCGTCTGGATTCCGGCTTCACTTTTAGGAATGCCGTCCAGAGTCAGCGCCGCTTCAATGGCAGCTTCGCGCTGATGCAGATCAGGGAGGTTGAAAGCGATGTCGATGGAGCGGGTCGTGCTGGTCGATCGTTGAACCCTTCCTGTCCACGATGGAGCACGTTCCATAACGTTAGTTGCCGACGCTTGGTCGCCAGCCGCAACGCGTGCCAGCAATCCTTCAATTTCATGTTGGGCCACGGAGTCGACGAATCGGTTTGTGGAGGTTGTGCGAGTCGAACGGGTGACATTGCTCTTACTCAGGTACGCAAGCCTCATCATGCCGAATCCAACAAGGATGACAGCTACATAAGCAATCAGAATCTTCGACCGTTGCGCCGTTAGAAACTTCGGCACGTCAACCGGACCAGGCACCAGACCGTTGGCCACGTTCGCTGGTTGATTTTTGGATGGATCGATCTCGGAGGGTGGGTGAGTTGCGTGCTCGATCTCAACCAGTGCGCTGACAATTTCCGCATCGCTGGGCTGCGGCTCAGAGATCGGAACGGCCTTCACCTGGTCCGCATTCAGTTCCGGTTTGGAAGGATCGAACGACACCCTTCAATGCTAGGCTGGCAATACTTCGTGCTCAAGGTTACGTTAGTGCCGGACAATGAAAGGCGAGTTCCTTTTTAGTATCCCTTTTCGGGCCTCTACTCGGAGTATCTAGCGCCGAGGACGCGGTGTTGGTCTCGAGTGATGACAAACACAACGTTGCGTCTCATGCTTCCATCCGGCCCAGGACGCTCCGCCTTCTTCACAAATCTGGCGCCAATCTTCTCCAGCGCCTTCTGGGAGCGCATATTGTTCTCTCCAGCAATGAATACAACGCGATCAACAAATTGGAGCGCATGGTCGACCATTAAGTATTTCAACTCGCGGTTGTACGCTCCGCCCCAGAACGCGCGTCCCAGAAAGGTCCAGCCAATCTCGACTTCATTCTCATCCGGATTAAGGTTCCAGTATCGAGAGCTTCCAATGATTTTTTCAGTCAGTCGATCAATCACAGCAAAGGCGCCCTGAGACTCAATGGCGCCGTCGAAATATCTCTGAAAAACCTCTGGCTTATAACGATCGCTCTCCGGATGCTGTTCCCAGATAAGCGGATCGCTCGCTGCAGCAAAAAGAGCGCCGAAGTCCTCCAGCCGAAGCGGACGTACCTCAATCAACCTACCTTTCAACGTAGGTTGAAGATCAAATGTCGTGCTTGGCATTTCCCTCCATCTCCTTCACGGCACTCCGCAGCCCGCGTGGCATGGGCTCTGCGGACCGTCATTCGCCAATGGCTGAAGCTGTTCCTACTGCTTCTCGCGGGTAATCGTGGAGACCCAGTTCGGTTCCCACGTCTTGCCTCCATCGTCCGAGAACGATTGCTCAAAGCGTGCTGATGTCGGCGTGATATCCGACCAGACGTAGCGAACGAAGATCATACGACCCTCAAACATCTCCTGATCGTAGAATTCCCCGCGTCCATTCACGAACCTGCCAACTGTGGCTGGAAGAGCAAAGCTGCCCTGCTTGGCGGTGGCCCAGTAGATACTCCACTGGTGAGACTCGGGGTTGTAAAGGCGAATCGTGAGCCCGTCGATATGCATGTTCGCTGACGGACTGTCGACGTTAAACTCATCGAGCGTGGCGCGACCTCCCCATATGCTTCGCGTAATCTGAGTCCCATCAAACTCAACCCACGTGTTGGAACCTGACAAGGGATGAACCAGTCGTTTCAGATGTGCCTTCCACGTGCCGATCAAGGGCTCAAAATCATGCTGGCCGTCGCGTAACCTAACATTCTCCTGGAATCCAGTCTGCTCCGCCGCAGTCTGGGCAGACACTGGCACCTGTGGCACGAGCCAAGCAATGACGACAAGGGTCAGCCAGATTCCAGCACGTTTGTGAGTTCTCATCGTTACGCTCCCAGCGGTCGGTTCTTTAAGCCGAAGGCCAGTATGCGGAAACCGATGGCATTCTCAAATGTCGACTTCTAATGGGCTCTTTCATACCGCTCGAAAATGCATGAAGATCACCAACGTTAGCGCTCCACCCTAAACGCCCCCTGCACTTTCAGATGGTCCTCGAACTCGAGGTCGAGGGCCATCCGGCGTTCGCGCCAGTTAGCTCGCATCGCAGTTTCGTCTGCGACGTGCCAGTAGCCGGGCGATATCAGCGGCGCGGCACGTTCCACGGTGAGCATCACCACGCATGCGACTGGGTAACGCGCCCGCTCTTCACCGACTACGATTCGTACTGCTTTTTCGAATACACCTCCGCTAGCTTGCAAGCTCGCCTGTCCGAAAAATCGGTAGCCTCTTCGGGACAATTGATCGACCACATTTAGTTCCATCCACGGATTAACAGCCAGATTCGCGCGCGTGCCCGGAGAAGCGAGGTCCAGGAAAAAGAGATGGCGATCGTCCCAAACCCGAATTGTTCCTTTCGGCGAAAGGTTCGGACGGCCTTCAGGAGTAACCGTCGCTGCAAAGCACAAATGAGCGGAGTGAATCACCGCCCGCATGTCCGGAGTGAGAACTACTGAACTACGCACCTCGCTTGCCATCCAGTCATGCTACCGTGGTGGGATCAACCTGGCGAACTGATCGGCTCACCGTCGAGCAATTGCTCTCCTAATCTTATCGATACCCAGACAAGAACTCATGCAGCGATTGCGACAAGGTGTGATAGATTCGCTTTGCGGCCACTTCCAATTCAAAATCAAAGAGGCGACGATTCCCCTGCTAGCCTTTTCGTCGCTGTCTTGGAGGTGATTCGCATGTCCACGGAAGTGCAGCAGCCTGAATTCCCGTATTTCGTAAAGATTGAAACCTCTGCGGGACAATCCGCCAATGTTCCCATCGCATTCCTCACCAGACAGCAAGTTGAGAATTTCCTTCAATTCGACTTCAAGCGCCTTGTACAAGAGGCCGGCATAAAGGGCGCCCGCATTCATGTGGAACGAGCCACGACCGCTGACTACGACAAAGTCCTCGGAGAGGTCAAAGCGTGTCTGCGGAATGCCCCAGTGAAAGTGGCCTGAAGCGGCGATCAGTTACCGTCGTCGGCACATTGCTAGCCTCGGATCCCAGCAGCAGCTGATGTAGCGACTGCTGGGCTGAGGGACAACCCTGTGAGTCGGTTCCTACACTTAGACGAATCCGTCTATCCGCAGACGGCGTCTCTGCTACTTTTCCACGCGGACAAACTGATTGGTAGTCGCGTCCACAACGACATCAAGATCGGGTTCGTTGGTGCTCTTACCGAAGATTACGTGCCACACCAGCATGGAACTGCGTCTCTCCCAGCCCAGCGTGTAGTTCACCGGGAGGTCTGCGTCCTTCTTGAGCAGGGCTGCACCCCCGTGTTTCTGGGCAGTTTCGAAAGCCTGGTCAGAGTCGAACTTCAGGTACACAAGTTGGAACGGTTGGGTTGAGCTGTTAGTAGCACTCCAACTGTCTTCAGTTCCAGGAGTAATCCCAGGGCTAGGAGCATCCGGCCCTGTGAGGCCTGACCACATGTAGGTTTTCATGGAGTGGCGCCCGGATGAAGCGAATATTCCACGCCAGATTGCCGACTTCCCATCATGTCCGAGCGGCGCGTCTGGATTGCCACCGGCATGTTTGTAGTTCTGTGACTGCAAGCTGACCGGCTCAGTGTCGCCCGCCCATCCACGCGATGTGGTGTAGAGCCGCTGAAAGGCTACGCGGCCAGTCTCGATGTCGCTCGGCTTTGGGGGAACCGGTTTCTCCGGGGCCGACGCCGCTCCACCTCCCACGGGAGATGACGAACAGGCCATCATCCCGAAGGCCGTGCACAGCGCGAAAAGTATCTTCCAAATCTTTTTCATTGGGGCTAATAATACCTTCAACTTTTCGTCACAGGAGTGGGTGCTGAGGTTGGGAATCAAGCTCACAACCCTGCGCAAAGTGGCCCTTCTATACGCAGATTTCCACCGAAAGAAAGTTCAACTCTCTCGCTGGCAATGGCATCGATTGAAAGAGATTCCACAACTGTTTGCACCTTGCCGGTTTATAGAGAAAAGGATGGGAGCTTTCTGAGGCCTTAATAACTTGGAGTAAGGACGTGCACCCGACCACCAAGCAGATTCGCGACGCAGTTGCCAACTCAACCGACGGACTCTCTGAACATCAACTCCGCATGCATCCCGAAGGCAAATGGGATTCAGCAGGCATCCTGGAGCATCTAGCGCTCACCTTCGGCACCACTGCAGCTCTGTTTCAAAAGATTTTGAGAGAAGGACATCCGCTCGCCACCTCGCCGACTCTGTCCCACCGTGCCAGACAGCTCTGCGTGTTGGGCCTCGGTTATATCCCGAGTGGTAGGAAATCCCCCAAACGAGTTGAACCCACTGGAATCGGCGGGCGCGAAGCGCATGAGCTGATCTTCGCTAACCTCGAAAAGATGGATCTGGCACTCGCTGAATGCGAACGGCGATTTGGAGCGAAGGTAAAGATTGCGGACCATCCCATTCTCGGACCGATCCGCCTCAACGGATGGCGCAAATTCCACCTTCTTCACACACGCCACCACATGAAGCAGATCGACGCGTTAACTGCAACGTATGCCGCCGTGAATCGAGACGTAGCCGCCGCCAGCTGAGCACAGTTGCGCTTACATCAACCTAAATCCATGCTTCCGCAAGGCCCTTGAAACAAGCCCTACTCACTAATTTGGACAACTTGGGTAAGTTACCGTCCACTCAACCCTTGAAGATGGTCATCGCCCCATTTCGAGACCGTCCTCCAAGGATCAAGCTTAAGTAACCTTGCGCCTGATCGCCAGCTAAGGCATGGTTCCTGTATCTTTCCCAGATTTGGAATCCGGGGATTGTGCCGATGAACTGCAAATTGGTCCATACTGCCGTCATTGCAATCCTGCTTGCGACTGCCGCCCATGCGCAATCGCTGGGTGAAGTAGCTCGCCAGCAAAAGAGGCAAAAATCCGACCCACAGGCAGCACCAACTCCGAAGAAGGTCTACACCGAAGAGGATTTTGGAGAGTCGGATCCAGCAGACAAGAGCACATCTCCTGCTGACGCCAAACACTCAACCACTTCGGCGAATGAGAGAGAAAAGAAGGCGTTGTCTGCCGAGCAATGGAAAGCGAAGATCCAAAAGAAGAAGGACCTGATCGCCGCAGTCCAGGAGCGCATCGACAAACTCGAGGGTTCTGTAAATTACGTCCAAAACAACCGCAATATTTATACGAACGCACCCGAGTATAACGAGCACCAGCATCAAAAGGAGCTGGCCGCACAGCGGCTCAAGGCGGAACTGGAACAGCAGAAGTCCGAACTGAGTGATTTGCAGGAGCAGGCTCGCCAACAGGGCTTCGGCAACGCGGTCTATCAATAAAGCTGCGCAAGACTCAAGGACATCGACTAACAGCCGGCATATCAGGCCGGCCTTTCTTTTGTCCCCAACAGCCCCTTTTGGCGCTGACCAGTCTCACTCGCGCCTACTAGCCTCTCTCTGTCACCCTCCGATCTGCACTGTGGCGACGACGAGGGCCACCAACGTGCAATTCTCGTAAATGTTGTTACTATTCACCAGCCGCAAACATCAAAACGGTGATTCCTAAGGGGTAGGAAGACGCTCCAACAACCGACAACCGGAAATTTCGATGGAATTCGGACCTGACAAAGTACTCATAGTCGAAGTGGACGCCGATGCGCGCGAACACGTCGCGAAGATTTTGACCGACGCGGGCTACCAGGTCTCCAGTCAGATCGCTGCCACTTTGAAGATGGTGCTGGCGTCCATGCCCGATGTGATTGTTATGGGCGCGAGTCCTCCCGATCTGGACTGCTGCGATCTCCTTTCTGATGTAAAGCGATCGGAGCAGGCCCGTCATATTCGTGTCATCATGCTGGCCGAGGGCGGACCTGGAGAGAGAATCCGCGGCCTCGATCTGGGCGCCGACGATGTACTTTCAGTTCCCTTCGACGATCGCGAACTGTTAGCTCGTTTGCGTGCTCAGCTTCGCGAGAAGCGTCCCGAGGACGAGCTGCGCGCTACCGTCCGTGATGGCAGAAATTCGCAACGAGAGGCTCGCCGTGTGCTTCGCGCACTCAATCAAGGCAGACGCACATTGCGTCTCGGCGTCGCGCTGCTGGTCGTTGTTGCGGCAGTCGCCGTCGGTGGACTTAGCTTTCTCTACTGGCGCTCGCAACGACAAAACGTTCGCGTTTACACAGCGCTTGCGAAGTTGCAGACCGGCATCGCCAGCGAACATGAACTCGTGGAGTTGGCACGCAAAGCCAGAGCCCAGGCCGAACAAAGCGCAATCGATTCCACAGAAGCTCAGCGCCAGGATCTGAAACGACAGAATAAGGAACTGCGCGACAAACTGGCCGGCGCCGATCCATCGCAAGTGGCTGAACTCGAACGCCAGCTTCGCACCTCCAACGAACGCCTGCAGAAGCTCGAGACCGAGCGTACCGTTGCCCAGGACGTCATCCGCTCGTATTCAGCAAGTGTGTGTCTGCTGCATGTCGTCGTCGGATTTCGCGACAAAGGCTCGGGGCTGATCCTTCGCTACTCCACGATGACCCAAAACGGCTCGCCGGTCGCAGATGCTGGCGGGCAGACCCGGGTGCAGCTCGGCGGAATAGGTCCCGAGGTGCGCATGGACGTCTTCGGAACCGGATTCCTCGTGTCCGCCGATGGCCGTATCGTGACCAATCATCACGTAGCTGAGCCATGGTGGAAGAACGACGACATCGGAGAACTGCTGAAGCAAGCCGCCGATCTGGAGCCGAGAGTCGCCGAGATGACGGCGTTCTTTCCCGGAATCTCGCACGGCATTCCCGTAGCCTCGCAGAAGATTTCGTCTGACGCGGATTTGGCCGTAGTGGCCGGCAATATCTCAGGCCTCAAACTCAAGCTTCTGACTATGGATGACAGTCCGAAAGCCGCTGTGAGCGGACAGCCGGTTGTGCTGATCGGCTATCCCACAGGCGTAGATGCAATCCTCGCGCGAACCAACGATGACGCTTTACGTTCGATTGCGGCGAATACCAATGGGGACGCAAACAGTCTGATGAACGAGTTGGCGCATCGCAACCTGATCCGGCCAGTAAACACTCAGGGACACATCGGCGACGTCCTGACCGACAAGATCATTTACGACGCTCAAACCACCTCCGGCGGATCGGGCGGCCCATTGTTCAATGCCGAAGGCAAAGTGATCGCTGTAAATGTAGCCATGCTCCGCGACTTCGGCGGCTCAAACTTCGCCATCCCAGTTCGGTACGCCAAACCATTGCTGCCGCGTTAGTTCTCCTCACCCAAAGACCTCGCTGTTGCAGTTGACGTAGCCTGTCGCCTATTGCCTTATCGCCTATTGCCGGCTTTTCCCGCTAATCGAACATCCCTTCCCCAGTCTCGCATACAGGAGCATGCGTAAGGGTCCCCTACGTCGACTTCTGATCGCGTTCGGTATTGGCTATCTGATTTTCTCCATAGCGGGAGGGATTACCCTCGCCGAACTCCAGCTTCCAGCTGGTGCTTCGTGTTAGACAAAAGACAAAGTCGCAAAGCGGAATTGCATGCATTCTCGACACACCCTCGCGAACGTCGCGCGAGAGTGGACCACCCTTTGTCCGGGAGTCGCAGGCAAGACCCGAAACGGGAAAGGGCGAGACACCCTAGGAGTTATCGGGGCCCAGCTGCCTGCGGTGTAAGCAGCACACGGCCGAGGCGGCCGATTCTCCTACTTCGCATCATAAGATCGAAATTACTCGCGTCAGCCTCCGGGAGCTCGATTCATCTTTCCTACCAGCACTATGTCGGGATCGTTGACCGTCATCATTCTCACGCCTCCATCTTCGCTGAAGCGAATGCGAACCGCCGGCGCACCCCCGGGATAGAAGACTTGTTCGCCCAAGTGGAACAGAGCGCGACCCATTGTTCCCTTGCGCGTCCAGGTGAGCCTTCCTTTTTCGACGGTCACATCCACTTGTTGGGTCGAAGCCGGCCCAAAGATGTAGGTCCCGAGAATGGCGGCGCGGTCGTGGTCTGCGAGTGGGGCTTCGGGGGAGCCACCGGCATCTCCGAGTGACTGCAGAAATTCGAAAACCGGACGAGCCGCTTCGCCTCCGGCTTTGGCGTGAGCGAGCAGGCTGATGCTGTGTGGACCGGGAGTTCGCTGGATGCCTGGCTGCGCCGCGATGAATGCCTTTACGACATCCAAGTGGCCGAGCATGGTTGCGGAGAAGATGGAAGGATGGGCACCGTTCGCCAGCAGGAACTCGGCGATTGCGCGATTCCCCATATGGGATGCGGCGCCGAGCGCGCTTTCCCAATCACCGAATCCCCAATCCCAGGTAGCTTTCGCCAGGGACGGATGCGCTCCGACCAGCTCTTTCACCCGCGCCAGGTCGAAATGTGAGACCAATACTGTCTCCCGTGCCAACTCCGATGGTTCTACCGGATAGAGATCGCCCGTCACAGCTGCATTCGGCGAGGTCTTTGGCCTGCTTTCCGAGACAGACCTTGTCGGTGACAACTGCGACTGCAAGTCCATGGTCAGCATCGGGACCGTTAGGGTAGTCGCAGCCAGGAAGCGTCTTCGCGACAGACTGTCAGACATTGGCTCCTCCACTCTCGTTCACGCAGATTTCGCTCGATTGCGGCGAATTGCAAGTGAATTCCATGTGGACGTCGTTAGAAAAATGTAAGGAGAGAAATCTTCCGCTTTCAGAGACTTGCGCGGGGATGTGAGGGGAACGGTACGAATGTGGTCCGTATCTTTGGAGAGAACTGGTCGGCAACTGTTTGGGCCACCTGGGACTCGAGCGTCAGCGGATTCTCGACACCGTGATCGATTCGCGTAACCCAGACATGCGTCTGGTCGGGCAGATGAATAAGGTGAGCAAGAATCCGAGTTTGCTCCCCGCTGCGCTGCACCTGTCCCAGCACAACGTACGAGGCGCCTAGCGACGAGGCCACCGCGTTGAGATCACGCTGCGGGCGCGCGACTCGCAACTCGCGAGCATTGCCGATAACCCGGTAATGCCCATCGCCTTTCGCCGCAAGATCAATCACGAGCATGTCCGTAACGGCGTCGCTGAATCGAGTCATGTCAGGATCGCCGGTCTCGTTGTCGAAGCGCACGACAGCAACGATCGGCGTCTTCTCCTGTGCCAAGGATCGGCTCTTCACCCAGTAGCCCGCCGCGAACAGGGCGCCGAGCAGCAGACAGATGGCAAGCGCGCTCGCGATGATTCGGATTCTCGATCCCCAACCGGGATTAGCGATTGGCGTTGGCACGAGCTCGCGATTCTCGGTCCGAGTGACTGGAGCGATAAACTGATATCCGCGTTTGGGAATTGTCCGTATAAAACGCGGCTCAATCGCACTGTCCTTGAGAGCCGCGCGGATTTGTGCGATACAAAAATTCAGGCCGCGCTCAAAATCGACAAACGTGTGATCCTGCCAGACTGCCTGGCGCAACTCCTCCCTCGAGACCACCTCTCCGGCGTATTCGAGCAGGCATCCCAGCACCTGAGCGGGTTGTGACTGCAAGCGGACAAGCACACCCTCCCTGCGCAGCTCTTGCGAAGCTCGATCGAACTCAAATATGCCGAAACGAAATTGATCCGCCGTCATGGCTATGACGATTCTCGCACGCGGAAGCTCGAGCGCGGGGTGCCCTATGGCTTAGCGCACCCAGGACGGCTGTACAAATGCTCCGTCACCCGCTGAGTCCCAAACTGCGAACCTGACCCAGGACTTACCCGATGCGTTGAATGGGATTGAAAAGTGCTTTCTCCCAAATGGGGGTAGGTCTTTTGCTGAAATCACCTGACGGTCAACTTTTTTTCCATCGCCCCAAACCACTTCCACGAACTCGAGGGGGAAGGTCCATTCCACGTCGGCGGAGATATTTCCGCGATCGCCGCCGCCTTCCACAGTGTAGTTGGTAATGAGAATTTCGCCGGTAGTCACAAAGAAGTCGCCGGTGCGCAGCGTCCGCAAAATGGGACTCCAGTCTTCGTCGGGTCCGGGCACCCGGTCTAGCTTCAGGTAGTTCACCGGAAAGTTGGGATACAGATCGTCTTCGGGACCCTTCCTGTAGGTATCGATGTCCGCGATAATGTATTTTGGACGCAGACCCGAATTGGCGTTCTGATTGTTCATGGTGTCCATAGCATCGAAGCAACGCCAGTCGCACAAGCGCTGCTCGGAGAGATCCATTCCCATTCCGGGCTTAAATGCTACGCCAAGGTAACGATCATTCTTGATCCAGGCTTTGTCGAAGGTAGCGTCGGGATAGCCGGTAGTGCCCTTGGTCCGCGGGTGTGCGTGATACCAGTAGGCACCTTCCGCGTCGATCATCGTCTGCACATCGTCGGTGCTGCCCGTGTGGTACACCTTCCCATAAGTGGAGTCCGTTTCGGTCAATGATTGGCCCTCTGTCCGCACTTTCGACCAATACACATTCTTGGGCCACAAAATGTTGTAGTGGCCTCCGAAGTATGCGCTTGGCTCCTCCCAGGGCAGGACAAGGAAGTCTTTGTCCGATGCGCGACGGCACCCTTCGAAGTAATCCTTCTCGTCTTTGAAGCGCAGGGGCCCGGGATCGGTGCGCGCTAACTCGAAATGAAAATCGCTAAGGCCGATGATGTTTAGATTGAGGCTGCGCATCGCAGCCAGGTCCTGCATGGGTGTGTCGAGCGAGCCGCTCTGCCGCAGGCGTCCAGTGAAGTCCAGGTGG
>Ga0126371_10000469_pt1 | contig 33000 bp, 30 predicted proteins | sample PanSoiMetaPlot_4_FD_110145 | JGI IMG/M metagenome (GOLD analysis project Ga0126371, IMG submission 110145) | Tropical forest soil microbial communities from Panama - MetaG Plot_4 | ecosystem: Environmental > Terrestrial > Soil > Tropical forest > Bulk soil | place: Panama | collected 2016-02-17 | reverse complement strand
GCATCCGTTACATATCGGTGCTGCAGATATGCCTGATATCCACGCTCATGTAAGTCAGGAGTGCTGGTTTGCGGAGTGAATGTGTTCAGCCCGTAGTAGTGAAACTTTTGGGGGAAGATGGCAAACGATGCAGTGGCTGTTTGCTTCTTGCTGATGTTCAAGTCGAGCTGCGTGTAGGAGTCGAAGGTTTCCGACTGCCTATTGCTTTGAAGCGGCGGTAAACTCGTGACGGGACTTCGATCATAGCGGTACTCGATGGATTCTGTGAGCGCGATTCGGTTCTTCACAATCGGTCCCGACAATGTGAACCGGGGCGTGGCCGCGGCAATCCCCATAATTGATCCGTCAAGTCGGCGCAGACGTGGAATCAGGTTCTGGGCCGACAAATGAAGCTTGTTGAAGTCACCCGGTCGGGTCTCCACGTTTGAAACGGCGCCTGTAAATTTCCCGTACTCGGGGTCGTACGGGGTAGAGAGGACATCTACCTTCGAAACGACATCGATGGGGATGTTGATAGCGGTCGTTCCGGTCGCCGGATCGGTCACGTCGGCGCTATTGACGAGCGATCCATTCTGAGAGTTGCGGGCGCCTTTCATGTTGATAAGGCCGTTGGGCCCGCGAACAACACCAGGGACGAGGGGCAGTAAATTCTCAAAATGCTCGTCCCGGTTGGGCATGTGCTCCACTGCCGATTGACCGACCGTGGTTGTTCCAGAAGATTCTTTTGTGTCTACTTGCTCTGCGCTCGCGGTCACCGTCGTCGACTCATTCACGGCCTGGAGCTTCATTTCGAGTTCCAGTTGAGAAACCGATCCTGCTTGAACCTCTATGCTTTGGATCGCAGTTAAGCCAGGAGCGTCTGCTGTGATGGTGTAAGAACCGGAAGGTACCGCGTCGAATGCGAACTTACCTTCCGGGTCGCTCTGCGTTTCGAGATGTGTTGGACCATCTAGTAAGAGCTTTGTAGCCGGCACAACCGAGCGTGCATGATCTTGTTCCCTCGTGAATACCACACCCTGAATGGAACCACTTGGCTCCGTTTTGCCCTGCCCGAGAACGTGCACAGCGGTCAGCACGAGTGAGAGAGCTATGGCGATTCTTTGCTTCATTGGGATTTCCTCGTCTTGTCTGAATCGGCATTTGCTCTCTTGCGCATGTGCACCACCGAACCGCCCTGTTCGAAATGAACCTCGTCCATCAGGGCTCTCATCAGATAGATCCCGCGGCCGTGAGTTCGCAGCCGATTGTCGGGAGATGTCGGATCCGGAACGGAGTCCCTCTCGAAACCAGTCCCTTCGTCCTCTACGGTTATTGAGACCTCGCCGTCCGTCGTGCAACGGCAACTGACGTGAACGCGCTTGCGAGGGTTCTCCTGATTGCCGTGCACGACAGCATTCACAAGCGCTTCGCGCAATGCCAGTTCAATTTCGAAATTGTTCTCATCTGCCACTCGGAACCTCGAAATGAAGCGCATCAGTTGGTCCGCGAATGGTGAGACGATGTCGATGTGGCTGGGAATTGTGTTACGCAGATTGACAAAAGAAGCAGAGCGATAAGATTGCGAGGCGTTGTTTGCCGATTTCGGTTCGCCGAAGCTCTCGACTAGCGCGTCTTTGCATCCTTGGGACATCGTGGCCTCCTTTCTGAGTGCGCACTCTGGCATGGGCACTTGCAGGTAGCGCGCCATCTGTAGTCCATTGAAATGACAGTGCGGGTCTTAGGGAGGCACGCTGCACCTTCAGCAAAATGACGAGTGTTCAGCGGTGCTGCGGGACTGGCATCATCCTGGTTGGTCAGCGAAGGGTTATTCGAAGGTTTGGGGAGCGTTAATGCAGCGACAAAACTAATTGCGCAATGATGCTGTCTATGATTAGCGAATGAGTGTTAGCCCTAAGTTCGCAATCACAGTGGACGAGCACTCAATGAAGAGAATGACTGCCCAACTAGGCGTCAAGTACGTGATGACTCGTTGGTGTTTAGAGGTAGGTCGATCCCGACTTCACGGTCTCGAGCAACTGGCGCTCTGTTTCATGCTGCATGTTCGTCTGATAGTCTTAAAAAAGAATCAACCGTCTACTGCGCATTACCAGACACTGGCTTAGAGCCGCTAGGATTGGCTGCCGGTTTTTGCTTCTCGATAGGTACCTCACGCGATTGCCCCAACGGGTCGTTGTATCGAATCGTGGTTTTGCCCACCAGCACCAGCAGTTCACGTCCGGCAATGTATTTCACAGTTTCCTCGCCCAGTGGGGGCGTATACAACACGACATAAATAGTGTTGCCCACCTTGACGGATACGTCATAACTGGCGGCATCGGAGGCCCCTGGGGCAGTCTGATGAATCTTCACATCAGTGATGGTGCCCACTTGATATTTCGAACTGGACTGGCCAAAAGCTGGAAAAGTCATCAAACTAACAAGAAAAATCGCGGCAAACTTCAGCATAATTGCTCCTCTCATGTGCTCTAACCGAATGTGAATCTCCACATCAAACTAGATCATTTGGCCCCGTATGCTGTTCGGGCTAATTCCGGCCGTAACGAAGGCGTAGTCAGACTCAGGCGAAAGCAGCCATTCGCGGGCTTCGTCTCGGTGTTCCGTCTGCACCAAATCGTGCACCGCGCGGAGAATCACAGCTCTGTACAAACGGGCATACGGATGGTGTTGTGCAATCAGCGGTGCGGCTTGACTTCTATTCGACCCTGTTGTCATTGCAATCTCCTATGGCACTCGCCATCAGTCGCTCACATTCGGGACAAAACTGCACCTTCGATCCCTGCAGGCGAACAAGCAAGACTCCGCAGCCTTCGCAGAACTTGAGTTCGCAGGCGTTGACTACTTCAGAGTAGTGAAGGGATTCGCGGTAACGATTTATCGGATTCCAGCTTGATCCTTGGCTCATTGGCTCACCGTAATTTCTTGTCCTACGCAGCTCATCGAGGTCCTCATCACTCAACCATCGACGTAAGAGAACAATGCAACCACCTCGCCATTCCGCAAACCGCTGAAAGGAAAGAAAGTGTGCATTTAGAGTCACTCGGGATGCTCAGCAAAATGACGAGTCATGAGCAAGAGTCCGCTCTCTGACACTTTCAACCGTATTGACACGTTCAACTGCAAATCGATTCTGCCAACACCAGAGAATGCCCAAGCGACTTGATCAACGAATCTAGGGGACGATGTACTCGGGGACGTGGGATGCGGTGAAGGGTTTCTCAGGAGGATATACGGCGAGCTTCCGCTTTACCGTCCGGAATTCGCGGTCAGTGCCTCAATGGCCGGTCGGCATTTCGGCGCTAACCTGGTAGACGACTGTCCGGCTGTTGGAAGTAACTGAGATCTGGCTTCATCAATTTCGAGCATGAGGATTCGAAGCAGTTCGCGGTCTTCCACTTCTGAACCCGTCGTGACCCGGTAATTACTGGTTCGGCGAACTGGAACCGGCACTCCCAATGGCCCAATCATGCTTTTCGAGTAGTTGCGCACGTCGTTCCAGAATCCACTTTCAGGAGACCCTCCGGCTTGTTTCACGGTCGCCAATTGGTGTTCGTAGTCAACTGCGATTCGGGAGTACTCCTGGCATTGGCGATTGGTGAGTGGTTCGTGGAGTTGTGCGAAGCGTTGCGCATAAGCCAAGTGCACAGCACGGTCTGCGAAGTCGTCCACCACCAGCCAGTACTGTTTGCTGCCGGGCTGCGGAAGCGATTGTTGGTCCGTCGCCTTCGTCTGTGCGCAGCCCGCCACTGATGAACTCACGATCAACAATATCTTCAAACAATTACCGACAATCGAAAAATTCATGTTATTTGTGGCCGCTGAGACTGTAGCTCTCCCGCGACACCTCTTGGGCATCCCTAGGCCGCTCGCCCACCCGGAACGAATTCCAAGCTCAACGTCGTCATCCAGAACGATCCGATTAGGCCAGAAACCAATTCCTGAACCTGATAATGAGCCGTTCCTGAATCCCGGCTGATCTGCTCCCACCGTTGGCGACGCTGAGGTGGTTTCGGATTGCGCCAAACAATTTGTAACACTGCCGTTTTCCTCATTGTCCTTCTCCTTTTCTTGACTACCGACGCAAGAAAACGGTGCAACCGGTTCTCCATCTGGAAGCCGATGAAAGGAAAGAGAAGTCAGCGCCGAGTTGCGCTGCAGGCTCGGCAAAATGACGAACGATGAGCAGAGCCATCGAGCATGCGCTATTTATGCGCTATGTGGAGGTGGGTCGCTTCTGGCCGTACCTATCGATGCCCAGCCGCCGGATCTTGGATTCCAGCGTCTGGCGTGGAATACCGAGTTTCGCGGCTGCGCCCGAAGGTCCGGAAATCCGCCCGTGGGTTTCGGCGAGAGCAGCCTCGATCATTTCGACTTCACGATCCTCCAATGCCGAAAGGCCTTCATGCTGCGACGACTCTTCCGATTCGCCTTCGAGCCAGCTTTCATCTACAACGAAGGTATCGGTTTCACAGAGGATGACTGCACGTTCAACGACATTTTGCAATTCGCGAATATTTCCGGGCCAATTGTATGCTTGTAACTGCTCCAGCGTGTGCTTGCCGATGTGACGGATGTTTTTGCCGGCCTCTTTGGCGAATCGGCCGACGAAGTATTCAACGAGCAATGGAATATCTTCCGTCCGTTCGTGTAATGGGGGGACGTCGATGGGAAAGACGTTCAACCTGTAGAAAAGGTCCTGACGGAAGGTTCCGGCCGCCACGGCAGCGGGCAGATCACGATTCGTTGCGGCGATCAGCCGAACATCCACTGAGATCGGATGATTGCTCCCCACCCGCTCAAACTCCCTCTCTTGCAATACTCGCAGGAGCGCGATCTGTGTCTCCATCGGGAGTTCGCCGATTTCATCCAGAAACAGCGTACCGCCATTAGCCGCTTCAAACCGTCCCACTCGCCGTTGCAGTGCGCCGGTGAATGCTCCTTTTTCGTGCCCGAAAAGCTCGGAAGCAATGAGAGATTGCGGAATCGCGGCGCAATTGACCTTTACGAAGGCCCGGCTTGCGCGTTTCGATCTCCGATGCAATGCACGCGCAATCAGTTCTTTGCCGGTTCCAGTTTCACCCAGAATGAGGACCGTCGAATCGGAAGGTGCAACCTTCTCCACCTTCTTCAGCAGCGAGGCCATGGGCTTCGAAGAACCGACAATTTCTTCAAACATTGAAGACCGATCGATTTCTTCTCGCAGTACCAGGTTTTCGTTGTGAAGTCGTTCTTCAGCCCTCTTGCGGTCATCGATATCGGTTGACGTGGCGTACCAACGGATGATGTGGCCAGATTCATCCTTTAGCGGGTTGTATTGAAAAAGCTGCCAGCGATACTGCCCACCCTTGAACAACGCACGCACTTCCGAATCGAACGGAATTCCTTTCGATAGTCCTGCCTTACCCTCCTCGATCGCGCGATCGATATCGTCAGGATGGTAAATTCGTGCTACGATTCCCCTACTTTTCACATCGTCCATTGTGAGGCCGGTGTTATCCCGCGCCACCCGGTTTGCATACAGCAGTGCTCCATCGGGCGCCAGGACCACGATCGGTTGCCGAATGGTATCGGTGATCGTGCGAAGGTTCTCCTCACTTTGCCGCAGCTTCTCCTCGGCCTGCTTTCGGTCATCGATATCGGTCGCCGTGGAGTACCAGCGGATGATCCGGCCGGACTTGTCTTTTAGCGGGTTGTACAGCATGAGTTGCCAGCGGTACTGCCCGTTCTTAAACATGGCGCGAAATTCCAGCTCGAACGGGTGTCCCCGCAAAAGTCTCTCTTGACGCTCGGCTTTGAGGCGCATCACGTCGTCGGGATGCACGACACGGGCCCAAAACCCTTGTTCATCCAACTGGTCTATGTTGTATCCGGTGAGATCCAGAGCCACCCGGTTCACATACTGTGTTTTCCCATCCGGCGACAGGACCACGATGGGCTGGGGAATAGAATCGGTGATTGTCCGAAGGTCTTCCTCACTCTGCCGTAGCTTCTGCTCAGCTCGCTTTCGGTCGTCGATGTCCGTAAGGAGAAAATACCAGGCGGTTATCTGACCTTCCGCATTACGCACCGGGCGGCCGCGAGACTGGAACCATCGGTAAACACCATCCGCGCGACGACAACGCAGCTCAATGTTACAGAGCTGGCCCGTTTCGATCGAACTTTTAAGACTTTCGAGGACCCGAGGAAGGTCGTCAGGGTGACAGACATCGCCTCGGGCCCAGTCCTTCACTTCCTCAGTTGTTTGGCCAAAATACTCCAGGATCTGTTGGTTAACAAACTCTACCTCACCCGCTGGGTTCAACGTGTGTACGAACCCGGGGATGTTATTGATGATCGTGCGAAAATCGGCCTCGCTCTGCAGCAATTTCTGCTCGGCGCGCTTGCGATCATCGATGTCTGTAAGAAGGAGGTACCAGGCGGTTATTTTATCTTCCGGATCTCGTACGGGGAGGCCGCGGACTTGGAACCATCGATACACTCCGTCGGCACGCCTGCAGCGGTGCTCCACTTCGTATATGCGACCCTCTTCGATCGACTTGACGCGAGCCTCAATTATGCGGGGCAGATCATCGGGATGAATCGCATCCGTCAGGGCCCAGTTCTTCAACTCCTCATTTGTCTTACCGAAATACTCGAGCGTCTGGCGGTTCAGAAACTCTACTTCGCCCATGGCGCCCATCGTCGCTACCAACCCAGGGATATTATCGACAATCTGCCGCCAGGAAAGCTCCCTCGCCCGCAGGTCTTCCTCTCCCCGTTTGCGATCCTCGATATCTGTACAAGTTCCGTACCATCGGATGATGTTGCCTGAGTCGTCCCTCAGTGGATTCGCACGAATCAGGAACCATCGATAGGAATTGTCGAAACGGCGCATCCGTGCCTCGGTGTCGACGAAGGTGCCCGAGGCCAGACACGCTTGCCACTCCTCGACAAGTTTCTTGCGGTCGTCGGGATGAATCGCTTCCGCCCACCCCCAGCCCTGCGCTTGTTCCGCGGTCATGCCTGCAAAATCGAGCCAACCCTGATTGAGGAAGTCGCAGTATCCGTCCTGACGAGTAGTCCATGCGGTCGTTGGGATCGTGTTGATGATGACGGCAAGATTGCGCTCGCGGTTTTGCAGAGCCTCCTCCGCACGCATACGCTCGGTGACATCCATAAACGTGCCCACGAATTCCACAAGTTCGGCGGAGCGGCCGAAGACCGCGTGCCCGATGGCACGAATGTCTCTGACTCCGGTTTCCGGATGAACAAGGCGGTAGTGCAGTTCGAAGTCGGTTTTTTCCCGAACTACTTGTTCAAATCGCTCTTTGACGAACGCCTGGTCTTCTGGATGTACTCGAGTCAAGAATTCTTCAAATTTGGGAAGTGAGCGTCCAGGATCGAAGCCCAGCACGCGGAAACATTCCTCGGACCAATACCGAACGTCACCAGTCTCCAGGTTCCACGCCCAACTCCCGGTCCGACTCAACCTTTGAGCTTCGGCGAGGTACGCTTCGCTTTCGCGTAACCTTTGTTCCGCGCGTGTGCGTTCAGTGATGTCGCGATAGATTACGTACTCGGAAATCTGGCTTCCCGAAACCGATACAGGGACGCCGATTATTGAGACATCAACCCGTGTGCCGTCCTTGCGCTTCCGCACAGTTTCAACGTTCAGGGTCTCTCCTTGAAGACCCCGGCGCGTGTATTCGTCCGCCTCAGCCGAAAGTTCTTCGGGAACGATGAGTTCGTTAATTAGACGGCCGCAGGCTTCCTCTTGGGTGTAGCCGAAAATGGCGGTGAATTCTGGATTGACCTGCAGGATGCGGTCACCCGTGTCGAGCAGAACGATCGCTTCTGGCACTCTCGCAAAAAGTCCGTCAAGCAGGGCCTCGTGGCGAAAAGCTTCGGCGATGGTGCGAGGGTCTATCCGGTCTGTGGGAAACTTCTCAGGTGCACTCATACGGCCAATCCAGCGACCCCGGCCTGGGTATGCAAACCCAAACAAGTACCAGCCTGATTAGGCCATGACAGTAAGTCCCCAAACAATTAGACAATGGTATGGGTAATATTCGAATTCAGGTCGGGCTGGCCGTGAGTACACAACTTCCGACTGTGAACTAACGGGCCCTTACCGACGAACAGCACAGCCATGGCCAGCCGGTACGACGGTCGGTAGTAGCCAATGGGGTCGTGTCAGCGGGCATCCGAAGAACCGAGCTCTGCTCCCTCGGCACGCTCGCGAAGCATCCATTCGCGGACATATGCAGGGCATTGGACTAGTTCGATGCCGTCATCTTCGCAGCTAATCAGGAAGCGAACCACCCCGAGGTCCACAAGGGTAACCTCGCTCAGGTCCAAGATCTTGCTTGTCGAGTTCCCATCCATCTCCGATCGAATGCTGACGATTTGGTCCGACTGAATCCGTCCGCTCAGACGAAGTTTAGTTACGCATCCACCCGTATCTTTTTGGATTTTTAACATTTCGTATTCACCCCGCTTTGCGGACGATCCCAAAACCTTGCAGCCACCGCTAGTCCTATCGGCTGTGTATGCAGCTTGCTTCCTTTTTGTGTCGAAAGCCGGTGTTAACCTTCAGCATGGATTATCTAGAGTTGTCGCTGCAGCAAATCCAGTTCGCTGCGACAGGTATCACTGAATTGTCGCAGCGGATCCTCGTCACTCACGGCCCGAGATTCAATTTGCTCGGTTGTGAGGTTGGGTTGTGGATACGTGCTCACAATGGCATTTATGACCTGTTCTGCTTCTTGTAGAACAGGACCCGAGGAACTGAGCCGAATGCGACTCAGCAGCGCGTAAACCGGCACCATTCTTTGAAGATCACTGGCATTATGCTGCATGGCATCGACCAGCAACCGCGCGCTTTCACCAATGAAATCGGAATAAAGAGCCTCCCGTCGCGCAATCTGCTTCCCCAGCAAGTCGCGGCGGTCCTGGTGGCTCGCGGTGATCCACGTACCCGCAGCCGAACCCAATGCGCCCACTAGCGAACCAGCCATAGCCGCTAGAGCGGGGATCATCACGGAATTCATAGATGTATCGAACGTATTTTCGTCCCCTGCTCGCGTCAGTCTTTGACTGTCTTAGCCGCGACAGCATCGCGACCCGGTCCACTGACGACACCATGCTTCCGCAGGATGTCGTAAGTGATGTCTTCTAGCTGTGCCATAACTCCGACTCGAGGGTGTGCGCGCCGTTCAATCAAATTCGCCTGGCTTTTCATCGCCGCACCTCATTCCTTGTTTTCCTGCGCCACAGAAACCGGTTAACCACGTGGTGCCCTGTCGGCGTGCTCTCCCACGCCGTGTGTACCTGCGTTTGAGTTTGCATGCCGAGCGCCGTTCGTAAACTACTGATGCGCAAGGGTTGTAAGGTTGGCCCGAAGCCTCGGCTTCAGCAAAATGCTGAGCGTTCAGCAGACGGCATCGGCGCACATGGTTTCTCTCCCTTTGCTTTCACAGAATTGCGAGTGGCAAAAGGCTTGCTTTCTCTAGTGCAGCGACACGAAGCCTAGTGTTAACGAAGGAGTGAGTATGAGCGCGGTCGAATTTGGGCTGGCATGGCAAACACCTCTTCTGGAAACGCCGCCGCGTATGCGGTTCGAGGACTACGAAAGTGCGGAGACGCTGGAGCACTCTGAGGACACGGATTACAACATCGACGGACCACGTAGTGAGGCGGGGTTCGAATCAATCGTCGGCCGGAGCGCCGCTCTGCGCCGGGTCCTTCGGCAATTGGAGGTCGTAGCTCCAACCGATTCGGGCGTGCTGATTCAGGGAGAAACAGGTACAGGAAAAGAGTTGATCGCCGAAGCGATTCACAATCGAAGCGCACGCCGAGTTCGGCCGTTTATAAAGGTGAATTGCGCCGCCATACCTTCAGGCCTACTGGAAAGTGAATTGTTTGGACATGAGAAGGGTGCCTTCACTGGGGCGATCATGCGAAAGCCGGGCCGGTTCGAGCTGGCGGACAAAGGAACCTTGTTTTTAGACGAAGTGGGAGATATTCCCCTCGAGCTGCAGTCCAAATTGTTGCGGGTTTTGCAAGAGCGTGAATTTGAACGGCTGGGCAGCACGCGAACCCAGAAAGTGGATGTACGCGTGATCGCTGCTACACACAGGGACCTCAAGCAAATGGTCTGTGAGGGGACATTCCGGAGCGATTTGTACTATCGTCTCCATGTCTTCCCTCTGACAGTTCCTCCGTTACGCGATCGGCGCGAGGATATCCCTCTTATCGTTCGTCACTTCGTGGAAAAGTATTCCCAGCGAATGAACCGCCACATCGAAACTATTTCGTCACGCGCATGGGAAGCGCTCACAAACTATGCTTGGCCAGGGAATGTGCGGGAGCTGCAGAACTTCATTGAGCGAGCTGTGATCCTTTCGCCCGGAACCTCGCTGCGCGCTCCCTTGGAAGAATTGATACAAGAGACAGTTGAGATTTCACAACCCAACTTATCGACGCTTGAGGAGATGGAGCGCGAGCACGTGCTGCGTGCTCTGAAGGAATCGAACTGGATCACTGGCGGACCCAAAGGGGCGGCGGCCAAGCTAGGCATGAAGCGGACCACCTTGGCCTATCGGATCCGCAAACTAGGGATCCCGGTCCGGCCACAGCTATGAGAAACGACTTGGTGAAGTCTAAGTCGAGGTCAAGATGAGTCTCGATTAAGCTTCCCAGCATCTGCGGCCGTCCGACCTGTCGTCGAGCCTAGGGTCAAAACGATGGGCGAATGCTTGCGGTCTTGATCTCTTGTTATTTCCCCTTGAACGGGAGGAGGCAAAATGTTCAAGCGAATTCTGGTGGCATACGACGAAAGTCCAGAATCCCGGCGTGCACTACTCACCGGCATCCATCTCGCAAAAAGCGTGAACGCAGAGTTAAGAGCGGTCTCGATACAAGAAAAGTTACCACCATATAGTGGATACATCGACGCCGAAGTACCAGGCGGAACGGCACTCCTCCGGCAGCAGGCTTCTGAGTACTATCGGAAGCTTCAGGCCGAGGCACAAGAAACTGCTCGTCAAGCAGGTTTAGTCCTAACGACGGAACTTGTCGCAGGAGATGAAGTAGAGGCGATTGTTGAATGCGCGCAGAGAACTGGCAGTGACCTTCTGGTAGTAGGCATACACCGGCATCCCTTGCTGCTCAGTCGCTTGTGGAATCACACCGCGCATGATCTCTCACAGCGAGTAGCCAGCAACATTTTGGGCGTTCACTGAAGTCGCGGAAGCCAACCGCCAAGGCTGTGAAAGGAAATGCAAAAGCGGCCGCTTAGGCGGAGCTTACTGCGCTCTAGAACGTGAAACGGGCGTCCGCCTGAATCTGACGCCCTGTGCCCACAGTAGAGAATATTCGACCGACATTGTTGGCGAGATCGCCGGCAACGTCTTTGAACACGGCATCTCCGTTTCCCCCAAGGGTAAGAGGACTTTGTGTGTTGCTCGGAACTGCAAAATTTGGATGATTGAGAAAATTGTAAGCTTCCACTCCCAACGTAATCTTCATGCCTTCTCTCAATTTGAATCCCTTTTTGAGTGCTAGATCAAATTGTGAGAATGCCGGCCCACGTAGGATGTTACGTCCAGCGGTACCAAAATCACCTGCAGGTTGTAACGCAAAGGCGCTTGGATTAAACCAGCACAACGGAGTACCCACTCTAACGCCATGTGGACAAAGACCCTGGTAGGGATCGCCAATGAGGTCTGGCCGTTCCGAAGTCAAAAGTGATTGCAAATCTGCATTATCAAAGGCAAGTACTGGAGTAAAAGGGACGTTGCTGTGAACATTGCCAATAGCAGAAATTTGCCAGTCACCAAATTGGCGCCCGCGCCCGAAGGGCAACTCATAAATGACGTTTGCAGCGAAATTGTGACGAATGTCGAATCCTGACCGTCCTCTGTCCCCCTTGCGATTAAACGGGTCCTGCGTGGTGGGAGGTTCGTTTACGGCGTCTATGGACACATTGCTCGAAGCATCATCTATCGAGTGGGAGAAGGTGTAGGACACTTGCCAGGAGAGATTATGGGCGCTACGTTGAAAGAGGGACAGCTGAAATGAATTATAGAAAGATTGCGCATCGGTCAGATCCTCCAGCAAGGGTGAGGGCAAGTTCGGATTGAAGCGATGACCCAACGCCGGTTCGAACGGGTTCGCTTCTACTTCGCGAAGAAGATGATTGCCCCGTGCACCGAAATATCCTGCCGTGAGAACAGCACCCGGCACAATTTCGCGCTCCAAGTTGAGGTTGTACTGCAAAGCGTATGGGAACTTTGGATGGTAAGTAGCCTGAAGAACGTAAAGCGGTTGGGTCAGGAGAGCACTTTTCGGGTTTAGAAAACTAGGAAATATATAGGAATTTATATCGAAGAAAGGAGGTAGAGCCCGATTGACACTAAAAAAGATTAAAGGGAACTGATTGCGAAAAATGCCAGCTCCGCCTCGCAGAAGGATCTTGCCGTCACCAAAGATGTTCCATGCAAAGCCAGCTTGGGGAGAGAACAGATCTCGAGGGGTAGCCGCGAATACCTTGCCTACCGTCGGACCAAAATCCGTCGCTGGATTACGAATAGCCGAAAGGCGGCCGTGCGCCTCGCTCGGGTTGGAGTAAAAGTCGTACCGCAAACCAAGGTTCAGAGTTAAACGGCTCGTTGCCCGAAAGAAATCCTGTGCAAACCCAGACACAACACTCTGGCGGTAAGCGCGATTCGAATCGGAGTTCGAGGGATCAACACCGACGTACGACAGAGGTAAAGCTTCGAGGAAGAATTCGAGAGCGGGGTTATTCGAGCGCGCCGGGAACCCGAAGGAACTCAGATCTTGGAACGTATAGAGCCCATTAACACCAAAATCCAACGGCCCATCCGACTGGATCCTTCGAAACTGTGCCCCGACTTTTATGGTGTGGCGATGGATTGTTGATGAGAGTTGGTCCTGGACCTGATAAACCGTCGAAAAATCGCTCAATGGAATTATTGGGCTGTTGCCGAGCAAGCTCATACCTACGATGTTGAGCATTCCGAATGGCCGGCCAGGAACTAAGGAAATCGAAAGCCCCGGATGCGTATCCACGATCGAAGTCGATCCCGTCGTACGGTTGATACCGAACCGCAACTCGTTCAACATTTCTTGCCCGAGATTGCTGCGGTCCTGAACCGTAAAGTACTGATTCCGGGCTTCATGAAGGGCAGGGAACCCTGGTACGTAAGTTCCCGGTGGTGTCCCGAAATAGGGAACTACGGATGAACCGTCATCGATCATGTAACGCGCGAATACCGAATGTGAATTAGAGAAGTTGTGGTCGATTCGGAGGGTGCCGAGATTCTCGGTTGTGGATCCCTTATTGGCGGTGATCAGGTCTGCCGTTCCGTCGCCATTGTCTACCCCATTCGACGAAGGGAGTAGCGCGAGAAACTGCTCGATGCGAGGCTCAACCATGACAGCAACGCACCCGTTCGGAGTTGAGTCATTACAAAGGTGTGGGTTAGTGGCAGAGGGTAGCAAACCTTGCTGAGCTAGAGCATTTGGTACGGTGGCAATTGCTGTGGATGCTTGGACTTTACGAAACCCTTCATAGTTCGCAAAGAAAAAGGTGCGGTTATGTATCAACGGCCCTCCGATGCTAGCTCCGAACTGGTTGTGCACGAATGCTGGCTTCGGGCGGCTCCCCAAATCGAAGTAGTTTCTGGCGTCGAGGGACGCATCTCGGTGCAATCCCCACAGCGATCCATGGAGCTGATTACTTCCCGATTTGGTTACCGCCTCTATGACGCCACCCCCGTTCGTTCCGTACTCGGAGTCGAACGTTTGGGTCAAGACGCGGACTTCCGTAAGTCCATTCAGACCGAGAAAAAGCCCAGACGCGCCTGCCGGAGAAAATCCGAAAACCGGCTCATTCGCATCCATGCCGTCGATCAAAACGTTCGTCCAACTCGGCCGCATACCGCCAATTGAAATCTGGTTGGCTTTGCCATCCGAGAGCAACGAGGGGGCACTGCTCGGCGTCGGAGCGACTCCCGGTTCGAGGACAGTAGTTTTGAACAAATCACGGCTGTTCAGAGGAAGTTCGGTTAGGCTTCGTTCAGCAATTGTTTCACCGACCGTCGAAGTAGTGGTGTCAATTGACGCGTCCGCCTTGACCGTTACTTCTTGTGGAACGATCCCTATCCTCAGTGCCAGATTAATTGAGATTGCAGCGCCTGAACGCAGGACAACCGCTTCAACAACCTGTGTCTGAAACTTTTCTTTCTCAGCGCGAAGTGTATACGCTCCCGGCGGCACGCCCGCCAAGTGATATTGACCTTTGATGTCGGAAAGACCGACACGCTTCAACCCTGTGTTTGTGCTAGCGACTGTGACCTGGGCGTCCGCGATAACCGCGCCCGTTGAATCAGTGATGGTACCGAAAACCGTCGCAAGCTGGGTTTGCGCCCTTGCGGAAATCGAATATAGGGCGAACGAGAGGGCTAGAACTATGCAAAGCTTGTGTGAATCGTGCTTGGGGAAATGCTGAAAGCTGCCGAGCATAAACCACTACCATCGCCTTTGTCCGTGTTGCCAAGTAAAGACTCAACAGTCCCAGCTCAAAATAATCCCGGTCATCTATTCGGCATTTGGCCGGCGCGGCGTCAGATGTTGCTCGGGCGAGACCGACCTCCGCTAGCGACAACTCAGTGAATGCTCTGCGGCGGCATGGGATGGAGTCTCGCGGTCATTTTCACCAAATCTGCTACCGAATTGGCCATCATCTTCTGCATCACTTGGCCGCGGTGTGCCTTCACTGTGCTCTCGGAAATGCCGAGCTCGCCAGCAACCTGTTTATTCAACAGACCGGAAACAACCAACGCCATGACATCTCGTTCACGAGGAGTAAGTGACGCATAACGTTCTCGCAGCTTCTTAACCTCCCTTTCCTGAGCGAGCGCGAGGCGGCTTCGTTCTAACGCTTCCCGGATCGCCGTCAACAACACTTCGTCATTGAAGGGCTTCGTAAGGAACTCGACGGCCCCCGCCTTCATGGCGCCGACGGTCATCGGAATGTCGCCGTGTCCGGTGATGAAGATGATTGGCATGTCGCTCCGTTCAACGGCTACGCGCTTTTGTAGTTCGAGACCGTTGAGTCCGGGCAGGGAAATGTCGAGGATGAGACAACTTGGAGTAAATGTGCGTGGGCGATCGAGGAATTCTTGTGCGGAGGCGAAAGTCTCGGGCTGCCAACCTTCATCGTGTATCAAAGTTTCCAGTGACTCACGCACCCAGACGTCGTCGTCAACAACGAACACGATGGGCTTGGCAGTTGTCATTGGTGATGACCCCACTTCTTGACCAAGCATGCCGGCTAAACTCATTTTAACTCCGCAAACCTGCTAGCTGGACCTTCATTCCCCGGAAAGAGCTGCGTTGACGGCATCAAGCAACGCGTTGTCGCTGAACGGCTTGTACAGGAACTTCACCGCCCCCTGCCTGAATGCTTGTTTCCGGATGTCTTCATCTTTCTGACCAGTGATGAAGATGATGGGAATCGCTCGCCCACGACGTTTCAACTCCTCTTGAAGATCCAGTCCTGACATTCCCGGCATCGCGACATCGAGGATCAGACACCTGGTCTCATACACAAAATCGGACGAGAGAAACTCTGGGCCCGACGAAAACGCTCGAGCCGCAAAGCCGAACTCCCTCAGCAAGTCGGGAAGCGATTCGCGTAGCATCTCGTCATCATCAACTACGGATAGAAGTGGACGTTCGCTCGTACCGTTTCCCGGATAAGGCTTCATAACAAGACAATGCAGGACTCTGTTCGTTACGTCTATTCGACTCTAGTGCTGCTTTCACCCGAATTGGAAAAGCCGGAGTAAGGTCACTCCGCAGAAAGACATTGCGCCCAGATGCGAGCTGCGTCAATTCGACCTTGGTACTACTTCGGTCGCGACGAACAACGTCGGGTGTAAATCAAGCTGGGTCTGCTCGGTCGAAACGAGTTGCGATTCCGCCAAGTGCTGGAGTCAGGAATCGATAGAAACCGAAAATGTACCTGGGGGCGCATGATGGCAGGGGCCCACAGGCATGCATGACGAGCCTCGAAATCGAAGGCTCACAGATGGGATGAGTTCACTCTGGTCGGGACTTACTGGCATCAATGCGAGCGCGCGTATCCCGCCGCGCTTCCAGCCGGTGGATACGTCCGTGCAGCGAACCACGATATAAGAAGGTTCTGGAGCACTTGGGGCTGGTGTGCTGAAATCTGCTTGAGTAATGTCGTGACGTCGAAATAGATGCGAGCTGCGGTGACTTTTCGCTTTATGGGGTCGAATTGATACACCCCGCAGCCGGGCAGGTTTACGGCTGTGCCGGTTGCAGCGGTGCCAGCGAAAGGCCCTTTGTGAGTGGCTTCGAAGCTCCACTCCACGACGACGACGTCTTTTCCGAAGATCATGTTCTTCACGACATGATGGTTTCCAGGAAAACCCGCGACAAAGGGACGAACGAACTGGTCGCGGAGGGCAGCCTTTCCATGTATGACCGCGCCCGGAATTTCCAGCGAGATGGTTTCGGAGTAGTAGGACAGAATCAAGTCTTCATCGGTTCCTGACCATGCTTCAAAATACTCCTCGATGAACACGCGGACGTCATTGTCGGAAGCGATCGCGGTAGAAACAGCCATAGCCGCCCTCCTGGGCCAGATATCTTAGTCCAATGCGCTGTGCGATGCACGAGGTCGCCGGCCCATATGAGTCCACTACGCGGCCGCATCCTCGGCGCGGACTGGACCACAGGGAATAGAAAAGAAGAACGTGGTTCCTGGCCCCTCATTCGGCTCGGCCCATAGCCGGCCTTGATGTCTCTCAATGATCGAGCGACTGACAGACAACCCGATACCCATACCTCCGCTCTTCGTCGTGTAAAAGGCTTCGAACAGTCTCTCAAAATCTTGAGGATTAACACCGCACCCGGCATCTTGCACGCTCAAGCGCACACGATCGTTTTCCTCTCGCTGGGTTCTGACTAGCAGTTGTCGGGGACGGTCCTCAATACCAACCATTGCGTCGGAGGCATTGCGGAGCAGATTGAGGGTGACCTGCTGCAATTGGATACGATCACCGATGATGGAAGGGATGTCGCCGGCCAGGTCCGACTGCAGAATGACTCGATTTTGCTGAAGATCGCTCAACGACAAGGCTATCACCTCTCGTGTGACCTCGTTCAGATCGAGCGTCTCCGGCGTGAACTCCTTCTTGCTAAATAGCGCACGCAATCGCGTGATCACATCCGCGGCGCGGTTGGCATCGCGAATGGTTCGTTGCACGGTCTCGCGCGCACCGTCGAGATTCGGAGGATCAGCATTCAACCTCCGAAGACAAGTACTAGCGTTGGTGACAAGGCTCGCCAGCGGCTGGTTAATCTCGTGAGCGATGGAGGCGGTCAACGCATTCAGTGTCGTAATGCGCGCAACATGGGCAAGCTCAGAACGCGCTCTGTCCAGGGCCTCCTCCGCGACCTTGCTCTCCGTTATGTCTTGAAGAGCGCCGATAAATAGGGGCCGATCTGCATTTTGCACCATGATACGGGCCATGCCACGTATGTGTTTCACGGCACCTTGGGAGGTCAATATCCGGAATACAAAATCGACGTCCGCACCTGTCATCGCACGCGCGATCATGGCGTCGAACGACGTTAGGTCCTCAGGGTGGATCTTATCCCGAATCCTGTGCACCGTGACCTTGGTCTCCGGATCGAACTCAAAGATGCGGAAGGTCTCCTCGGACCAGTTATGATCGTCGGCTACCAAGTCGGTGATGAAGCTCCCTGTCTTGCTTAGGCGCTGGGCTTCGGCGAGACGAAGATACGCCTGCTCGACCTGGGCCTCTGCCCGTTTCCGATCGTCGATGTCGAACGCGGCCATATACCATCGGTCGATCCTTCCTGCGTCATCGAGCAGAGGTTTGTAGCGAAACAGGAACGCGCGATAGCTCCCGTCCTTACCTAGTACACGTATCTCATTTTCGAATGGCACCGGGCGCGTGAAAGCTATGCGGCGCGCTTCACGTAGCGTTTCCATATCCTCAGGGTGGAAGATACGAGCTCGAAAATCCCCTGCCTGCATCTCCTCTAGAGTGAGACCGAGGTAATCGGTGACCGCCTGGTTCCCGTACAAGGGCGTTCCATCGCCGCGCATCACGCCGATAACGGTAGGGATGGCGTTGATCATTAAGCTCAGATTGCGTTCGCTCGCCTTAAGAGCCTGCTCAGCTTTTTTTCGATCATCGATGTCAGTAGTAAGTGCATTCCAGTGGAGAATTCGCCCCTCGACGTCGCGCACGGGGACCCAGCGGGCCTGAAACCAGCGGTATATGCCATCGAACCGACGAAGACGAAGCTCCACATCCCATGGCTGGCCGCTTGAGATCCCGGTGCCAAGAGCTCCGGTAACGTAAGCAAGATCGTCAGGGTGAACAAGCTCGCTCGTCTCCCATTTCCGTACGTCCTCCAGCGTCTTGCCGTAATACTCCAAAAATGGTCGATTAACGATCTCGGGCGTGCCATCCGGCGAATGGCGACCAAGAAAGCCCGGCATGTTGTCCAAAAGCGATCGCGCATCACGTTCTCTCGACTGCAGCGCTTCCTCTGCCCGTTTGCGATCGTCGATGTCTGTAAGGAGCAGATACCATGCGGTAACCTTATTTTCTGCATCTCGCACCGGGAGCCCGCGCACTTGGAACCATCGGTAAACGCCGTCAGCGCGGCGGCACCGATGCTCAACTTCATAGATCTGCCCGGTTTCGATCGACTTCTTGCGCGTCTCAATAACGCGAGGAAGGTCATCTGGATGTACTGCGCCGATAAGGGCCCAGTCCTTCAATTCGCCAGTTGTTTTACCGAAATACTCCAAGGTCTGACGGTTAAGAAACTCCACTTCGCCCATTGCACCGGTCGTAGCCACGAATCCAGGAATGTTGTCGACGATCTGCCGCCACGAGAGTTCTCTCGCACGCAGGATGTCTTCTCCACGCTTGCGATCCTCGATGTCTACACAGGTTCCGTACCATTTGAGGATGTTGCCTGATTCATTCCTCAGTGGATTGCCGCGAATCAGGAACCATCGATAGGAACTGTCGAAACGGCGAATGCGCGCTTCGGTATCGACGGGGTTGCCCGAAGCCAGACACGATTGCCACTCCTCGACAAGTTTCTTGCGGTCGTCCGAGTGAATTGCTTCCGCCCACCCCCAACCCTGCGCTTGCTCAGCAGTCATGCCCGCGTAATCGAGCCATACTTGGTTGAGGAAATCGCAGTAGCCGTCCGGACGAGTAGTCCAGGCCGCCGTGGGGATCGTATTGATGATGCCGACAAGATTGCGCTCGCTCGACTGCAGAGCCTCTTCGGCACACGCGTTGGCGATAGCCACCGCGGCCTGGTTCGCAAACAAACCTAACCAAGTGAACTGTGGTTGACCGAAAGGCTGTCGGCTGAAGACGGCGAGAACACCCAGCAGTTTGTCTCGAAAGATGAGAGGATGGCCCGCAAAGCTTCGAATTTCCTCCCGTTTCGCCCATTCTGGTCGTATAACCCATTCGTTTTCAGCGGCGACATCTTCAATAAGAATCGGATGCCGGGTTGCTGCCACTTGGCCAACTTTTCCGACATTGAACGGCACTCGAGCAAAGTGGCCCTGCAGGAAGCGCCAATCTTCCCCTGGCGAATTGATGGGAGTTCCTGCACTTGCGACGAGACAAAGATCGTTTCGAGGATGCGATAAAGCGGTGCAAAAGCTGGGAAGGTCGACGGTTGGCAGCAGCCAAATCCGAGCTAATGCCACTCCCGGCTGTGATGCCAATCCCTGAACAATGCTCTGCAAGACAGAGTCGACCCGCTGCTCTGAGGTCACGGTGACAGCCAAGGCGAGCAGCGGTTCTGCCGCCAGTGAGGTTCCCACAAAACCTCCCTCGATACATGTGTAACGCCTTTAGAATTTCGTTGCCCAACTGCACAGTGGGAACCTGTTCTCTTGGCGTCGTGTGCGGCCTTGCCCCAGAAGGCAGTTCCTCGCGAGAAACTGCGTAAAGTCGGGCCTACAATCGTCCGAAGAACCGTCCAGTAGTTAACGAATTATCCCCCATTCCTTGCATCCAGACCATCCTGCGTCCGCTTTCCTCTCGCTTCGGTATTGAGGTCCCAGTTGATGACCGAACGGTCATCGCTCGGACCGATACCAAAGTATTGTCGTACCATCGTCCAATTGTTTTCGCCCGCGCGGCTGTGGTTTTATCGCGTCATCGGATTGGGACGCGACCAGCCGGAGTTCTTTAAAAAGCAGCCGAAGGAGGAGGGAACATTATGAATACCGTTGAGCCCGCAATCAGGCCTGACTTCCCTGTGAGTATGCTGCCTCCATTACCCGTGAGACGTGCGGGTGAGCATTCTGACACAGTTACTGGGATAGTAGATCGCGCGGCAGCTGTGATGAACATCGATCGTTTGTCCCGGAAGGAGGAGGACCGCAGAGAGTCGGCTTTCGAGGGTATCGTAGGAAAAAGCGCGGCTTTGGAACGTGCGACCAAGGAAGTTCAGGTTGTCGCGCCGACCGATTGCGGCGTACTGATCTTGGGTGAGACGGGTACGGGAAAGGAGTTGATCGCCCGAGCAATCCATAACCTGAGCGCCCGCCGGGACCGACCCTTTATCAAACTGAACTGTGCCGCAATTCCCTCCGGCTTACTTGAAAGCGAGCTTTTTGGCCATGAAAGGGGAGCATTTACGGGCGCCCTCATGCGCAAGGCGGGCCGCTTCGAAGTTGCCGACAAGGGGACGCTCTTCCTCGATGAAGTAGGTGACATTCCGCTTGAGCTTCAGCCGAAATTGCTGCGAGTGCTCCAGGAACATGAATTTGAAAGATTAGGCAGTACGCGCACGCAGCACGTAGATGTTCGTGTGGTTGCGGCTACTCATCGGAATCTCAAGCAGATGGCTGAAGATGGCGAGTTCAGAAGCGACCTCTACTATCGCCTGCACACTTTCCCATTGGCGCTTCCGGCATTGCGAGATCGTCGCGAAGACATTCCCTTGTTGGTGCGCCATTTCGTGAACCAATATGCTCGCCGCGTGAACCGGGTCGTTGAAACTATTCCTCCCCAAGCGATGGAAGCTCTTACAAGTTATTCGTGGCCGGGCAACGTGCGCGAGCTGCAGAACTTTATTGAGCGGTCAGTGATTCTATCGCCGGGGAGTGTCCTGCGTCCACCTGTTGCTGAGCTGAAACAGGCTCCGGTCCAAACGCCCAGTTCGGAGCTTAGTACTTTGGAAGAAGTGGAGCGTGAGCACGTGCTGCGGGCGATCCGGGAATCCAACTGGGTGCTCGGTGGTCCACATGGCGCTGCCGTACGCTTGGGCATGAAGCGGACCACCCTGGCCTATCGGATACGTAAACTTAATATTCCTCTCCGTCCGCAGTGAACGAAGCGTTGAAGGCTGCCGCGGAGATGGAGCTGACTTGGTTGCCAGGCAGCGTTTCGCAGAAGCGCTTCCCGTTCGATCTAGCCAAGTTTTTTGGCCCAAGCGCGAGCGGAAGCCGCGTAGGAGATGAGTTGTGTAGGGATCTTTAGTTCTGAAGAAGCAGCGAAATGGAAAACTTCACCACACTTCGGGCAAAATGTGCATCATGTTTCCTTCTTGACCGCTCATGAGAGCTTTGAGTCTTTCTCGTTGATCATTTGGGATGACGAACTCTGCAAAGCCGCAATCCAAACACACCAGCAGCTTCGGAGACACGAAAACTTGATGCTGGTTCAGACCTCCACCGCCCGGAAAGTGGATAGCGATTTCTGAGCTGAAGTCTTTCAGCTTGCCTGACTCACAACGCTTGCAACTCATGAGGCCGCTCCTCCGACGTTCGAAAGCTTAGCGTCGAGAGAAGGCGGCCGAACGTGATGTGCGTCACACGCGGATGTGCGCAAGATCACACAACCGCGCCTGGCGCTGCCTAGGTTTGCGGCTGATGGGCGCGGTCTTTGATTATGTGGCGCGACCCCACTGAGATTGTGGGCCGTAAGCTGCCCGGCTGCTGGAAGGCGACACCACGTTGCAAACGCAGTTCGCATTCTGCGTTGATCGTAAGAGAATTACTGTGAATCTCGACGAATCGGAAGTGTTACAGAAGGATTGCCAACTCCAGACTTTTGCGAGTTGCGTAAACAATGAGGATGGGTAGGGAGGGAAGGTTGGGCCAGGCTGCGAGATCTACATGTTCTCGTTTGAGTCTAAACCCGACAGGTTTCAGGAGTTTTAAAGCGAGCCCTAGCTGGCGTGGAGCAGTTGCATTTGCACCTGCGGCTGTTGCATTTGCTTCAGCTTGATGCGCAGCCTTTCCACTCTCTTGCTCTCAGAATCTCGTTCGTTGCGCTTGGCGCGAAGTTCGATTTCCGTCGTTTGTCTAATCGCCTGGGCTGGAGAAGATATCATGAACGCTCCCATAAAGATCCGGTTTTGGCGATAGTCTAGGGGTGGCTACAGTCCGCGGTCAATACCCATCTGAAGTTCAAAAATTTACAGCAGCTTAAGAATCTTTTCATACCACCGTAAAGCCACGTCTCTGACCGTGTGGGACAATCCCGGTGGGCCACTCAAACATCCCCTCGAAGGAAAACCAGAGCACTGGGGGAAGGGCTTATTGGTCTTCCTTTTCGCATAAACAGCGTGGGTTGGAAATTCAGGACAGAGTGCCAGGAAATTTTCCCCAGGTGTAGGCAAGATCGACGGACAGTAAAAAACGTTATGCGCAGAATTGGCTTGAATCGCTGTCCCTACTGCGGCAGTACTAGCCTGCGCCTTTCTCATCGCAAAACACTTTGGCAGAAACTCGCTTTCCTGGTATCGCTTCGCCTGATGAGATGCCGCGACTGCTTGCTGCAGTACTACATGCCACTACTCATTCCTTCCCGAAGCGTGCGCATTGATCAGCCGACAGCAACGATGCGTAGGAACATGTAACAGCACGAGTCCGAGCAGTCCACGACGGCTGGCAGACCGCTAGACGCGAATGCCTTGACTCTGGTAAGGCATTCCGCGCCCGCAGCATCAATAAAAATGCAGAAGAGTCGTCGAAGAAACTGAGCCGCAGTAAACTTCTTCCCAAAAAAGCTGGGTGTCGTAAGCTCATACAGATGCCACTCATCTACCGAGGTCCAGTTGTCGCTTGGCGGCCGTTGCAACCTGACCAGGTTCGAATCCAAACTTTTTTTGCAGTTCCTTTAGCGGAGCCGAAGCTCCAAAGGTGTTCATGCCGATAACGCGGCCGGAATTGCCGACGTAACGATCCCATCCCAAGATTGAGCCCTGCTCGACCGCTACTCGAGCTTTCACGTTGGGCGGCAGAACGGTATCGCGGTATGCCTGCGGCTGTTGCTCGAAAATTTCCCACGAGGGCATAGACACTACACGCGAGCGAATCCCTTCCGCTACGAGAGTCTCATGGGCAGCGATTGCGACACCGAGCTCGCTGCCGGACGCGATGATGATCACTTCTGGGTTTCCGCCCGGAGCCTCTGCCAGCACATATGCGCCCTGCGTGACGCCGGTAGCCGGAGCATATTTGTTGCGATCGAGAGTCGGTAAAGGCTGACGCGACAAGGCTAGCACCGCGGGCTTATGCCGCAGTTGCATGATGAAGCGATACGCCTCGACCACTTCGTTCGCATCCCCCGGTCGCAGTGTGATCAACCCTGGTATCGCCCGCAGAGATATGAGTTGTTCGATCGGTTGGTGCGTAGGGCCGTCTTCGCCATCGCCCATGGCGTCATGCGTGAATACGAAGATCGAAGGCAGTTCCATCAGCGCGGCCAATCGAATCGCCGGACGCGCGTAGTCGCTGAATATGAAGAAACTCGCGCCAAAGGCTCGCACTTTAGATAAAGAAAGTCCGTTGACGATTGCCGCCATCGCGTGCTCTCGAATGCCAAAGTGCAAGATTTTTCCTTCTGGGGTGTCGGCCTGAAAGTCTCCTGCTCCTGGATAGGTGAAGAGGGTTTTGTTGGACGGACCAAGGTCCGCGGAGCCGCCGAGGAACCACGGAATGTTTTGCGCCAGCACATTCAGCGTTTTGCCCGAAGCATCACGGCCTGCCATCCCCTTCGCATCGGCCGGAAATACGGGAAGCTTGCGATCCCATCCCGTCGGAAGCTCCCGCTTTTGCATTAACTCAACTTCAGCTGCGAGATCTGGATATTGAGTGCGGTAGGACTCGAAAAGTTCCGTCCACTTCTGCCGGGCTGCAGAACCACGTTTTCCGATCCCAGCTGTGAAGTGCTCGTACACGCCATTAGGGACGAAGAACTTTGCATCTTCAGGAAATCCATAGGCCCTCTTGCACAGCCGAACTTCTTCCTCTCCGAGCGGCTCTCCATGCGCAGCGGCAGTATCCTGTTTATGTGGTGAACCGTACCCGATGTGACTGTCGAGAACAATGAATGTGGGGCGACCTTTGGTCTTTCGAAAGACCTCGAGGGCTTGTTCAATGCGATCAATGTCATTCGCATCACCGACACGCAGCACGTTCCAACCATAAGCGAGGAACCGACCTGCAACGTCTTCGGTGAACGCGATGCGCGTATTGCCTTCGATCGTGATGTGATTGTTGTCGTAAATCCAGCACAGATTATCGAGCCCGAGATGTCCGGCCAGCGACGCAGCCTCCGACGAAATACCTTCCATCAAGCATCCGTCACCACAGACGCTATAAACGTGGTAGTTGAAGATGTCGAAGCCAGGCTTGTTATAGCGTTGGACGAGCCATTTTTCAGCGATTGCCATGCCAACGCTCGTGGCCACTCCCTGCCCGAGCGGGCCAGAGGTGGTTTCGACACCCGAGACCCAGTGGTATTCAGGATGCCCAGGGGCCTTGCTGTCGAGTTGGCGGAACCGCCGAATATCGTCGAGGGTTACCGAAGGTTGCCCCAATCTTTCGTAGTCAGCATTCACGGCCTGAACACCGGTGAGATGAAGGGCAGACCAGAGCAACATCGAGGCATGGCCGTTCGACAGCACAAAGCGATCGCGATTGGGCCAGATCGGGTCCTGCGGGTCGAATTTGAGAAGCCGATTCCATATCGTGTAGACAACCGGCGCGAGCGCCATTGGCGTTCCGGGATGCCCGGAGTTGGCCTGCTGCACAGCATCGATGGATAACGTGCGAATCGTGTTGATGCACAACTGATCAAGTTCTGCGGCGCTCAGATTTTCAACTGGAGCGATTGCGGTACTCATGACTGCCTCCGTAGTAATGTTTAAAAGTCGTGTCTTGGCGGCTAGGCGGGCATGGCTGAGGCTTCTGCCTTGGCGGCCTTTTTTTCGAGCGCAGCAACTTTGCCCAGACGTCGCGAGTGGCGTTCGGCCTGGCTGAACTCAGCTGCAAGAAAAGTTTCGACAAGGTCCCAGGCCACCATAGTTCCCATGACCCGGCCCCCGAGACAAATAATGTTCATGTGATCGTCCTCAACGCCTTGCCGCGCCGAGAAGTGATCGTTGATCAGAGCGGCGCGGACTCCCGGAACTTTGTTGGCGCAGACGGAAGCGCCCACCCCGCTGCCGCAAACCGCAACCCCACGCTCCACCCTGCCTGATACCAGCGCTCGCGCTAGAGGAGTCACAAAATCCGGGTAGTCGTCGCCTGGGTCAAGCCGGTTTGCACCGAAGTCAATAACATCATGACCCGCGGCGGTGAGGCGGCTGCGAAGGTCCTCTTTCAATCCAAACCCGCCGTGATCGGCCGCAATTCCAACGCGCATGCGTTCTCCTTAGTTATTAGGTCGCAAAATAAGGGCTTAAGTCCAAATAAGCGGCAAATCTCAAGCCACTTCTGTCTTCGATTCCCTTACGACTGGGCCTGGGCAGCCTGATCTGTCAGAACCACTGCATGATCCCGGCTAACGCGCCCGGCTGGAATGGAAACATCTGAAGCCTGCAAGCGGGCAAGCATTCCCGCTTTCTCGCCTCCATTTACCAGCCATAACACGCGACGCGAACGATTAATGGTCGGATACGTCAGCGTCATGCGCCGCCGTCCTTGATAGATTCCTGTTAGTGCGACGTCTGCATCTTGCACGTTGAGAACCGGGTCTTGCGGAACCAGCGAAGCCGTGTGGCCGTCGGGTCCTAGTCCCAAGTGAACGAGATCGAGCACAGACGGTGAACCAGCGAGTTCATGCAGAGTTAGTGCGTATCGGATGCAAGCAGCCTCTAGGTTCGTAGCTTCTACCGGCATGGCATGGATCTGCTCGGGGCGCAAAGGTGCGTGCGCGAGCAGACTCTCGTGCAAATGAGTGAGATTTCTGTCGGGATCGCCTTCAGGTGCGACTCTCTCATCCACCTGAACGACATGTACGCCCTTCCAGGGAACATCTTCTCTTGCGAGATCACGAAGCATGATCCAGGGGGTTTTGCCTCCGCTCACGGCCATGACAAATTTGCCGCGAGTAGCAACCGCTTCTCGGGCTTCTTTAGCGATGAGCTTTGCAGCGGCGAGTGCGACGGCGTCGGCATCGGAATAGACTTCAATGTGCATTACGCCGCCTCGCTCGCAACTTTGAATGCTTTCTTCTCGCCCGGATTGCTCCAGCCCCCAGTTGGCGCCACTCGATCAACTTCGTTCGGCCCCCAGGTCCCTGGTGCATACTGATGAACTGGCGTGTTTTTCTTCAGGACCGGCTCCACGATCCTCCACGCTTCTTCGACGTAGTCTTCGCGCGCGAACAAGGTGCTATCTCCAGCCATTGCTGCTCCGAGCACCCGCTCGTACGCGTCCATCTCATCCGAGCGTGGAGAGTGAGTGGCCACCATTTCGCTGGCTTGAAGTTCGAGCCCCTCCGCGCCAGGAGAAAGATTCATCATGCCCATCGCAATTGTGATCTCAGGACTCAATCGGAGGCGGAGATGGTTTTCAACCAACTGGCTGTCGGGAATCAGTGTCGGTGGCTTGTGAAATTTGGCGACAATCTCGGTACAAGTCGTCGGCAAGCATTTGCCGGCGCGTATGTAGAAGGGCACACCTTTCCAGCGCCAAGAATTGATGTCCAGTTTCAGGGCAGCGAAAGTCTCGGTCTGCGAGTCCTTCGCAACCCCGTTTTCATCGCGGTAGCCGCGAAATTGACCACGCACCAGGTTCTGCTCGTCAATGGGAGGGATGGCCCGCAATACTTTCGCTTTTTCGTCGCGGATTGACTCGCTGTCGGAGCGAACGGGGGGCTCCATCGCCAGATTCGACAATACCTGGAACAGGTGGTTCTGGACCACGTCGCGGATGGTTCCAGTCTGATCGTAAAACCCGCCACGGCCCTGAACTCCGAAGTCTTCTGCCATTGTGATCTCGACGCTCTCGATGTAGTTGCGATTCCAGAAAGACTCCACGAAAGTGTTGGCAAAGCGGAACGCCAACACGTTGTTCACGGCGCGCTTGCCGAGATAGTGATCGATGCGAAAGATGTCGCCTTCGTCAAAGGTCCCAAGGAGGACCTTGTTGAGTTCCCGAGCAGAAGCGAGGTCATGGCCGAAAGGCTTTTCCACGATAACGCGGGCGCCATGTCCACAGTTCGAGGCGGACAGGTGCTCGACTACGGTTTCGAACAGAACCGGAGGTATTGCCAGATAATGCGCGGGGCGTTTCGCATCCTTCAGTTCCTGGCGAAGCGCGGTGAAGGTTTTCGCATCCTGGTAATCGCCGTCGACGTAGCGCAGCAAGCCGATCAGCTTTTGGAAAGCGGCGGGATCCAAGCCGCCATGTTTTTCCAGGCTGTCTTTCGCACGAGCGCGAAGCAGGTCTAAATTCCATCCAGCTTTGGCCACGCCGACCACGGGAACATTAAGGTGCCCTCGCTTCACCATCGCTTGCAAAGACGGGAAAATCTTTTTGTAGGCGAGATCGCCGGTCGCGCCAAAGAAAACAAGTGCATCCGATTGGAAACTGGTCATGAAGATCTCTCCTTAAGCAGCCTCAGATTTTTCTCTCGGTTTTTCCAGATGTCCGCCGAATTCCAAGCGCATTGCAGACAGTAGCTTGTCCGCGTAGTCAGCCTCGCCGCGTGAGCTGAAGCGTTCGTAGAGCGAGGCGGTGAGCACCGGAGTCGGAACCGCTTCATCGATTGCGGCTTTGATCGTCCAGCGACCTTCACCGGAATCCGACACCCGGCCCGCGAATTTGGAAAGTCCGGGATCCTGAATCAAAGCGGTTGCAGTCAGATCCAGCAGCCACGACGCGATGACGCTGCCGCGGCGCCATACTTCGGCGACGTCTCGCAGGTTGAATTCGTACTGGTAATGTTCCGGGTCGCGTAGCGGGGTTGTCTCTGCGTCAACACCATGCTTTTGCTTGCCGACATCCGCCGAGCGCAATATCGACAAACCTTCGGCATACGCCGCCATCACGCCGTATTCGATTCCGTTGTGTACCATCTTTACAAAGTGGCCACCGCCGTTCGGGCCACAGTGCAGATAGCCTTGTTCAGCGGTACCATCGAGTTGTTCGCGACCCGGAGTGCGGGAAATATCGCCAATTCCCGGAGCGAGAGCCGAGAAAATAGGATCGAGATGCTGGACGACATTCTTCTCGCCGCCGATCATCATGCAGTAGCCACGTTCGAGACCCCACACGCCGCCGCTGGTACCCACGTCCACGTAGTGGATCTGCTTGGGTGCGAGATCCTTCGCGCGCTTTATGTCGTCGATGTAGTAAGAGTTTCCGCCGTCAATTAGGATGTCGCCTGCCTCGAGGTGCGGCAACAAGTCCGAGATCGTCTGATCGACCGCCGCCGCAGGCACCATGAGCCACACGGCGCGTGGCTTCGCTAATTTTTTCACGAGATCGGCAAGAGAATCACCTCCAACTGCATTCTCTTTGACTAGTCCACCGACAGCCTGTGGAGATCGATCGAACACAACACAACTGTGTCCTCTGCTAATCAGCCGCCGCACCATGTTGGCGCCCATTCGGCCCAGCCCTATCATTCCGAGTTGCATAAGCCCTCCTCTTCTAAGAAGTTCGTTTGATTCACTGTGCAACCTGCATCACTGAGTTACGCAGCGATTCCATTGCCGCTATCACACTTTTGGCTGCGCCAAAAACTGACGTACCCGCGACCAGCACATTGGCTCCCGCCGCGACTGCCATCGGAGCCGTCACATCATCAATGCCTCCGTCGACTTCTAACTCACAATCGGGATTAATCTGATCAAGCATTGCCGCGACCCGTCGGATCTTAGGCAAAGTTGATTGCAAGAAATGCTGATGCCCGAAGCCCGGATTCACGGTCATAACCAAGACCTGGTCGAGATTCGGAAGAATTTCTGGCAGAAACCCGGCAGGAGTCGCTGGATTTATCGCTACTCCAGCGCGTTTTCCAAGTGCCTTGATCCGTTGCACTGTGCGGTGCAAGTTGTTGTTACCTTCCCAATGAACGAGAAATAAATCCGAGCCGGCCGCGGCAAACTCGTCGAGGAAATTATCCGGATTGGAAATCATCAAGTGCGTCTCAAGCGGCAGGCGCGTGACTCGACGAAGCGACTGCACAATCGGCGCTCCGATGGCGATGTTGGGGACGAAATGTCCGTCCATCACATCCACGTGAATCCGATCGGCTCCCGCCCGCTCGGCTTCTGCAACTTGCTCACCAAGACGGGCAAAGTCGGCGGCAAGGATCGATGGAGCAAGTTTGATCAGATCATTTTGCATGTTGCGAACTTTGTCTTTAGCTAGCGATTGCTTGACGTCATGCCTGAGATTTCAGAAGTCTCCATAGGTTCGCGATAGACGTGCGATTCAAATGCTGCTCACGCAACGGTTCCGACCGCGCTAGGCCTTACCGATTCACCACGAAACAGTCGTAAGCGCGCGCTGACAACCTGTTTCACAGACTCAACGACTGGACGCAAAATCTTATAGGGCACAACTTCGTTGGAGTCTCGGGCAAGACTTTCTGTCAGTGACTGTCTCCATGTGACGCGCAATTCGGTGTTGATGTGAATGATGTTGATTCCCGAGCTGATTGCCTTGCGAAAGTGTTCATCGTCAGTGCCAGAGCCGCCGTGCAGAGTGAGAAAGATTCCAGCCGCTTGCTTGATTTGCCCGATTCTTTCGATATCCAGATGCTTTTTCGTCTTTCCCTCTACCATGCTCTTGAGCATGCCGTGCCTGTTGCCAACGGATGGAGCGAGGACGTCAATTCCGGTTGCCTCGACGAACTGTCTCGCTTCTTCAGGTGTCGTAAGCTTGCTGAAGTCGGCCCGAGCGCTTTCGTGGATTTCGGATCCGGTCCCTATATCGCCGATTTCCCCTTCCGCGAGGATTGCGGGGTTGATCGCCTTAATCGCTTGCACCGTGGCCTTGGTTTGAGCCACATTCTCATCAAAGGGCAGCCCAGAAAAATCAACCCCTACCGAGTCAAAGCCCGCATTTGCTGCCTCGATTGCTTTCGCCAGGGAATGGGTATGGTCGGCATTGAGAAAGATTGGCACATCCGATTCCTGGCGCAAGCTTTTCACCAGAGCGGCCAACTGGCGTGCGCCAAAAAATTCTCGCTCTCCTTCGGAGGCGCCGACGAATACCGGAAGTTTGGTCTCAGATGCGGCTGCGATCACCGCCTTCAACAAGACGTGGTACGCGACATTGAAATGGCCGAGGGCCGCGCCTACTGTTTGCAAGCGCGTCAAAACCTCGCGAAGCGTATCTTTGCTCGTGTTTCTGAGATTTTCAAATGCCGTCATTGCTGCTCCTTAAGTTTGCGGTAACGCCAAATTAGTGTGTTGGTCGAGCTGTCGTGATTCAGCACGGGCTCCGCGGGATTCTCGAGTTCAGGGATGATGCGTTGAGCCAGGACTTTTCCGAGCTCGACGCCCCATTGATCGAATGAATCAATGTTCCAAATGACGCCTTGCGTGAAGACAGAGTGCTCGTAAAGAGCGATCAGCATGCCCAGTGTCTCGGGTGTAAGCCGCTCAGCGAGGATGGTGTTGGAGGGGCGATTGCCTTCGAAGACGCGATGCGGGACCAGCCAGTCCGGAGTACCCTCCGCTTTCACTTGCTCTGCCGTCTTGCCAAATGCCAGAGCTTCCGCCTGAGCGAAAACATTGGCGAGCAGCAAGTCATGATGGTGGCCCAGCGGATTTACGGTCTTTCCAAATCCGATGAAGTCGCAGGGAATAAGACGCGTGCCTTGATGGATGAGCTGATAAAAAGAGTGTTGGCCATTGGTCCCGGGTTCACCCCAATAGATGGGGCCGGTCTCGTGTTTGACGGCTTTCCCATCGAGCGTGACATGTTTCCCGTTGCTTTCCATCGTTAGTTGCTGCAAATAGGCTGGAAAGCGTTTCAAGTACTGTTCGTAAGGCAATACAGCGACGGTGTCTGCGCCGAGGAAATCGTTGTTCCACACCGCTAGCAGGCCCATGAGAACAGGCAGATTGGCCTCAAATGGAGCTGTGCGGAAGTGCTCATCCATTGCGTGGAAGCCGCTCAGCATTGCGCGGAAGTTCTCGGGACCAACTGCAATCATCGTCGCAAGACCAATGGCTGAATCCATCGAATAGCGTCCGCCAACCCAATCCCAGAATCCGAACATGTTGACGGTGTCAATACCGAACTTTGAGACTTCTGCTGCATTGGTCGAAACGGCGACAAAATGTTTTGCGACCGACTTTTCATCACCGCCTAGTCCGGCCAGCGACCAGGCGCGAGCGCTCTGAGCATTCGTCATGGTTTCGAGAGTGGTGAACGTTTTTGACGAAACGATGAATAACGTCTCCGCTGGATCCAGATCCTGCACCGCCTCGGCGAAATCGGTTCCATCGACATTAGAGACAAAGCGAAAGGTCATCGAGCGTTCCGAGTAGTGCTTAAGCGCCTCGTATGCCATGACCGGACCAAGGTCGGAGCCGCCGATGCCGATGTTTATGACATTTCGAATGCGTTTTCCAGTGTGCCCTTTCCATTCGCCGCTGCGAACACGATTCGAGAAGTCAGCCATCCTGTCGAGCACCGCATGGACTTCGGGCACTACATCCTTTCCATCCACAAAGATCGACTCACTCTTCGGAGCACGCAGGGCTACATGCAGCACCGCCCGCTTTTCAGTGATGTTGATCTTCTCCCCCCTAAACATGGCGTCGATTCGTGCTCGCAAACCGGATTCTGCGGCAAGTTGGACAAGGAGCTTGAGAGTTTCATCCGTGACACGATTTTTGGAATAGTCGAGATATAGACCGACCGCTTCCACCGCCAGGCGCTGCCCGCGCTTTGGGTCATCTGCGAATAACTGCCGCAGGTGGACCTTTGAAACCTTTTTGTAGTGCGCCGTCAGTGCTTTCCACGCGGATTGTTTGGTCGCTTGCTTCTTCACTTGTGGTTGAGGGCTTGCTGCCATTCTGATCTCCTTCTCATTCTTGTTGGCATCTCGTCACGACAACTAAACAGCCGCGAGGGATGCTCTTTCTTCGTCTCGTTTCTTGACGTTATTGAGGCTCTGCAGCCCGAATGTGGCAGCCCCAAGAAGAGCTGCCCGTGTACTGATGACGTGAATCGGAATTCGCTCCATTAAATCCTTGAATCGGCCTTTCCTCGTAAATGTCTGAACGAACTTTGGTTCTTGCAAGAACTTCACGAGGTGAAGGGCAATGCCGCCAGCCAAATAAACTCCGCCCGTTGCCAGAACTTTCAACGCCAGATTGCCAGCCTCGCTCGCCAGGATTGAGCTAAGCAGATCGACCGTTGCCAGGCACAATTCGCTTGGTCGTTGCGGATCGAGAGCTGCCTCAACAATGGCTTTAGTGTGATCTTTGGCCGATGCGATCAACTGGGCACTCTCCGGTTGTTCGGCGATGTTTTCCTCATCGCGCAAAAATTCGTAGACGTTGGGAACGCCGATTCCAGAGCAGACACGCTCTATTCCCACGTGTCCGAAACGCGGAAGCAGATATTGCAGCAGGCGGATTTGACGTGCATCCGTTGGAGCAAAATCGGAGTGCCCGCCTTCG
>Ga0126371_10000468_pt1 | contig 33012 bp, 24 predicted proteins | sample PanSoiMetaPlot_4_FD_110145 | JGI IMG/M metagenome (GOLD analysis project Ga0126371, IMG submission 110145) | Tropical forest soil microbial communities from Panama - MetaG Plot_4 | ecosystem: Environmental > Terrestrial > Soil > Tropical forest > Bulk soil | place: Panama | collected 2016-02-17 | reverse complement strand
TCACCGTATTTGGCCGGATATGCGACGAATGCAAATCCACCTGTCATTTTCCCGTCCACTACATAGTTCTTCGCACCTCCCGGCGCTTTCTCGCTTTGTCCCTTCAACATGTGGAAGTAATACCCGTGGAAGGGAGAATGCGCATTGGGCTTGACGCTATATCCTTCTGAGGTTGCGAATGCCACCAATGGCCCAAGCGGGCTTTCTGGCTGACCTGGTGATGATTGCCAGTAAAGGCCGTCCTGCTTCCCGGGATCGCTGATGAACTTCAGCGCGTATTGTTTCCTGCTCGCCCCATCATGAAGCTGTGAGTAATATTCAGTCTGAGCTCGCCCCACAGCCTCACAAACATCGATGATGGCCAGTTCGTTTCGGCCGATACGGCGATTAAGAATCTCTTCCTTTCCGGCAGCCGTGTCGAAGAACCACTTTCCCTCACTGTTCTTCTTCAGCGGGATAGGGAAAGGGAAATTGTCAGCGCCGACCACGAGGACCTGCCCGCCGTCCGTTAGCCTGCGCCAGCGATGCATTACACCGTAACGCACTACGAATGCTTCGTCGGCGTTCTTGTCCTCAACTGCATCGCCAGAAAAGATAAGGTCTTTCGAATCCGGTCCGAAAATCGCCAGCGCCGCCATTTGATCGTCCGCCTTTGCGGTTGCCAGTAACGCAGCACTCGCTTCGTCGGGCGTAGCAAACACTTCGACTGAAGGTTTTTCGTGCTTGTCGCAGCCGACAAGTAAAATGGCCAAAGTGACGAGGAGCAGGCGGGAGTTGAGTGCAACTCTACGAAGTGTGACCAACATCTAATCCTCCAGCTCTGCCGAGAGACTCTAGATACAGACCGCTCAACGAAGCCTCCGGCTCCGAGCGGTGCCCCGGTGACTTTATCTGCGCCTCCAGCCCCCACCACCGCGGCTCCACGAACCACGAGCACTTTCCGCCCGGGACTGCCAGCCGCTTCCGCCTCCGCCAAAGGTGGACGATCCTCCGCTCTTCTCTTGCTGTCCCCAGCCCCTTGAGGCAAGACTGTTTGTCGAGCCGGTTCCCTGGCCATAGTTTGACTTTGGCTCGGTTTGCTGCCAGCCGTTCCCGGCATTCTTATACACGTTGCCGTTTTGCTCTGCGTACTTGGTGCCACTTGCTGACTCGCCCTCCGCATAATGGCCGTTCGCGTCTGTCCCGCTAACCGCCTTGGCCCCATTCGAACTTTGCATCGATGATGCGGATCCATACGCAGTGCTCTCGTGCTGCGTATAGGTGGTCTGACCGTTCTTTGAGTATTCCGAGCTGCCGTAGCTCCCATACGCATTGGATGTCTGGTGGGTCTGTGCATAGGCTCCCGTATTTGGGTTGTATGCTTGACCTGCTTTTTGTGTGCCGTACGGAGTCACAGTTTCGGCGCCACGCGCATAAGTTCCAGTGGATGGATTGTAGCCACTGCCAACACGCGCAGCGCCATATGGTCCTACAGCCGTCGTGCTCGACCCATAATAGCCGCCATGCCATGCATTGTTTCCGTAGTAGGTGGAATGCCCATATACGACGGCGCCGCCATGCCAGTTACAGTTCCAGGAGCTGTAGGTCCATCCGCAACAACCGCCGTTTATCGCCGCGCCAACTGCAATCCCAGCCCCGAAAGCAAGCGCGCCAGTCGCAACGACAGCTGCGCTGCTGTACCCTGGTGTGACATATGGAGTGCCGTAGACAACGGTAGGGTTGTACTGTGGAACATAAATTACCTGCGGATTGGTGGGCTGAATCACAATGACCTGCGGCGATTGTTGAACCACAGTGATCTGCGAACCGGATTTCAGATTCCCTGCGGCATAAGCTTTTGCACGTAGCACCTGCACGGCTGTCATCACCTCTGCGGTCTGGGTGTGATATGCCTCGCCTAAAGCGGAAGTCCAGCTGAGATTACCCCCAAGAATACTGAGGACTGATGGGAACTGTGTAAGTGCTTTGACGCTCGGATCCCACGGCTGGGCATCAACGGCTTGCATTAGAGCCGCCCCTGAAAGATTCGCGTTCAACTTCAAGAAATTGTTAGCGGCCGCAATTTGGTCGGGGAAAGTCGCACCTCCCAGAATTTGGGCGACAAGTGCGTCTGGATATAGGGCAATGGGTGCAACCAATTGCTGCAACTCATCCGATGACAACGGAGCACCCTGTCCTGAATATCCGCTCGATCCCCCGGGTGCTGATTGCTGACCTTCAGCGCCAAATGGGACGGCGCCGAACACAAGCAACAAGGACAGCGCAGTGGGCAAAAGCTGCTTCGCGAAGGTCCTGATCATTTTCTTCACTCGCAATCTGAGCTGCGGCTTGGACGCTTTCACGAACATAAGCCGCTAGTGATTCCACAACGATTCGAGGCCGCTTCTGTGGAGGGTTCCATACTTCGGCGAGGAGTATGCAAGAGGTTCTATCGGGGTCTTTGCTGCCATAGCTTCCCCCGTCACGCGTTAGAGCACTCGTGGAGAGTCCGCACTGAGAAAAGGAGAAGGAATGCTAGCAGCCTGAAGCCACGCTGACAACTGGCAAAATTGCTAGCACCGTCCCGCTTTCGTGGTAGTGCTAGTGAATCGTCGTCGGTGTAGCGCAGCACAGCTTCCTTTTGCACACTCTTGAGCACACAGTCGAAAACTTTGGATCCGATCCGGGCGAAGAAACATTAGGCCACCACCCTTTTGGCCTCTGTGGCATCCTCAAGTCACTATGCAAAAGCATGAGATGACGAAGGGAGCCTTCAAGTTTTTGCGTACCGAACTTGAAGCGACGAGGACCTTTGTACTCCGTGGCTACTGCATACATCCACGCCGTCGGCGACCCGCGCGCCGGGATGTTGGGTCAGCGCTCGTTCACGCGCTCTTCTTCGACAGCGGCGGAAGTTCTATCCGGTGGACTTGGGCTCAGGAAACTCTGACATTAGTCAAGACCCAGCTTTCGCCGCTGAGGCATCTTCGTGTCGAAATAGGATCAGCTTCTGGCCCGATTACACAATGCCGCACTCAGTGCGAAAAACAAGGGAAGATAAACAATCGACGCCACGAGCAGTCGGCGTGCGGCTACCCGCGATCGCCGAACCACGAATTCCAACCCAAAGTAAAGGAGCCCGAGACCTATCAGTGCTCCGGTAACGTAAAAAATGGCACGGTACCGTGTCGGGAATTGCATCATGCCGATCGCGATAAGACAAAGCAGCGGCAACAGAGTTTCCAGCATGACGAAAGGAACCCTTGCACTGCCCTTGGGCAGGACCAAATAGCCCGCTCGGTCGTAGTCTTCACGGTACATCCATGCGATTGCCATGAAATGCGGGAACTGCCATAGGAAGAGGATCGCGTACAACATTAATGCCTCGCTATCCAATCGGCCGGATGCCGCGGCCCAACCGATCAGTGGAGGCATGGCGCCCGGAAAAGCGCCGACGACCACACACAACGGTGTTTTTCGTTTCAACGGAGTGTACAAGAACAGATAGGTCAGTAACGTAAAAACCGCGAGTACGCTTGCCAGCAGGTTGACAGTTACGGCGAGATAGACACTACCAATCCCAGCCAATGCAATCCCGAACGCCAATACTGCCGAGGTTTTGAGACGGCCGGCAGCTGCAGGGCGCCGCGCTGTCCGGCGCATCTGCGCGTCGAACTCGCGCTCGATGTATTGGTTTAGTGTCCCGGTCCCGCTTGCAACCAATAATGTTCCAAACAGAGTGTTGAATAGCGAAAAGGCTGATAACGGTCGCGCTTCGCCGCCGCACGCCAAATAAAATCCGACACCAGTGGTGATCAGGATGAGCACGTTGACTTCCGGCTTTGTCAGTGTCCACCAATCTGAGAACGTGGTTCCCCGAAAGCACCTGTGCCGCACTCTGGGAGACACGAATTGCTCGGTAATTTCAGGTGGACCGGACATTCAGACCACCTCCCTCCTCTGCAAAACATTCTTCCGTCGAGCGATAGCCTCGTTCGGACTTGCACGAGCTTGCCTTGCAAGCTACCGGGCAGGAGTGAACGCACCGTGACCATTACTCCGGCGACCAAGTATTATTCGCACTTCCCAAACCTCCACCACTGTCACTTGAGACAGATGTAGCAAAGGACTGCAATCAAACGAAACGTTCCTAATAACGAACTATTGACGATGAAATTTGCGCAAACGGCTGGGGCGTTTTGGATCAATTTGAAGATCCCAGACAGCACCATCGTGGTCTACGCGTTGCTATCGACTGGTTCCCGACGCTATTGGCCGCAAAGGGATGAGCAATAAACAGCCTCTTGCTTTGCCCAAACCCATCGGCGACTCTGGACGAACTGGTCACGTCCTTCATCCGACAGGAATAAGTACGCAAATACCTGGAAGTCGTCACACACTTCGCTGTCACAAGTGACAGTTTCGGCCGACCTCCGCCCGTGGTGAAGTACGCAATCAAGCGCCCAGTTGGACGTGGCCCATCATCAATCCGGCGGGGCGCCCTTGACGTTTGCAGAGAGCTTGGAGAGGAGGAACTCCGGTGAAGTCTCGTATCGTAAATTTGCAATTCAGGGGACTGTGTTGTGCCGCTTGCTTAGTTCTGTTGACCGGACTGATCAACGCCGCCGAGGCACCCCACAAGTTCGAACCGGGCAAGAAGGCCAAGGTCACGGGCATGATCCAATCGCGAAACGGAGATCTCATTAAGATCAAGGTGAAGAAGACTGACATGGTCGCCTTCATCAATCTCACCGACAACACCAAGGTTGAGCGAAAGAAAGATTTCCGGCTACGTCGTGCGGATATGGACATCACCGCCATGGTGCCGGGACTGACCATTGACGCAGAAGGCGTCGGCAATGCCAAGGGCCAGCTGGATGCGACGAAAATCGTGTTCGATCCGGACACATTTGCCGTTGAAGTGGCCGAGGAACAGCAGATCGAGACGAACCAAGCCTCCGCCGCACACGCGCAGTCGACAGCCAACCAGGGTGTGGCCCAAGCACAACAAGCCCAAGCTTCTGCAGACCAGGCAGGACAAACCGCCCAGCTTGCAGGCACAGCTGCGGTGATGGATGCGGAAGCGATCCAACTGGTGAACAAGCGAGTTTCTGACTTGGCGGATTACCAGACGGTAGCCGAAGCGGGGCTTTTCTTTGGCACCGGTAAAGCGAATTTGTCCGATGCGGACAAGCAGACGCTCAGCAAACTCGCGCAGGACGCGGCTTCGGTTCAGAACTACATGATCGAGATCGCTGGCTATGCTTCCAGCACTGGAACCAAGGAACTGAATCAGAAGCTCAGCGACGAAAGGGCAACCGCCGTTGCTGACTATCTCCGCAATAGTGCAAACGTACCGATGCGGCGCATTCTCGCACCTGCAGGATACGGCGCCAGTCATCCAGCGGCAAGCAACCAGGATGCCGAGGGGCGCGAAGTCAATCAACGAGTGGATGTAAAAGTACTCGTCAACAAGGGCGTCGAAGAGGGTTCGTAATCGAAACGTAGGCAGCCATGAAAGACAACGAACCGCGTACTCACGCTCACTGCCAGCACGCAAGATTGGCATACTGCCGGGTGGCTAGGGCCATTTGTCTCCCCGGGTGCGCTGTTGATGACTGCTGTCCAGCTCAGCTGTGGGATCGCTGAATTTGTGGCGCCGGATCTGGCATCAGGAGGATTCATGAGGGGTGTGTTGGAAAGCCCACACAGATGTCATGACGGTGCATTTGCGGCCGAATACGCGACGCACTCGGAGGCTTTTTCGCTCGCCCGCTTTGCATTCGCAATCGCGGTTCTGGGGGTTCTTCTGCTGACGCTCGGCGGTTGCGAGAAGAAAGATGTTAAAGCTCAAGTCTCTCCGCCTGATGTTGGGGTGGTCGATGTTGTCCAACAGGATGTGCCCATCTACAACGACTTCGTGGCGCAATTGAACGGTCCGGTGAACGCGGAAATTACGCCCAAGGTCCAGGGCTATCTGCTACAGCAGGTCTATCAGAACGGTTTCTTCGTGAAGAAAGGGCAGCTCCTCTTTGAGCTAGATCCACGGCAGTACCAAGCTGGGTTGGATAAGGCAAAGGCCGACCTGGGAGTTGCCCAGGCTAATCTCGCCAGGGTCGAGACCGACGTCGCCCGTGACACCCCGCTCGCTGCGCAAAAAGCCATCCCCCAGAAAGATCTCGATACTGACTTGGCTAATCAACAGGCCATGCAGTCACAGGTGCAAGCGGCCAAGGCGGCCGTCGAGAATGCTGACCTCAATCTCGCTTGGACAAAAATCTATTCGCCTATTGATGGGATTGCGGGCGTATCCAACTCCCAGATTGGGGACCTGGTCGGAACCACCACGAAGATGACAACGGTGTCGCAGGTGAATCCCATCTGGGCGTACTTCAGCATCAGTGAAGCCGCATTTCTGAATTTTGCGCCGCAGGTCACTGCAATCATCACCGGCAAAGTCAGTGAGGCAACGCTTCGAAAGAAAACGGTTGAGTTCATTCAGGCGAATGACATGCCCTACCCTCAACGGGGCACGATTATTTACGTGAATCGACAGGTCGGCACACAAACCGGGACCATTCAGATGGCCGCTGAATTTCCCAATCCACAAGCGGTTCTTCGTCCCGGCGGCTTTGGCAGGATTCGAATTAAGACTGCGGAGAATAAAAGTGCTCTGCTAGTGCCACAGGCGTCAGTGATAGAAATCCAGTCGGCCTATCAAGTGATTGTAGTGACGCCTGAGAGCCGGGCCGTATTCCGTCAAGTCAAAGTGGGAGACCGCGTCGGGCCAAATTGGATCATCACTGACGGGCTGAAGCCGGGGGAACGGGTCGTTGCGCAAGGCCTTCTGAGGGTGCAGTTGTTTGCCGCTCGAGCGCCTCAGTTGGCCAAGGAAGGTATTCCGGTTGTCACTAAGCCATTCATCGCGAGCACTGGCGGGAGTGACTGACCATGTCGAAATTCTTCATCAATCGCCCAATTGTTGCGATGGTCATTGCCATCCTGATGGTGCTGGTTGGTGTGGTCTCGATGCTGAGCTTGCCAACCGCACAATTCCCGAACATCGCCGACCCGATGATTCAAGTGAAAGCCACCTATCCCGGCGCTGATGCTCAAACCATCGCTGAGTCAGTCGCGACTCCAATCGAACAACAGATGTCTGGCGTAAACGGCATGAATTACATGTACTCGCTGAGTGCCAGTTCGGGCGGGGGCATGTCCCTTTATGTGGATTTCCAACTTGGAACGGATGTCAACACTGGTCAAATTCTTGCCCAGATGAGAACCGGGCAGGCCAATGCCCAACTGCCGAGCGAGGTCGTTCAGCAAGGAGTGTTGGTACAGCCTGGCACCACCGCGCCCTTCATGCTCCTCGACCTCTACTCGTCCAATGGACAATACGACAACACCTTTCTGGCAAATTACGCCACGATCAATTTGCAGTACGCACTGACACGTGTTCAGGGTGTTTCGCAGGTCCAGATTTTCGGCGCGGGACCTTACGCCATGCGCATCTGGGTGAACCCGGATCGGCTAGCAAGTCTTGGTGTCACAGTGTCCGACATCACCAACGCAGTCAAAGCCCAAAACAAGGTGAATCCTGCCGGACAGATTGGCGGCGAGCCCGTTCCTTCCGGGCAACAGTTCACGTACAACGTGCGCGCTCCGGGACGTCTCCCCACGGCCGAAGAATTCGATCAGATCGTGATCCGCGCGCAACCCGATGGTTCGCTCTTACGCTTGAAGGACGTTGCTCGAGTGGAATTGGGCGCGCAGTACTACTCCTACCTCGCGCGCATGGGCTCGGCGGACGAACATAAGCCCACTCAACCTGCAGCTCTCATCGCAATCTACCTCACACCAGGCAGCAACGCACTGCAGACTCGTGCGGCCATTCTCAAGATGATGGACGAGGCCCAGCGCAGGTTCCCGCAAGGGTTGGACTACATCGTCGCGCTCGATACTACACTCGCGGTGAGTGCCGGCATTGATGAAATCTATAAGACTCTGATGGAAGCCCTCGGCCTTGTGATCCTCGTCGTTTATATCTTCCTGCAAGGTTGGCGAGCCACCCTCATCCCGCTGCTCGCTGTTCCGGTATCTCTAATTGGGACGTTCGTGGTCTTCCCGATGCTCGGTTTTTCCATCAATACGCTGTCGCTCTTCGGCCTTGTTCTTGCCATTGGACTCGTGGTCGACGACGCGATTGTCGTCGTAGAAGCAGTCGAGCATCACATTGAGGCTGGGCTATCGCCTCACGACGCAACCGTGAAAGCGATGGATGAGGTCTCGGGTCCGGTCATCGCGATCGGATTGATTCTGGCCGCTGTCTTTATTCCGACGGCGTTCGTTCCCGGAATCACGGGGCAGCTCTACAAGCAATTTGCAGTCACCATCGCCATCTCAGTCCTGTTTTCCGCATTCAATGCTCTCACGCTAAGTCCCGCACTCTCTGCAATGTTGCTTCGTCCCCGCAAACCTGCACCAGGTCCACTGGGCGTGTTCTTCCGCTGGTTCAATAAAGTCTTTGGTCGTGTTACCGATGGTTACGTGAACTGGTGCACCCATCTCATCCATAAAGCCGGTTTTGCTTTCTTGTTGCTCGCTCTTTTAACTATTGCGGCAGGCTTCTTTGGGAAACGAATCCCTGGCAGCTTTCTCCCTGACGAAGATCAGGGATACCTGTATGCCGGTTTGCAGCTACCCGACGCATCCTCGTTGCAGCGCTCTTCCGAAGCCGCCCGCGAGGTTGAGAAGGTGCTTCTCGAAACGCCCGGCGTTCAATATGTCAGCTCAATCATGGGATACAGCCTGCTGAGCGGTGTCAACGCGACGTACAGTTCATTCTTTTTTGTTTCGCTCAAGCCGTGGGAGGAACGGAAGACTCCCGAAACAAGCTACGAAGGAATCAAAGCGCATATCCAGAGAGAACTCTCCAAGGTTTCCTCGGGGTTTGCGTTCTCGTTTCCACCTCCTGCCATCCCTGGCGTGGGCACTTCCGGTGGCGCAACTTTTATTCTCGAAGATCGGTCCGGCAGCGGCATCGACTTTCTCGGCAGGAACGAGAGACTTTTTGTGGCGGAGGCCCGCAAACGGCCAGAGTTAAGTAGCGTAATGTCGACCGCACTCTACGGTGTGCCCCAGGTTGGCGTCAAAGTGGACAACGCCAAAGCCATGACTCAGCAAATCCCTCTGAGCAATCTGTATGAAACCGTGCAGACCTTCATGGGTGGTGCGCTGGTGAACTATTTCAACCGCTTTGGGCTTCAATGGCAGGTGTACGTTCAGGCGGAGGGTAAATTTCGAACCAAAGCTGAAAACCTTGGCAAGTTTTATGTCCGCAACACTCTCGGCGACATGGTTCCGCTAAGTACGCTGACCAGCACCTATCCAGGCAGTGGCGCCGAATTCATAATGCGCTACAACCTGTTCAATTGCGTGCAGGTAAACGCGTCGGCCGCACCGGGTTACAGTTCGGGCCAAGCCATGGCCGCGTTGGAGGATGTCTTCCATAAGACCATGCCAAGTCAAATGGGCTTTGACTATATGGGCATGTCGTACCAGGAGCAAAAGGCGTCGCAAGGCGTATCTCCCGCGACTGTCTTCAGTCTCGCGTTTTTTGTCGTCTTTCTAATCATGGCCGCACAATACGAGAGTTGGACCCTTCCATTCAGTGTGCTCCTGGGTGTTCCCATCGCTGTGTTTGGTGCATTCCTCGCACTCTATTTTCGGCGGCTCGATAACGATGTGTACGCTCAAATTGGTCTGGTGATGTTGATCGGCCTGGCTGCTAAAAACGCGATCCTCATCGTGGAGTTTGCCAAGCTTGAATACGACAAGGGTGCAACGCTGATCGACGCGGCACTGGCTGGCGCAAAGTTAAGACTGCGGCCAATTCTGATGACGGCGTTCGCATTCATTCTTGGCTGTGTCCCCTTGTGGACCGCCTCGGGTGCTGGTGGAATCTCCCGACGAGTACTCGGAACAGTGGTTATCGGCGGCATGATGGCCGCTTCGGTCATTGCCATTTTCATCATCCCCGTCTCCTTCGACGTTGTGGAACGTTTTGGCATCTGGATCTCGGGAGAGAAGAACCAGCCTCATGCCGGATCCGCGCCAGTCCCCGAAGGAGCTGGCGATGACTAGGAGCGGCCGCACGTTGCTTCCGATATTCAACCACACAGATTCAAGCGCTGGTGGCGGAATCCGTGTTCGGCTGGCCGCCGGCGACGCTTCTGGGAGGGAGCTCGCATGATCAGGCAGCGTCTCCTCATCGTAATCGCCTTGCTGCTCCTGACCGGCTGCTCATTTGGTCCGAAGTACAAGCGTCCTCCGATTGCAGTTCCCGATGCCTATAGAGGACTCGCGCCAGACGCTGGTCCGCAGGGTGCGCTGTCTCTGGGCGATGAGAAGTGGTGGGAGGTCTTTCATGACTCCCGACTTCAGGAGCTGATCCGTGAAGCTCTCATCAATAACTATGATGTGCGTATCGCAGCGACCAGAGTTCTTCAGGCGCAAGCACAGTTGGGGATCACAAGGGCTGACCAGTTTCCCACCATTACCGGTGGAGCTGCCGCGGTCGACTTACAGAATCCGCAAACCAAGCTCATTCCCTCATTCGTCACTAGCGCAAATCAGGTGAATCTTTCGCTGTTCTGGGAACTCGACTTTTGGGGCAAGTATCGCAAGGCGACCGAAGCAGCTAGAGCCAATTTGTTGGCGACAGATTGGGGCCGGAAGGCAGTGATCTCAACCTTAGTGAGCAACGTGGCTACTGCTTACTTCCAGTTATTGGAACTCGATTTGGAGATGGAAATTTCTCGGCAGACTCTGGCTTCCCGCAAAGAGTCGCTAAGCCTGGTTGAGATTCGCTCCAACGGAGGCACCAGTTCCATGCTGGAGGTTCGCCAATCTCAGCAATTGGTGTACGCGGCGGCTTCCGAGATTCCTGATCTTGAGCGGCGCATTGAACAACAAGAGAATTTCATCAACATCCTTCTGGGCAAGAATCCAGCGCCGGTTCCTCGCGGAAAACCTCTGCTGGAAGCTCAAGGTTTGCCTGTAGTTCCGGCAGGATTGCCTTCTTCTCTGCTTGAGCGTCGCCCCGATTTGCAGTCAGCGGAGCAACAGTTAGTGGCCGCGAATGCCCAGATTGGAGTGGCTAAAGCCGCCTATTTCCCGCAGATCACCTTGACCGCTACGGGTGGATTTCAAAGTTCAGCTTTGACGAGTCTGTTCACTGGGCCTGCGGGTCTTTGGAGCTTCGGCGGACAGCTAGTGCAGCCTATTTTTACCGGCGGACGAATCAAGTCTGGCGTCCGGTTGGCCGAAGCTCAAGACCAGCAAGCTGTCTTTTTCTATCAACAGTCCATTCAGGAGGCATTTCGAGAAGTCTCCGATTCGTTGGTAGGCTATCGGAAGCTGCAAGAATTTCGTCAACAACAGGAACTTTTGACCGCTGCTGCGCAAGACACCATTCGGCTCGCCGACATACGTTATCAAGGCGGTGTCACCAGCTACCTCGAAGTATTGGACAGCGACACGCGCTACTTCAATGCGGCAATCGGGTTGGCGCAAGCCGAACTGAACGAACGGCTGGCGTTAGTACAGCTCTACAACGCACTTGGGGGTGGCTGGCAACAGTAGAGTCAATCGTGCGTGCGAATGTTCAAGCCCTCGACCATACTTTCTAATCAGCAACCGATCCCCTAGCGGAGACGGAGCCTTTCCCACAGCCATGATCTGCTCTTCCGTGTGAGCCTTCTTCGGCATCGTCCTTCATCACGCCGCGGGGCTGCACTTTATGGGTGGTTGAACTCTCAGGCTGCGGTGTCGCCAAACGTAAGCGAAATACAGGAGCATTCCGAAAAGGACCACAGCAGCATACGACCAGGGAAATTCAACTTGTCTCGCGGGCTTCACCAACTGAAGCGGAAATGAAAATTCGGCAGTTTGGGAATTTTGCCGGACTGTCAGATCCACCGTCCACTCGCCTGCGCCCGGAAGACCAAGATCTGCGCTTTGCAGAAGCTTATTATCAGATCGAGCATAGCTTGCCTGTGCGCTTAGCTTGGGAGGCGGCTGACCTGGTTGATGCGCCGCGAGATCGACGATGGCGTTGAGGAGCACGTTGTCGCTACCGCGGTCTTGCACTAACACGCTAAGCGGAACCGCACCAGCGTGGAGCTCGCGTTGTGCGAACACCGCAACCGTAAAGGGACCCGCCGAATGCCTGAAATGCAGCGCCTGATCGTCGTCGGAAGGTGTGGACGACAGCGTCGCAAAAAACAGGCCGGCTACAACAAAAACAATCACACACCACATCGCTTGCAGGGCACTCGCGCTGAAGCGTCGGCGCAGGAAATTGCCAAAGACTGGGATGTTCGGTAAAGCGGCAAGCAGAGCTTCCACAGAAGATGGCTCCCTCTTGGCAGCCGGCTTGGCCCGCTCGGGCTTGCTCGAAAGATACTGAATGGCAATTGCCGTTGCCGGAACAATAAACGCAAAGGAGCCGATCACCCACATGATGGCTCCCGCGGCAACCTGGTCCTGCAGCGCCGACAAACCGAACAAGCGGGGCACCGCTGCATAGGACGGGTACAGCACTCGGTCCGAAAAAACCAGCACCGCCGACAACACCGTGTTCTGCAGATCGGCGACCAGCAAATATGGCACCATCGCTGCCCGTGGCCATCGCGCGCGGCTTGGCCACGGTTGCACCACAGGCCACCAGAAGATGAGCGACGTCAGAAGGAAACTCGCGTGTTCCAACTGATGCCAAGCTGAAACTCGCAGAGCCAATTCGTACGCGGCTGGCACATGCCAGGCGAACATCGTGATTGCCATCAACAGAAGCGCGACGACAGGATGTGTTAGCGCCCCTCCCACCCGGTGGGCAACGGACGAATTCAGAAATGGCCCGACAAATTCGCGCGCCGCGAAGATCGGCAGTCCCCGCACGAGGGGAAAGAATGGAGCACCCAACAGCAGCAGTGGTGGCACAAACATCATCAATAGCATGTGCTGCAACATGTGCGCCGTCAGCACGAAACCGTTCAATACATCCATGGGCGACGACAGCGCGATCCAAAGCAAGAGCAGTCCTGTGAGGAATGCCACCGCTCGCCACGGTGGAACGAACAGCAAGCCTGCGCGTCTCATTAACCTCCAGCCGTGCAAGTAGACGAGCGCAGTCAAAACAATGACGAAGGTTGCGGCGGGAGGAATGGACCATGATTGCAGCACGGCTTGAAAGACAGGCGACATCGCTGGCTAGCGGTTCTTCACAGCGCCACCTGCAGCTTCCGGTTGGCTGACGACCGCCTGTGCTGCGTCGCGCGCAGGCGACTGATTCGCCGGATGCAGCGTCTCGAGGAACGATACCAACGCTGTCACTTCCGCTGGAGTCAGGTTCTTGCCATAGGCTGGCATGTTGCCACCACCCTGAATGACCTGCCGCACCAGCTGATCGTGCGTCATGTTCGTGGCAACCCGATCAAGCGCTGGGCCTCTCTTGCCGCCCGAGTCCCCGATGGAATGACAGTTTCGACATTGCTTGACCTGAAACACCAGCGCACCCTGCCGCTCCAGTGGCGAGCGGCTCTTCAGATATTCAACTGGGACAGGATCGCCGCTCCAGCCATCCATCACCGGGCTCCAGGGAGAGTAGTCGGCTAGCTTGGTGAACGTTCCCAACGCGACCGCTGTCAGCAGCAAGGTGACAACGGCGATCGGGCGGCGCCTCCAGCTCTTTTCACCTTCTCCCGACAAGAACGGCAGCAGAATGAGAAATCCGATTACGACCACCGGCGCGATTAGTAGGATTGGCGTTTCCATCTCTGGCGGCAGCAATGCCAGCATTGCGTACATCCAGCGGAAGAAAAAGTCCGGTTTGGGAACGGTCTGGACGATGGTCGGATCGGGGTAGCCGCTGGGGCCAAAGGGTCCCAGAAACGCGGCGCACATCATGACGGCAACAATGATGGCGGCCGAGAAAAACATATCTTTCCACACCGCCTCAGGCACGAACGGAACGCCGTCGGTGCGCGTCATCTCGTGGTATTCCTTGATGTAGGTCGAGCGGCGAACCATCCGGCCTGGCATTGGCCAATCATTGATCCCGAGCTTAAGCACCAGCAGCAGGTGCAGGGAAACCAAGCCAATCAAGATTCCTGGAATAACAAAGATGTGAATTGCGAAGAACCGCGAGAGCGTGTCGCCGGCAATAATCGGGCCTCCCAGCAACATATGCACAAGAAAGGCCCCGATCAAGGGCACGCGACCTGCGATAGAAGCTCCGATTCCGAGCCCCCAATAGGCGTCCTGGTCAAAGCGAAGGACCTGCCCAGTGAACGCCATTCCCAATGTCAGCAACAACAGGAAAACACCGATGATCCAGGTTAACTCGCGTGGAAACTTGTAGGCCCCAAAAAGAATCACCTGGCACATGTGAATAAGAACTAGTGCCACCATGAAGTTCGAGCCCCAGCCGTGCACAGCGCGTAAGAACCACCCCAAGGTTACGCCGTGGTTGAGGTATTGCAGGCTATTCCAGGCTTCAGAAGCTGACGGAACGTAGATAATGGCCAGCATGATGCCGGTGAAGATCTGCAGGATAAAAATGGTCAGCGCCGCGCTGCCGAAAATGTACCACCAGCTCGCGGATTTCCGCGGAACCGCATGGGCCGCAGTCTCGCGAATGGCTGGCCCAAGCTGCAGTCTGTCACCGAACCAACGCCCGATGTTGCTTAGCCTTGACATGCCGTTTTCCTTGTGCGCAGGCTTGCGGTTGTCGACAGAGTGGGAATCTGTCCAGCTTTGATCAGCAGCATGCCGTTCTCGACTTTATATGCGTATTCGAACAGGCCGCGAGGAGGTGGACCGGAAGCGCGTGAGCCGTCCTGGTAGTACACGCCTCCATGACACGGGCACATGAACAGACCTGACTGGGCGAACCATCGAACCGGGCATCCGAGATGGGCGCAATTGATGGCGAACACCTGGAACTGCTCGCCTTGGATACGCCGAACCCAACAAGGAATGTGGCCCGTGTCACCATCCCACGACGAGGAGACGGGGTTTTGGTATTTCGCCAAGCGTGTCTGGCCCTCGGGGAATTCATCGAGCTCGCCCAGTGAGACCCAACTCTTGTAGCGTCCATTTTCGCCGCGAACGATGGGGGAAAGCAGGTATCCCACCACCGGAACCGCCAGAACGGTCACTGCCAGGCCATTCAATATGAGACCAATTTTGGCGAACAAGTCGCGTCGCGAGAGGTCACGCTTTTCCTCGCCGCTCGCTTCTAGCACTCTGGCCGGGTGAGAACTCAATGAGCACCTCCGGATGAAGACGATGACACGGTCTGCACTCCCGTAGGCCGTTGTGACACCAGCCACGCAACAACGTCTGTGATCTCCTGATCGGTCATTGCGCGGTTTGGCACGTTGTCGCGCCAGTCAGGAGCACCGAAGTCAGGACGGCCGGTAATGACGATGGTACGAAGCCCCTGATCGCTGACCAGGCTGAGGTAGGCGCCGTTTGTGACCGACCCGGCCTTCCTTCCTCCCGCATCGCTGGCGCCGTGACACGAAGCGCAAAACGTCGCGTATACCGCCTCTCCGCGCTGCGCGTTGCCCGTAGTCTTGGGAGCATACGGGGGCGCGGGCACGCCAGCCAACGCATCGGGTTTACTCCAGCGCTCGCGAATACCTCGAACAATCGCGTTGATCTGTTCCTCGGTGAGCATCCCACCTTCCTTTTCCGCGAAGGCTGACATGGCCGTACCGGGCCGGCCTTTGGAAATCGTCGTACGCAGGGTGTCGTCGTCGACGATTGCTAGATAAACCGGGTCGGAAAGCGCGATCGCCGGGCCCTTTTGCCCATCGGCACCATGACACCCCGCACAATTTTGATTGAACAAAACAAGCGGATCGAGGATGGAATCAGGCCGAGGCACTTCTGGGCCAGGCATAGGTTTTCCACTCAGATGCGAACATGCTGTGACCGCAATCATCGCGACGAGACCGATAGCCATCCCTACGAAGCGCAGCTTCATGGCTTCTCGTCTCCGTCATTGCGCTCAGGCATCAAGCCGGGGGCTTCCATTCCTGCGCGCAGAGCGAGTGGCACGTTTTCATGGGTCCACACCTTTTGGTGGCGAACCACTACCAGGCCTGCGACAATTCCGAAAGCAACTTGGGAGGCGGCGAACCACCTCCACTGAATCCGTTCATCGAGCAAGGGGTTTATGTAGCCCAGAACGTGATAGAGCAAGCCCGTCCAGAGAAGAGGAGAAATCACTCCTCCCAGCACGATCGGGCGAGTCGGCAGCATTGGCAGCATTGCGCCGTAAAGCACGCCCACCAGCAGACACATTGTGATGTGCATTGCAAGCGCGAACAGGAACCAATCGGCCCTGAAGTGCATCATCGATTCCATCGAGGGCATTGCTGCCGGTGAGTACAAAGTTCCCGCCAGCAGATTGATCGGATACCAGATGCTGCCGAAAAAGACTACGCCATAAAGTATCGCGAGCAGCGCCATCGCGACACCGCCCGCGAGGCCTCCTTTGACCCCAGCCGAGACGGGATAAATCTTCAGCGGCAACCAAGCGCGTTGTATCTTCTCCGCAACTTCCAGGCGTATCACCTCACGCGGCGGAACTACCGGCTGCGGCTCCGCCGCAGGCACGCGTATGGACTCGTGTTGTTCTTGCGGTAGTACCTGTCGGAACCATCCCACCGCGCCACATACAGCCAGGACTGCCCCCAGCACACTTACCGACGCGTTGGTCAGCAGGCCAGCGAAAATCAAGGAACTGCCCAGCGCCATTGCGAACGGCCATCCCGTAGGCGCCGGCATCTCGATAAATTGCCGCTCCGGGTCTTCCTTTGGGTATGTATTTTCCGTGCTCATGAAACCGATTCCCGCGCAACTCAGCGTGTAATGAAGTACACCACCGACAGCACCACGACCCACACTGCGTCCACAAAGTGCCAGTACATTGCGAACACGCTAATTCGTTCAGCGTGTTCCCGAGTCACGAACCCCAAAATCGTTAAAATCAAAATGACGGTCAGACCTGTTTCACCAACAATGACGTGGAAGCCATGCAGTCCAACCAGGGAGTAAAACGTCGTCCCGAACAGGCTGCTGCTGATCGTTAAACCTTCGTCATAAATCAGGCGATGCCACTCGCGTGCTGTGCCGCCTAGGAAGATGACTCCTAATGCAATCGTCAAAAACCAGAAAATCCCGAAGGTTTTGATATCGCCGCGATGAATCGCCTTTTCCGCCAGCACGATCGTCAGGCTGCTGGAGAACAGGCATATCGAGGTGAACCACGGTATATCAAGCACCTCGCGAGGAGTCGGACCGCTAAGGCTCTTGCCGGCGTAATAAAGGTAGGCCACCACAAAGATGGAGAAGATGGTCGACTCCGCGGTGATCAGGCACCACATGCCAACCCGGCCGCGCATATTCGCGGACAGTGGCATTTCAGTTGGCGGTACGGCGATCGTTGATGCTGCCAACCCGATTCTCCTTTCGCGGCTCCGTCACACCGGATTGCTTTGCTTTGCCTTTACACCTACTCGTATTTCCAGTCGGGATCTTCCGGATGCTTCAAGTCCCAGAGCGGACGACAGCTGCGTACCACCGGGAGAGTGGCGAAGTTATAGACCGGAGGCGGTGAAGTGGTCGACCACTCGAGTGTCCACGCGTCCCACGGATCGTTGCCTGCCACGTTGCCTTTGAAATACGACCACACAACGTTGAATGCCCAGACCGCAACCCCGGCGACCTGAAAGATCACGCCGATCGAGACAATCAGGTTCCAGATGTCCCATCCACGACCGGGCTCGTAGGTATAAATACGGCGCGGCATGCCGAGCAGTCCCGGAATATGCATAAAGTCGAACGTCAGATGAAAGCCGATAAGGAACAGCCAGAAATGCCATTTGCCCAGGCTCTCGTCGAGCATTCTGCCGATCACTTTCGGGTACCAGTAATAGCTGCCTGCAAACACGGCAAAGACGATTCCGCCCAGAATTACATAATGAAAATGCGCAACCACAAAGTACGAATTGCCGAGTTGCCAGTCGAAAGGAGCGGCCGCCAGCATGATGCCCGTCAGCCCCGCGATCAGGAACTGCCCTAGAAAAGCAAGGCAGAACAGCATGGGCACATCGAAGCGGATCTTGCCGCCCCACATCGTCCCCAGCCAATTAAAAATCTTGATTCCCGTCGGTACGGCGATCGCTGCCGTGGACGCCACGAAGAATGCATTGGCGTAGGAGGTCATCCCAATGGTGAACAAGTGATGGGCCCACACACCCAGGCTGATAAAGGCGATCGCAACCGTTGCGCCTACCATGATCGAATAGCCAAAGATCGGTTTGCGCGAGAAAACTGGAATCACCTCAGAAACAATCGCGAACGCCGGAAGCACCAGAATGTAAACCTCGGGATGGCCGAAGATCCAGAAGAAGTGCATCCAGATGAAAGCCGATCCCCCCGCCTGGGTATCGAAGAAGTGTCCCCCCAGGTAGCGGTCGATGAGCAACATGAGTTGCGCGGAAGTTAACGGCCCAAGTGCCACCAAAACCAGCAGTGCCATGACGCCGTTCATCCAGGCAAACAACGGCATTCGTTTTAGGGTCATGCCCGGGCAGCGCATCGTCAGCATGGTCGTCAGTACATTCAATGCGGTGCCGATGCTGCCGAACCCGCTTACCAGGATGCCGATGATCCAGTAGTCGGTGCTGTGTCCTACTGAAAACGCCCGCGAGGTCAACGGAGCATACGCGAACCAGCCAACATCGGGCGCGCTGCCTGCTCCATACAGGCCACTGCCTCCGAAAAAGCTAAAATAAAGGATGATTCCACCCATCGCGCTCATCCAGAAGCTCCAGGCATTCACACGTGGGAATGCCATGTCGCGCGCGCCGATCATGAGCGGCATGAAATAGTTGGCTAACCCGAAGACGATCGGCATGGCCGCGAAGAAAATCATGGTCGTGCCATGCATCGTGAACATTCGGTTAAACGTCTCCGGCGAGACCAAATGATTATTCGCAACGGCTAGTTGCGCCCGCATGATGGAGGCCTCGATACCGCCGATGACCAGAAACACGATGCCGTAGCAGAAATACATCAAGCCCAGCCGCTTGTGGTCGACCGTGACAATCCATTCATGGACACGGTCAAACAGCGGCTTGGCGGAGTCTTGGTCCGCGGAGACGACCACCGGCCGCGAGAATGGTTGCGCGTCGAACATCAGCTTCTCCTGGAGCTAATGAAGGCTCATGAGATAGGCGACTAAAGAATCGATATCTTGCTTCGGCAGTTGCATTGCCGGCATCAAAACGCCGGGCTTGATGGCATCAGGGCTTGTAACCCATAGCCGTAAATTCTCTTCCGTATTCTCGGCTACTCCTCCGGCAATTGTTTTGCGGCTCATCAGGTGCGTCAGGTCCGGCCCGAACTTTCCGTTGGCTGCCGTGCCTGTGATCGTGTGGCAGTTCACGCAGGCCGTGGTCTCGAATATCTTGCGTCCTGATGCGACTTGGTCCGAAACGGCCGCTGGAGCTTTCTCTGCCTGTACCCAGCGCTCAAAGTCTTCACGAGATTGGACGTCCACGGTCAACAACATCTTGGCGTGCTCGGTTCCGCAATACTGCGCGCATTGGCCAACATAGGTTCCTGCAACGTGCGGGTCGATCCACATTTCATTGCGGCGATTCGGGATCAGGTCCGTTTTGCCGGCCAGCCTCGGTACCCAGAAACTATGGACAACGTCTGCCGAAAGAAGCGTGATATGCGTCGGTATCGGATGGCCTGACTCGCTCACCGGCACGTGCAACTCGTTGGCGGTGACAAAGCCGTAGCTGGGATAACGAAACTCCCACCAGAACTGGTGCCCAACGGCAGTGACCTCAAGTGTGCCTGGCGGAAATTGCGCATCTTGGACAGCATGAATCACCCTCGCAGCCGCGAGGAACAGCACAACCACGATAAGAATCGGGATCACTGTCCAGGCAATCTCGACTTGGTTGCTGCCGTAAATTTGCGGAGGCTCGCGACCGTCGTCCGATGGCCGCCGTCGGTATTTGACGACCGCATAGACAAGTAGGCTGAAAACCACCACAAAGATGCCAGCACAAATCGCCAGTACCAGGAGTGAGAGGCGATAAATCTCGTCGGCCGGAGTCGAAACTGGAGAAAAGAGACTCGTCTGCGGGGATCGAAGCGTGCTGGCAAGAGCAGCATTCGTCACCGATATGCCTACCACCGGCAAAGCGGCCCAGGCTGACGAGGTAGACACGAGCTGTCGCTGCTTTCGCATTGGCTACAAATGCCAGCGGGGTACAGTTGCCACCCGGCTGTAACATTCCCGCAGGTCGAACACCCGCCAACAACCTTTTCTGGTCGCTCACCACTACCGAAATGGTGGCCAACCGGATCAACCGCACCACTGTGCCGCAGCTACTTCACCAAAGAATAGGCGGCGGATGGAACTGTCACTTGTGACAGCGTGAGCGAGCATTCTTGAGGATTGCTCGCCAGCGGCCTTCTTCGGCTGTCACAAGTGACAGTTCCGGATAATTTTCATCTCTGGTGAAGTACGCAGGTCAAGTGCCGGTCGCCTGAATGGAATCTCTCATGAATGTCTTGGTTATTGATGTGGGCGGGACACATGTAAAGGTGCTCGTCAGCGGCGAGCGGGAGCCGCGGAAATTTGTGTCCGGACCCAAGCTAACGGCAAGACAAATGGTTGCGGAAGTGAAAAAGGTGATCGGTGATTGGCGGTTTGATGTTGTCTCGATTGGTTTTCCCGGCCCGGTGCTGCGCAATCACCCCGTGGCAGAACCACGCAATCTAGGAGCGGGTTGGGTTGGCTTTAACTTCAGATCCGCTTTCGGCTGTCCCGTAAAAATGATAAATGACGCGGCTATGCAAGCCCTCGGCAGCTACCGAACAGGAAAGATGCTGTTTCTAGGATTAGGAACTGGCCTCGGTTCAGCCCTCGTAGACGACGGCAATGTGGAACCTATGGAACTGAGTCATCTCCCGTACAAAAAGGGAACTTATGAAAGCTACGTGGGCAACGACGCTTTACTAAGGAAAGGAAAGAAGAAGTGGCGCCGGCACGTTACCGATGTGATCATCCGGCTCACCGCCGCTCTTGAGCCCCAAGAAGTGGTTCTGGGAGGAGGCAATGCGAAGGAACTCGAAGAGTTGCCTCCAAAATGCCGGGCTGGCGACAACCGCAATGCGTTTGTAGGGGGCTTTCGTTTGTGGGAGAGAGGAAATAATCGGCGATCGGTGACTTCTACTCCCGCGAGCTTGACGCAAAGCACTCAGAAGTCCCGAAAGGAAAAGTGAATATGGCGGCACGAGCAGAGGCAATAACTAACCGTCCAGCGTTGAAGCGGCGCGCATGGAAGGATCTCAGTTCTCATAATAAGGAAGTTCGCGATTTACACCTTCGACAGCTGTTTGCCGATGATCCCAAACGAGGCGTGCGTCTGACGGCAGAGGCTGTGGGATTGTACCTCGACTATTCCAAGAATCGCCTTACCGACAAAACCATCAAGCTCCTGCTTCAGCTGGCCGAAGAGTCTGGGTTGCGAGCACGCATCGATGCGATGTTCAGCGGCCAGAAGATCAACATCACCGAGAAACGAGCGGTTCTGCACACGGCCCTGCGCGCTCCCAAAGGTGCCTCCATTCTTGTGGACGGGCAGAACGTAGTGCCCGAAGTGCATGCTGTGCTCGACAAAATGGCGGGCTTCTCGGATCGCGTCCGCAGTGGCGAATGGAAGGGCCACACTGGAAAACGCATTCGCAACGTCGTCAATATTGGCATTGGCGGCTCCGATCTCGGGCCGGTGATGGCCTATGAAGCACTCCGCTACTACAGCGAGCGTTCCATGATCTTCCGCTTCATTTCCAATGTCGACGGCACCGATTTCGCGGAAGCGGTGCGCGACTTGGATCCGGCGGAGACCTTGTTCATCGTGTCTTCCAAGACTTTCACTACCCTCGAGACCATGACGAACGCCCACTCAGCTCGCGCCTGGTCAGTTGCGGGACTGGGAGGAGATGAAAGTTCGGTTGCAATGCATTTTGTTGCGGTTTCCACAAATGCGGCACAAGTGGCGAAGTTCGGAATTGACACCGCCAACATGTTTGGTTTCTGGGACTGGGTTGGCGGACGCTATTCCATGGATTCGGCAATCGGCCTTTCGACCATGATAGCCATCGGCCCACACAACTTCCGCGCCATGCTGGACGGGTTTCATCAGATGGATGAACACTTCCGCACCGCACCATTCGAGCAAAACCTCCCGGTGCTTATGGGCCTGTTGGCGATTTGGTACAACGATTTCTTCGGTGCGCAAACTATGGCGGTGTTGCCCTATGAGCAATACCTGAAGCGCTTCCCCGCATATCTCCAGCAGTTGACGATGGAGAGCAATGGGAAACACGTCACGCTCGAGGGGAAAAAGGTGGCGCACGACACCGGGCCCATTTACTGGGGAGAACCGGGAACTAACGGTCAGCACTCTTTCTACCAGTTGATTCACCAAGGGACCCGGCTCATTCCGTGTGACTTCATTGCTTTCGTGCATCCGCTGAACCCGGTTGGCCAGCACCATGACATGCTATTGGCCAACGTTTTTGCGCAGACGGAAGCGCTTGCTTTCGGCAAGACACCCGAACAGGTAAAGGCCGAAGGAACGCCGGATTGGCTGGTTCCGCATCGGGTGTTCGAAGGCAACCGCCCATCGAACACAGTTCTCGCCGATCGACTGACCCCGGAAACTCTGGGCAAACTTGTGGCGCTCTATGAACACTCCGTGTTCACACAAGGCACAATCTGGAACATCGATTCGTTCGACCAATGGGGCGTTGAGCTTGGTAAGGTGCTGGCGCAGCGAATTATCCCAGAACTCGAGAACAGCGCTGAACCCGTCCTCAACCACGACAGTTCCACCAACACCCTAATTCGTCGTTACCGCAAACTTAAGGAGAATCAATGATCGGTTTTAATAAACCTTTATATATCCTGCCTTTCGACCATCGAGGATCGTTCCAGAGCAAGATGTTTGGCTGGACGGGCACGCTTAGTCCGAGTCAAACGGCGGAGATCGCCTCCACCAAGCAAGTCGTCTACGAGGGCTTCAAGTCAGCCCTGCGGGCGGGCGTCCCCAAGGAAAAGGCTGGAATCCTGGTTGATGAGCAATTCGGTGCTGCCATTCTCCGCGACGCTGCGGCGAACGGCTACACGACTGCCTGTCCAGCAGAGAAAAGCGGCCAGGAAGAATTCGATTTCGAATACGGGGAGAACTTCGCCACACACATCGAGTCCTTTCACCCGACTTTCTGCAAGGTGCTCGTGCGCTATAACCCGGAGGGAGACCCCGCTCTAAACCGGCGTCAGGCAGCCCGCCTGAAAAGACTCTCCGATTATCTACACAGTACCGGTCGCAGTAAGTTCATGTTCGAGTTGCTGGTGCCAGCGGAGAAGTCGCAGCTCGATCAAGTCAAAGGCGACAAGAAGGCCTACGATCTGGAAGTCCGCCCACGCTTGATGGTAGAGACCATCAAACAATTCCAGGATGCGCAAGTCGAGCCGGATGTCTGGAAGATCGAGGGACTCGATCGCCGGGAGGACTGCCAGAAGGTCGTGGCGGCTGCACGTCGGGGTGGCCGCGACAGTGTAGGCTGCATCATTTTGGGCCGAGGTGAGAACGACCAGAAAGTCCGAGAGTGGCTAAGCATCGCGGCAACCGTGGATGGTTTCATTGGCTTCGCGGTGGGCCGGACCAGTTTCTGGAAGCCCTTGGTTGATATGCGCGCCCACAGGATCACGCGTGATGCTGCCGCTGGGCAGATCGCTGCTCTGTATCGCGAGTTTGTGGACATTTTCGAAAGTGCCCGAACTCACACGCCCGCGCTGGCCTCATAGAAAGAGAGAACTCGGCACGATGCAAAACGACGCGGTCAAACTTGCTCCCTCTATCTTGGCGGCAGACTTCGCTCGCTTGGGCGAGCAGGTAGCGGACGCAGAGAGGGCTGGCGCTGACAGGATTCATGTCGATGTGATGGATGGGCACTTCGTCCCCAACCTGTCGATGGGAGCTCCAATCGTCCAATCCCTGAGGCGCGTCACTCGGCTCCCGCTCGAGACACACCTGATGATTTCGGATCCAGATCTTTTCTTGGACGAATTTGTCGCGGCTGGCTCCGATTCGTTCCTGGTCCATTGTGAAGGCAACAACAACTTGAATCGTACTGTCCACCGGATTAAAGAGCTGCGAAAGCGAGCGGGCGTGGCCATCAACCCTGCAACCCCGGCCGCGGTGCTGGAAGAAATCCTGCCCGATCTTGATTTGGTGTTGGTGATGACTGTCGATCCTGGGTTTGGACATCAGCATTTCATCCATCGTACGTTGCCTAAAATTCAGCGCGTTCGTCAGATGATCGAACGAATGAAACTCAACTGCGAGGTCGAGGTGGATGGAGGTATCGACGAACAAACTGGACCATTGGCCGCCGAAGCCGGAGCCGATGTCCTTGTCGCCGGGTCGTCCATCTTCGGTAACAAAGCGGGAGTGGCCTCTGGCATGGCCCAGTTGTACGCCAGTATTGCCCATCACCCCGGTGTCTTACAGACGTAGGAAAACACTTTCACGAGGAGATCGAGATGCAACTCGGAATGATTGGTCTTGGAAGGATGGGGGCCAACATGGTGCGGCGCCTCATTAACAACAAACACAACTGTGTTGTGTTCGACCGGTCCCCACAGGCGGTCAACGAATTGGTCAAGGAGCGGGCTATCGGCTCTTCGTCCCTGGCAGAATTTGTGAAAAAGCTTGAGAAGCCGCGGGCGATTTGGCTCATGGTTCCGGCCGCTGTTGTCGACCAAACCATCGCCGATTTAATCCCTCATCTTGATGCAGGCGACATCCTCATCGACGGCGGCAACTCCTATTACGTCGATGACATTCGCCGAGCGAAGCAACTCAGCCCAAAATTGCATTACGTCGACGTCGGGACCAGCGGAGGCGTCTGGGGTCTGGAACGAGGCTACTGCATGATGATCGGCGGAGAAAAAGATATTGTCCAGCATCTTGACCCGATTTTGTCGGCACTCGCGCCCGGTATTGGTGACATACCAAAAACGCCTGGCCGAGACAGGGTCGGCGGCACCGCCGAGCAGGGCTACCTGCATTGTGGCCCAAACGGTGCCGGTCACTTCGTCAAGATGGTTCACAACGGCATCGAGTACGGAATCATGGCGGCGTACGCCGAGGGCTTAGGAATCCTTCGCTCCGCCAACGTCGGCAAACGCGGAAAAACTGCCGTCGATGCCGAAACGACGCCGTTACGGAATCCCGAGGAGTATCAGTACGATCTGAACCTGCCGGACGTTGCCGAAGTATGGCGACGCGGAAGCGTAATTGCCTCTTGGTTGCTGGACCTGACAGCTACCGCACTCCTGCAGGACGCAAGTCTCTCGAAGTTCGCCGGCCGCGTCTCTGACTCGGGCGAAGGCCGATGGACGATCAAAGCGGCGATCGACGAAGCGGTACCTGCGCCGGTCTTAACCTCAGCCCTCTACGAGAGGTTCAGCTCGCGCGGCGAGTCGGACTTCGCCGATAAGTTATTGTCCGCGATGCGGTTTGAATTCGGGGGACACCTGGAAAAATCTGAAGGGAAGACAAGAGTGGCTTAAGGAGGCGAACGTGAACGTGACCCATCCTCATTCTGATGCGCTGGTGTTTTTTGGTGCAACCGGGGACCTGGCTTATAAAAAAATATTCCCTGCGCTGCAGGCAATGCTGAGGCGCGGTCACCTCAATGTTCCGGTCGTTGGTGTCGCGAAAGCTGGCTGGACGCTCGAGCAACTCAAGGCGCGTGCGCACGATAGTCTCGAGAAGCACGGAGGAGTTGATCCAGTCGCGTTTGAGAAGCTCGCCAGCTTACTTCGTTACGTCGATGGGGACTACCAGGACCCGGAAACATTTAAGGCGCTTCGTCAGGAACTAAAAGACGCGCATTACCCGGCGCATTACCTCGCAATTCCGCCGGTAATGTTCGAAACTGTCGTGCAACAGCTTGCGAAGTCGAATTGCTCTACTGGTGCGCGCGTCATCGTTGAAAAGCCGTTCGGCCATGATCTTGCGAGTGCGCAGGAGCTCAACAAAGTTCTGCTCAGCGTCTTCGACGAAGCAGACATCTTCCGAATTGACCACTACCTTGGCAAGCGGCCGGTAAACAACCTGCTGGCTTTCCGCTTCGCTAACACCTTCGTGGAAGCCTTCTGGAACCGTACCTACATCGAAAGCGTGCAGATCACCATGGCTGAGGATTTCGGCGTACAGGGCCGAGGCGGCTTTTACGATCAAACAGGCACCATCCGTGATGTGGTTCAGAACCACTTGTTCCAGGTATTGTCCAATCTGGTGATGGAGCCTCCCGTCCGGGTTGATAGTGATTCTCTTCGCGACGAGAAAGTAAAGGTACTAAAAGCAATCCCGCCAATCGATGAAAGAAACTTGGTACGCGGCCAATTTCAAGGCTACCGCGATGAAAACGGTGTTGCCAGGAACTCGCAGACCGAAACATTCGCCGCTTTGAAGTTGGATATCAATTCGTGGCGTTGGAAAGGCGTTCCTTTCTATATTCGTGCCGGCAAGTGCTTGCCCGTGACCTGTACGGAAATTGTCGGCACATTTCGGAAGCCTCCGTCGCTTTTCCCGGATTGCGCCCTGGTGGGGAATCATCTTCGGTTGCGGCTGAGCCCAGACGTGACCATCGCCCAGGGCATGATGACGCTGGTTCCTGGCGCCGAAGGACTTTCGCTGCAGCCGAACGAAATGGTGGCGAGCCGCTCTCCTCGTTCCGATGAGATGGATGCCTATGAGCGCGTGCTCGGAGCAGCAATGGCCGGAGAGAGCACATTGTTTGCGCGTGAGGATTACGTGGAAGAAGCCTGGCGCATTGTGGAGCCGGTATTAAAAGCCAGAACACCAGTGTTTCCATATGTCCCTAATTCGTGGGGCCCGACTGATGTCGAACGCATCACTCCACCGGGAGGCTGGCAAGACCCAATTGTCGAGCACGAAACCCCGTCTCTTGCCACTCGCGCGGCTTGAGATTCTAGGCCGCGAAAGGTCAGCATGAAGACTGAAGTGTTTGCCGACGAAACTTCTGCCGCACAAGCGGCGTCGAAAGCAATTGCGGCAGAAGCCCGTTGCGCTGTTGCCGACCGGGGCCGGTTCGTGATGGCCGTCAGTGGCGGTCGAACGCCCTGGATTATGCTGCGCACCCTGGCTGAGGAGGAACTCCCATGGAACGACATTCATATCTTCCAGGTTGACGAACGGATTGCGCCAGCCGGTGACAAAGACCGGAATCTGACTCATCTTCAAGAGAGCCTTGTCAACCGCTCGCCGATTCCACCGGACCACATACACGCCATGCCAGTAGAAGCCTCAAACCTCGACGCCGCAGCCAGAGAGTACGCCTCCAGTCTGACTGAGATTGCCGGTTCGCCCTCGATGCTTGATCTGGCTCATCTGGGCCTCGGACCCGACGGTCATACTGCGTCGTTAATACCAGGGGATCCAGTGCTTAACGTGACATCCGTAGACGTAGCTCTAACCGGCGTCTACCAGGGACGGCGCCGAATGACGTTGACGTATCCCATCCTCAATCGCGCTCGCAAGATTTTGTGGTTGGCAACCGGCAAGGAAAAGGCGGAGTCACTCGTGCGCCTCCGAAAAGCCGACCCGACAATTCCGGCGGGAAGAATTTGCCAGCTTCGCGCTCTGGTTCTTGCGGATCGCGCGGCGGCTGGTGATCCGGCAGACTGAGGGTTCTTTACCAGGAGAGGTAGGGAGAGTGAACCATTTCGCCCAAGCGATGCTTACCGATCTGGATGAGCCAACGGAGGCAAGGCAGGGCTGCGCTCACTTCAATCCCTTGGCGGATCCAATAAAGCAGGAGATGACAGCGGCCGCGTTTTCGAGCCGGACGAAACCAGTTCAAACAAATTACCGGCGGTCTACCAAGTGGCCAAGAAATCCTGGATCGAAGACTGTTTTGCTGAAGACAAAAGGTGGCGGCGAGGTGCAAATGAGGGTGGTCTAGAAAAGACTCGACCACTCAGTACTTCCTAACAACAACGCGCGCAAAAATCGGCGCGAAAGGATTTGGAATGAGCGTAGCAATCCACTCTCCTCTTACCGGACTCCAGCAAGATACGGATCAATCGAATCTGGACCGGCTCAGCATCAACACTATCCGTACCCTGTCTATGGACGGAGTGCAGGCCGCCAATTCGGGTCACCCCGGAACACCGATGGCGATGGCCCCGGTGGCATATTGCTTGTGGCAGCAATTTCTCCGCTTTGATCCACAGGATCCAGTGTGGCCGAATCGCGATCGATTTGTGCTGTCGATTGGGCACGCGTCGATGCTGCTTTATTCGCTACTTCACCTGACCCAAGTCCGGGCCGTCAGCAAAGACTATGAAACGGTTGGCGAAGTTTCAGTGCCTCTGGATGCGATCAAAACATTCCGCCAGTTGGATAGCCGATGTCCGGGACACCCCGAGTACCGCTGGACATCGGGGGTGGAAACCACAACCGGACCGCTCGGCCAGGGTGTCGCGACCAGTGTCGGCATGGCCGTTGCCCGCCAATGGTTAGCCGCGCGCTACAATCAGCCGGGTTTTCAGAACCTGTTTGATTTCAATGTCTACGCGTTGTGCGGCGATGGATGCATGATGGAAGGAATCTCGGCAGAGGCTGCCTCGCTTGCTGGACACCTGCGCCTATCCAATCTCTGCTGGATTTACGACAACAACCACATCACGATCGAAGGCAAGACCCACCTGGCCTTTACTGAAGATGTGGCCACGCGCTTCATCGGCTATGGCTGGAATGTGACTCGGGTCAGTGATGCCAATGACCTGGAGATGCTGGCCTGGGCTTTTCGGACTTTTCAGAATTGCAAAGACCGGCCTACACTGATCATCGTCGACAGTCACATCGGGTACGGCGCTCCTCACAAACAAGATACCAGCGGCGCTCACGGCGAACCCCTGGGTGAGGAAGAGATTCGTCTCGCTAAGCGCAACTATGGCTGGCCTGAAGATGCAAAGTTCTACGTACCGGATGGAGTCTACGACCACTTTCGTCAAGGCATCGGGAAGCGCGGCAAGGAACTGCGGGATGCTTGGTTTGCCCAAATTAATGAATATCGCAAGCAATACCCAGAGCTGGCCGAAGAATTATTCCGCATGCAACACCGCCAGCTTCCAGAGGGATGGGACCGCGGCCTGCCAATTTTTCCTGCAGACTCGAAAGGTCTTGCGACGCGCGAGTCCTCCGCCAAGGTTCTGAATGCAGCCGCCAAGAACATTCCTTGGCTGATCGGAGGAGCGGCAGACCTCGCTCCTTCCACCAAGACGCGTCTTACCTTCGAAGGTGCGGGCGATTTCTCGGCCGAGAATTTCGCCGGACGTAATTTCCACTTTGGCATCCGTGAGCACTCGATGGGAGCGATACTCAACGGAATGAGCCTGGTGAAAGTTCGCCCATTCGGCTCCGGATTTTTCATTTTCGTCGATTACATGCGAGGGTCGTTACGCCTGAGTGCCTTGATGGAGCTTCCCGTAATTTATGTGTTCACACACGATTCGATCGGCGTCGGCGAGGACGGTCCGACCCATCAGCCGATCGAACAACTTAGCCACATGCGCTCCACGCCTGGCGTGGTTCTGATCCGACCCGCGGATGCGAACGAGGTGACGGAGGCGTGGAAGGTCATTCTGCAAATGCATCACGCCCCAGTGGTGCTGGTGCTGTGTCGGCAAGCAGTGCCTACAATCGACAGGACGAAGTACGCTCCTGCAGCCGGCCTGGCCCGCGGCGCCTACATCCTGGCGGACGCACCCGGCGGTGATCCCGAAGTCATTCTTATCGGCACGGGCAGCGAAGTATCACTCTGCCTGGATGCCTACGCGCAACTGACGAAGGAGGGGGTGCGGGCACGAGTCGTCAGCATGCCTTCTTGGGAGTTGTTCGACGATCAGGACAAGAGCTACCGCGAATCGGTTTTGCCTCCCGGCGTGAAGGCGCGGGTGTCGGTAGAACAGGCGTCGGATTTTGGCTGGACCAAATACACCGGCTCGGAAGGGCAACACCTCGGCATCGACACGTTCGGAGCGTCGGCGCCCCTGAAGCAACTATTGAAAAAGTTCGGCTTTACCGCAGAACACGTGGTAGCTGCAGCGAAGAACCAGATAACGCGGCACAGGAGCAGCAAATGAGAATAGGTGTCGGCGCGGACCACGGCGGATTCGAAATGAAGCAGCAGCTCGCAAAGTTGCTGGTCACAGATGGTCACGAGGTGGTTGATTTCGGTAACAAAGTCTATGACAACAACGACGACTACCCCGATTTCGCCATCCCTCTCGCCCAAGCGCTAGCCAATGGAGCAATCGACCGGGGCATCCTCGTGTGCGGCAGTGGTGTTGGAGCTTCCGTCGCTGCCAACAAGATCGTGGGTGTCCGCGCCGCGCTTTGTCATGATCATTTTTCCGCACGGCAAGGGGTGGAAGACGACAACATGAATCTACTTTGCTTCGGAGGCCGAACCACGGGTATCGCGATCGCCTGGGAGTGCACGCAAAACTTTCTTAGCGCAAAATTCAGCGGTGCCGACCGCCATCGCCGTCGGCTGGCCAAGGTCACTCAACTCGAAACAGCACGGCCGCAGCCGATCATGCGCGGCGACTAGTCGAGCTAATTAAGTTTCATTACCGGGAGAAAACCATGACGTTGTTGGAATCTTTGAAGAAATATACGACCGTTGTAGCCGATACGGGTGACATAAATGCCATCCGTCAACATCGGCCACAGGACGCCACCACCAATCCCTCCCTCCTTTATCACGCTGCCCAGATACCGGCATACCAGCATTTGGTAGAACAGGCCGGTGAACAAGCCCTGAAGATTGGCGGTAGCCATGACGACAAGGCGGCAGAGTTCATTGACCAGATGTTCGTTCTCTTCGGATCTGAGATTCTCAAAGTGGTTCCCGGCAGGGTCTCCACCGAGGTTGCTGCGAACCTGAGCTTCGATACGCCCGCCACGATCGCCAAGGGCCGAAAGCTCATTTCGTTGTATGAGAAAAAGGGCGTGTCGCGCGAGCGCATTCTGATCAAAATCGCTAGCACCTGGGAAGGGATTCAGGCGGCACACGAGTTGGAGCACGAAGGCATTCACTGCAATCTAACGCTTCTCTTCAGCTTCGCCCAGGCCGTCGCGTGCGCCGAAGCTGGAGTCACCCTCATATCGCCGTTCGTTGGCCGTATTTATGACTGGTATAAGAAGGAGGGAGGCGGCAAAGAAATCCCTCCGAACCAGGATCCCGGAGTCGCGTCGGTAACCCGAATCTACAACTACTACAAAACATATGGCTACAAAACCCAGGTAATGGGAGCAAGTTTCCGGAATGTGAACCAGATTGTTCGCTTGGCCGGATGCGATCTACTCACCATCAGCCCCGACCTTCTCGAGCAACTCGAGCGGACGCAGGGTGTGGTAGAGCGCGCACTGGATCCTGCTGCAGCCAAGGCAAGCAAGGATAAACAACTGCACCTCACAGAGAAAGCTTTCCGCTGGATGCACAACGAGGACGCCATGGCAACGGAAAAGCTGGCCGAAGGCATCCGCAAATTTAATAGCGACGCTCATCAGTTGGAAGAATACGCACTCTCTCAGGTTCTCGAAAAGGTCGTGTGAGTAGTGTTCCCTGGCGAGGGCTGCGGCTCTTAAGTCGAGCCGCGCCCTTTGGCAAGCCGACCGATGCCTTGGCTGTATTGCGGCCTGTTTCACATACCTGGACTTGCCCTGCTGTTTCTGCTGGAAGTCCAACGCCGCGCATTGTTTGTGGCCTGCTCTGAGCCTTGCGACTGGATCGGCCCCATTTGATGTTTTCTCCAATGGTGGAAGAACATAAATGTCCGAGCGATGAGACGCAGGGACCGCGCAGCCTTTTGGCACTTACAGCCCTTTCCATCGCCGTCGGCGCTCTTAGCGGCCTCATTGCGGCGTTGTTTCGCCTGCTTCTGCAGAGCGCCCAGGGCTGGCGTACTTACTTCATCCTTCGCGCCCATGACTGGGGCTTGCTCGGGTTCCTTTGGGTGATTCTGAGCATTGCTCTGCTTTCGGCCATCGCTGCATGGCTGGTCGCTCGCTTTGCTCCTGAAACCGCCGGCAGCGGCATCCCACATGTCGAGCGTCAGCTGAGAGCTGGATCATTGGACAAGCCTCACTTCGTCATTACTGTGAAATTCTTTGGCGGCCTTTTGGCCATCGGTGGAGGACTTGTACTCGGCCGCGAAGGCCCCAGCGTTCAGATGGGAAGCGAGATAGGTCAGCTCATCGGATACGCCTTTCAACGGAATCGCGATGAGTGTCGCGCTTTGCTCGCGGCTGGCGCCGGAGCGAGCCTCGCGACCGCCTTCAACGCCCCTTTCGCCGGCGCAATCTTCGTTCTTGAAGAACTGGTGGGCCGTTTTGATATCGCCTTTACCATTACGACTCTGGGCGCATCCGCTTCAGCCATTTATGTGTCGCGTCTTCTTCTGGGCCATTCTCCAGACTTCCACGTCTCACCACTCGCCTATCTTGATTTTGGCGTATTTCCGCCCATCCTCTTGCTCGGTGTCTTGATGGGTCTTCTTGGTGTCGCTTATAACCGCTGTATCCTTGCTGCTCTGAATTTGACTTCACGCTTCACCAAGTGTCGTGGAACTCTCCGCGCAGCTGTCATCGGCGCCTTCGTAGCTGTTGTCGGATGGTTCATGCCCTTGTCCATCGGCGCTGGTGACGTCTTGACCCAAAATATCCTTGACGGCAGGCTCCTTGTCGGTGCGCTTGCCTACGGTTTCGTCCTCCACTTTTTTCTCGGCCCTGCTTCTTACGCCACACGAACACCCGGGGGGCT
>Ga0126371_10000467_pt1 | contig 33019 bp, 33 predicted proteins | sample PanSoiMetaPlot_4_FD_110145 | JGI IMG/M metagenome (GOLD analysis project Ga0126371, IMG submission 110145) | Tropical forest soil microbial communities from Panama - MetaG Plot_4 | ecosystem: Environmental > Terrestrial > Soil > Tropical forest > Bulk soil | place: Panama | collected 2016-02-17 | reverse complement strand
TTCAAGGTTTCAGAGTTTCAAGGTTTCAGAGTTTCAAGGTTTCAAGGTTCCAGGCTATCTGGCTTCCGCTTTACGTCGTTAGACAAGGGGTCCTTCGACTCGTTCGGCTTTCGCCTCACTCGCTCAGGATGACAGACTTAAGGGTGACACATTCTGGGATGGATATTCCGTGCACGGCGTTCTCTGCTAGAGTGCCCGCATGCGAACTCTGCAGGATTTGGTCCAACATAAGTGGTATGCCAATGCTCGGCTGCTGGCCGCGGTCCAACAGGCTCCTGCGGCGGCGGAAGACAAGCAGGTTTGCGAGCTGCTTCACCACATTTTGCTCGCGAATCGGTTCTGGTTGAAGCTCAGTCAAGGAGTTCCTTTTTCGCTCGAAAGCGAATCGCAGGTACCGGAATCGCTTGATGCCCTCGTGACGCAATATAAAGAGACCTATGCGGTGGAGGCGACTTGGGTAAAGCAGCTGACCGACGCGGAACTCGAACGTCAGCTGCAAGCTTCCTATTTCAAGGGGCACACTTTTTCGGTCGAAGAGGGGATCGTGCAGATCTGCCTGCACAGCCATGGGCATCGGGCACAGGTGGCGATCCGGCTCCGAGAGCTTGGCGGGACGCCTCCCAGCCTCGATTTCGTGATCTGGCTCAAGGATGACCGGCCCCCGGTGGTTTGGCCGGAGCCCACGGACCAGGCGTAAACCACCCGCTATTACCGGTGCGTATACGGACAGCACCCTTGGTAACCTGTGCTTACCCCCCGGTCACAGCGGAAAATGCCTATCTCGTCGTTCAGTTTCTCGGATTCTTTCAAGAGAAAGCGGTTCTTCATGTTTGGACTCTCGACAGGATTCCTGACCGTATTTGCGATTGTCGCATTCGCCGTGCTCGCGGTTGCGGGGATGCTGCTGGCGCCCAAGCCCAAGCGCGCAGAGAAATGGGAAAAGGCCGAGATCATGAAAAAACTACTCGCGCTTTCCGAGCAGGAAGAGGGACGCCGAGCCGCAGCCGCAGTAAAGGTTCGCCCGCAACCCGCCCGGCCAGTAACACGTCCCGCTGCCGCAAATCTGAAGGTAACGTCGAAAATTGCAACACCCGTAAGGGCCAAAGCCCGGTAAGGCGGAAGATCTCCGCTTACTCATTCTTATTCGACCTGTAACCTTTCCATTCTGCCTCGAAGGAAGCCGGACCGTTTCTTCGCCAAATGCACGATTCCTAGATCGAGATCAAAACAATTTCGCAGTCTCCTGCTAGAATTCCTGCTATGTCTAATCTCACCTCAGTATTAAGCCAACTACAGCAGGAACGTAGTCGCCTGCAATCTCAGCTGAACAGCATTCAGAATGCAGTGAAAGCCCTGAGCGGAAAGTCTGCCGGTCCGACTCGCGGCGGTGGCATGTCGGCCGCAGGTCGTGCCCGCATCGCGGCGGCACAGCGCGCACGCTGGGCAAAGATCAAAGGAAAAAAGAGCACGGTGGCAACGGCACCGAAGCGGCGCAAGATGTCGTCGGCGGCAATCGCGCGGATTCGCGCTGCCCAAAAGGCTCGCTGGGCCAAGTGGAGAAAGCAGCAGAAGTCTTAGGCGCTGCGTCTTTGTAGCCCGAGGGCCTTCCAAAAAGTGAACTAAGTCCTGGTGCCGAGAGGGCGGCGATCGGGGTTTCGGGTATTAGGTTTGTCTTAGTGCCTTACGGTCTCGCCGGCCAGTAATTCTTCCCACGGACATGGGTGGTTTCCAACGCGGTGAATCGCGACGCGGCTGCCACCTTCGACACCGGCGTCTAGAATCCAGACGATCCGGAAGCGGGCGCGGTGGTGTCCATACTCGATGACTACCATGTCGCCACAGCGAAGTTCCGCCGTGATGTGCGATAGTAAAGCGCGCTTTCACTGACGTTTGTGGCGCGCAGCTCGCCGTGAAGTCTTTGTTCCCGTCTGCGATCGGCCATGCCGCGAACCTCCCCAGCAGTAACTTCGGCAATTTTCGGAAATCATTGGAACGTTCGCCAATGACAGCGGTTGCTTCATCACCGGCCAGCCGCCTCGTGTACTCTTGTTTGCCCTGAGCAATGCCGGAACGAGGCTCGACATCCATGCGACTGGCGAATCAATGCGCTTTAATCACGGGAGGAACTTCTGGAATCGGCGAGGCCACGGCATTGCTGTTTTCGCGCGAGGGGGCACAGGTTGCGGTGACGGGGCGCGATGAAGGACGCGGGCAACGAGTCGTCGAGACGATCGAGAAGGGCGGCGGCCGGGCGATCTTCGTGCGTGCCGACGTGCGCAAAGCGGCGGATTGCCAGCACGCGGTCGCAGAAACCGTGAAGGCTTTCGGGCGCGTGCACATCCTGTTCAACAACGCCGGCATTTTTTATCCTCACGACACGCTCGCGTGCTCGGAAGAAGAATGGGACGAGCAGATCGACATCAATCTGAAAGGTGTCTTCCTCATGTCGAAGGCGGCTCTTCCGGGAATGATTGCGCTCGGCCGAGGTGTGATCATCAACAACAGCTCGGGATGGGGGATCGTGGGTGGCGACAAGGCAGTCGCGTACTGTGCGTCGAAGGGCGGCGTTGTGCTGATGACCAAGGCCATGGCGATCGATCATGGGCGCCAAGGGATTCGCGTGAATTGCATTTGCCCAGGTGACGTCGAGACGCCGATGCTGCCGGTGGATGCGAAAATGCGCGGGCTGAAATGGGAGGACTATCTTGCCAGCTGCGCCAATCGTCCGCTGGGAAGGATCGGCACGGTGGACGAGATCGCGAAGGCAGTGCTGTTTTTGGCGACCGACGACTCGTCGTTCATGACCGGGGCGGCGCTAATTGTGGATGGTGGGGGGACAGCGGATTAGGAGAATTAAGGTTCAAGACTGCTTGCGATGGTGAAAATTCCTTTTTGAGTCAGAAGAGGGATTGGGATGCACGGGGTCCTTCGACTGCGTTCGGCATCCGCCTTCACTTCGCTCAGGATGGACAATGATTGAGGTGGCCAAGGTGGCAGGGTGCAGGTTTCAGGCCTCAGGCTTCAACTTACGGGCTCGAATTTAAGCTTTCCGATTTTCGATCGCAGCTTTCCGATCGCAGATTGCGGATTGCAGATTTTCGATTGCAGATTGGATGGGCGATCCCTGAAGTACAATCTGCAATCTGAAACCTGAAATCTTACCTCTCTTGCCTTCGAAGTCCCGAACTCGCTCTGCAGAATACTTCGCCCGCGCGCAGCGGTCGCTGGTGGAGGGAGTGAATTCTCCGTCGCGCGGAGCGGCGGTGTTCTCGCCGGGCCCGGTTGTCCTGGAACGCGGGCACGGGTCGCATGTTTTCGATGTCGACGGAAACGAGTACGTCGACTTCATGATGTCGTTTGGCGCGCTCATTCATGGGCACGCGCATCCGAAAATTGTTGCCGTGGTCTCGCGGGCGGTCGCCGAGGGATCGCATTTTGCAGCAGCCACGCCGGCCGAGGCAGAAGCCGCGGAGCGATTTACCCGGATGGTCCCGTCGGCGGAAGTCGTGCGCTTCGCGAACACCGGCAGCGAGGCCACGATGCTGGCGCTACGACTGGCGCGAGCCCATACAGGGCGGACGAAGTTTTTGAAGTTCGAGGGCCACTATCACGGCTGGTACGACCCGTATTGCCTCAACGGGCATAGTCATCCAGTTGAACAATTGGGCTCGCAGGAGAATCCAACGAAGATTCCGGATTCGCAGGGCATTCCAGCGTCGGTGTTCGAGGATGTGGTGTTGGCGCCGTGGAATGACGAAGCCGCTCTCGAACGCGTGACGCGCGAGCACGGACGAGAACTGGCGGCCGTGATCACCGAACCGATCATGGCGAATATGGGCTGCATCCCGCCGCGCGACGGATACCTCGCGAAGATGCGCGATCTTGCGCGTCAGTATGGAGCGTTGTTCATCCTGGATGAGGTGGTGACCGGCTTTCGCTATGCACCGGGCGGATGTCAGCAGCTCTACGATCTCAAGCCCGATCTCTCGACGTTTGGCAAAGCGCTGGGTGCGGGATTTCCGATTGGCGCGGTTGCGGGGCCGCGCGAGATCCTCGACCGCATGCGATGGTCCGAGAACATGGTGCTGCACTACGGCACGTTCAATGGGCACAGGCTGACGATGAACGTGGTCGCGGCGAACCTGGATCTGTTGAGCGCGGAGGGAGCGCACCGGCGGCTGTTGGCGATCGGCGACGCGGCGATTGCCGGATTGCGCGACGTGTTTCGGCGCCGGGGGATCAAGGCCATCGTGCAGGGATTCGGCCCGATGTTCCAGATCTACTTCACCGAGCGGGACGCAATTCGTGACTATCGCGACTACTGCCAGTACGTCGATACGAAAAAATATTCCCGCTTCGTTCACGGGTTGCTCGAACGCGGCGTTTACATGACGCCTTCCAACGGTCTGCACTGGATCATTTCGACGGCGCATACGGAGCAAGATGTGGAAATGCTGGTGGCAACGACCGACGGGGCCTGCGCGGATCTCTCCTGATGGCCATTGTCTTCCTCGGCGGTGGGCGAATCACTTCAGCGCTGCTGGCGGGTTTGCACCTTGCCGATTTCAAAGAGAGGATCATCGTGCACGATCGAAACGCGCACAAGCTGCGCGCGCTGAAAAATAGATTCGGCGTCGCCGTGGAGTCCGATCTGCAACGGGCGGTCGAGAAGGCGAGACTACTGATCGTTGCGGTACGGCCAAGCAACGTTGCCGACGTTCTTAAAGCGATCCGAGAGGGGGCGCGCCCTGGAGTTCGCGGCAAGAAGAAGGAGCGCGGAGTGATCGCGTGCAGCCTGGCCGCCGGAATTCCTCTCGCCAAGTTGAAGTCGCAGCTTGGGCCTCCCGTTCGCTGGGCGCGAGCGATGCCCAGCCCCGTAGCGCGTACGCGGCGAGGGCTCACTGCGGTCACGTTTCAGCGAAGCCTGACAAAGTCCTCTCGCAAGAAGATCAAAGATTTCTTTGCGCAGTTCAGCACCGTGCTTGAAATTCCGGAGAACAGGTTCGACGCATTCACGGTGAGCTACTCGAGCAGCCACGGCTACCACGCGCTGTCGGTTCTTGCCACGGCCGCGCAAAAGCTTGGCCTAGATCGCAAGACGGCCTACGTCGCGGGCGCCCATGCGCTCGCCGATGGTATTTGGTCATGGCGGGAAGAGGACGTTTCGCTGGCATCCCTACTGCACGAAGCTGCGACTCCGGGAGGGATCGCCACCACCGTGATGCGAACAATGGACGCGGCCGGATATCCGAAGGCCGTCGAAAAAGGCCTGCGCGCAGGTGTGGCGCGAGCGAGGAAGAACGCGCGCGGTTAAGAGCGCGCCGAGAGAAGTCTCCGGGTGACGCGAAACAAGCGCACGACGCGATAGATCGGGAACAACGGCGCGGGCAGGTTCACCAGGTCCCATTCGCCTGTACTTGGCGTGAAGGCGAGGCGCGCGCCAAAGCGCAGCCGATCGGAGAGGCGCTCCCGCAGATTCAACATCAGGCGGAAGTATTCGACTGACTCCGTGCTGTACGCCTCCGATTCGGGGATATCTACAGCGATAAGATCGCATAGTTTCGGAATCGTTGCATCGGCTTGTATCTTCTGCAATACGCTGTCGGGGGTAGTCGCTTCCAGCAGGCGGACTGCCAGCGTGAGACTCACTCCGACGATCCGCAGAATACCGAGATCTTTCGCCTCGGCCAGCGAGCGATCCCAATCCAATCCGGATAACTGAGTCACCGCTGCGATGTCTCGCAGCCAGCACAGTCGAACCCATCCATGTTTTGCGGCATGAACACACAACGTCAGCAGCAGGTCTTCGGCGCACAGTGTCTTTACCGGGTCGCCACCGATATCCGTGAGGGGCGCGCGCTCGAAGAAACGCTCCACGTCGAAGTCGACGGAAAAAAATCGCGGCACGATTGCCCACTGCATCTCCAGAAGATTCTTCCCCAGTGGGCCGTCGAAGGCGCATTCGTATCCCGAACGCTGGGATGCTCGCTGCTGCGCGGAGGAGAGCTGGACATTTGGAACGTAGCTCAGAGACTTCAGCGCTTCGCTAGCACGCGCGAAGTCCGCGGGCCGAATCAGGACGTCGAGATCGTAGAACTCGCGAAGGGCAAGATCGCCGTAAACAGCTTCGGCCAGCACCGGGCCCTTATACGGGATCGCGTCGATCGCCTGCGCTTCCAGGCAGTCGAGAATGCGAATCAGTTCCCCGACAAAGACGAGGTTGCGTTTCGCGTTACCCTCATAGCGCTGGCGCAATTCACCCTGAATTGGCGCCGGAATTCCCGCATCAACGTCGCGCAATGCACGGTACACGAGTGGCGTAACACCATGATGCTCGGCGAGCCGAAGCAACCGCTGCCAGTCGAGGCTTGACCTACCATCGCGCTCGTAGTTGTCACTGGGCGTTCCAACTGCGCAACACGATAGCAGGAAACGAAATTCAGGATCGGACGAAAACATTGGCGCAGTGGCCGAAAGATCGCCCGCTTTGATTTCCCGAGAAGAAGCCAGGGACGGCATTAGACTTGGAGCGCCTGAAATGGGCGCAAAATGCTTGTTTGCAACCCGCGGAGCGCCGTTCGGATCACTATAATACAGAGATCGTCCTGGTCGCCCGGAGAGCCCGGTTCTTTCATGCCAGCAGTAGTACTCGAATCCGTCAGCAAGCTGTTTCGTCACCGGCCGGCGCTGTTCAACTGGTTCGGCCGCGAGCGGACCGGAGAGACGCGCGCGCTGCATAACGTTTCGCTGGAGGTCCCAAGCGGGCGAGTGCTCGTACTACTGGGGCCGAATGGCAGCGGCAAGACCACGACGTTGAAATTGATCTCGACAATGTTGCTGCCCGACTTTGGACGGATCTATGTGCAGGGCGCCGACACCACCACGAACGCGGAAACGGTCCGCGAGCGTGTTGGATTCGCGGTAGCTACCGAACGCTCATTTTTTCCGCGGCTTTCCGCGCGCGAAAATCTGGATTTCTTCGCGGCGCTCGACGACATTCCGCGCAAAGTGCGCGCAGATAAAATCGACGACCTGCTTTATCGAACCGGCCTGCACGATTCCGCCGATACGCTGGTGATGAAGTTTTCGAGCGGCATGTATCAGCGGCTGGGTATCGCGCGCGCACTCATCAAGAAGCCGTCAGTGGTGTTGCTCGACGAGCCGACGCGCAGTCTGGATCCGGGATCAGCAGCGCTGTTCTGGAATCTGGTGCGGGGCCTGCCGGCCGAAGGAACGACAGTGATTCTGGCAACGCACAACTTTAACGAGGCAGTCGCTGTTGGGAACCAGGTTGCGATCCTGTTCAAAGGCGAGCTGTCGGCGGAACTGAATCTCTCCGCGTCGCTCGGTGTCGACGAACTGCGTTCGTTCTATTTTCAGACCACCGGTGAACTCGAAGAGGTCGAGCCGGCCATGTCCCGAGGCGGCCGATGAAGATTTCGTCCCTGCTCGACAAGACCGCCGTCATCATGCGCCGTGACCTGCTCACCGCGATGCGATACCGCACAGGATTTCTGCTCGGCGGCGCCGGTGCCATCACCGAACTGGCGGCGTTCTATTATTTGTCGCGAGCGGTGGGTCCTGGCTTCCGGCCTGAGGGCATTGAATACTTTTCCTTCCTACTTATCGGCACAGGGTTTTACACGTTTCTGCTGATGGGCGTTCACGCATTTTTACAAACGGTGCAGGAAGCACAGCAGACGGGCACGCTCGAAGTGCTGATGACCACCTCGACATCGCCGCCGGTGCTGGTGTTCCTGAGCACATTGTCGGCGTTCACGGCGAACACAGTGACGCTCGCGTTCTACCTGATTGCCGGCCTCGCGTTCGGCGCACCCATGCGTCCCAACGTCACCAGTTCCCTGGCGGTCTTTGGTCTTTCCGTTGTAGTGGCAGCGGCCATTGGATTGCTGGCTGCAGCATTGCAACTTGCCGTTCAGAAGGGTTCGGCCGTGGTGTGGGTACTAGGATCAGTATGGTTTTTGACAGGGACGTTGTTCCCCGTGGGCACGTTGCCGAAGCCGCTGCGCCACATGGCGGACTTGATTCCAATTACTCACTCGCTGGAAGGCATGCGATTGGCCCTGCTGCAGGATGCCTCTTTGGCCGGGGTGGGACACGAACTTCTGATTCTCGCGCTCTTTGCACTAGTGCTGGTGCCATGCAGCTTGCTGGTGTTCTCATGGACGTTGCACCGCGCGCGACTCGGCGGAACACTTTCTTTTTATTGATTTTCGAGAATTTTCCGGTAATCTGCTGGTCCGGTCCGAGCAGGGGTCAGCGCGACCGGGATCAGTTAGCAAATGTCTGAAAGCTTGTTGTACACTTCCTCCACCCAACTTTCGCCCTTGTAATGGGTTGATGGTTGCACAGGAGCTCGAACGTAGGTCCGCTGGGATCTCTATGACTCATAAGAACCGTCCTTCTACAGAAGGAGAGAAGACCGCGCTGGATACCCGACAGCCTCAGAAGAAGGCTTATAAGAAGCCCGAATTCCGCTCCGAGAAAGTGTTTGAGACCATGGCCCTCGCTTGCGCAAAGTTCGCTGGAGGAGGCCCTCAGTGCAGGCAGCGACGTCGGAGCTCGTAGCTTCGCCTGAGCACTCATGGAATCTGACGTTCAGTTCCTGGTTCTACAAAAGCAGAATCTCGTTGCGGAAGTGCTTCGAACTAACGGGAAAGTAAGACTCGCGGCCCGGGGTCATAGCATGTTGCCTACCCTCTGGCCCGGGGATGTTCTCACCGTAGAAACGACGACCTTCGAGCAGTTGCAAATTGGAGACATCGTCCTCTACCAGCGCTCGGAGCGATTTTTCATCCACCGCCTGTTGCGGAAAACTTCCGCCACCGGGTCAGACCGCCCCACTCTGGTGACACGGGGCGACTCGATGTCTGGCTTTGATGCGCCAGTTCTTCCCGAGGAACTCCTGGGGAAGATCGTTTCAGTAGAACGCGCCTCTAGGCGTCGTGTGCCGATGCGAGTCTGTTCGAAGCCTCGGCGAATTTTCGGCCTGGCTTTGGGAGCGAGTGACCGCCTGCGGACTGCCGTTCTTCGCTGGCATAGCTGGCGAACAGGGGCTCAAACGGACGCGGTGGCTTCGGCGAATCCCGCGCCGACCGGGCCAACGCTAAGCTAGCGATCAATTTGTAAAGATGGCGACGTCCCGAACGATGGAATATGGTCCACAACACGAGGTCGCTGTCGAGATCGGCGGAATGCCGATCGTCGTGCGCACGGACGATGCCGAGTTTCGCGCTCTGCTCGAAAAACGTTACGCCGGATTTCTCGGCGCTTCCGCCAACGATCCACTTGCGCTTGATGTAGACATCATCCGGCCCGATCGCCAGATCTGCGAGGAGGAAGAACTCGAGGTCTGGAGCGAGGGCGGGACGTGGCGGCTGGAGCGTGGCGACTTTCGCGCGGAATGGGATCCGCAGGCAGGGCGGGGTCGGCTTGCCCAGGACTTCAGCCCGTACGCGATCGACTGCGTGCTCCGCATCGTTCATAGCCTGATCCAGGCGCAGGCGGGAGGCTTTCTTCTGCACAGCGCCAGCGCGATCCGCAACCGCAAGGCCTTCCTGTTCTCGGGCATTTCTGGCGCCGGAAAGACTACGATTTCGAGCCTTATGCCCAAGGACGCGGTGCTTCTTACGGACGAGATTTCCTATGTGCGGCGTGACAGGGAAGGATACCGGGCGTGTGGCACGCCATTTGCCGGGGAATTGGCGCGATTGGGAGAGAATGCCTGTGCGCCGATCACCCGGCTGTTCTTTTTGGCGAAAGGGCCGGAAAACCGCATCGACCCCGTCGAGACGCCCGAGGCACTGCGGATGCTATTGCGGAACATCCTGTTTTTCGCGGATGATCCTGAGTTGGTGAAGATGGTCTTCCGCTCGGCGTGCGATTTTCTGGCGCGGGTGCCTGCCTTCCGGCTGACGTTTTTTCCGGACTCCCGCGTGTGGGACTTGATCCAGTGACTTTAGCGGTACCAGTCATGGCTGAAACGTACATCGCGAGAAGTACTGCCATCGCGGCGCGCATGCTGGGCGGCGAGATGATGATCATGTCCGCGGTGGACTCTACATTCTTTACACTCAACGAAGTAGCGACCCTGATCTGGCAGTCGGCGGATGGACGGACACCACTATCGGAGATCGTCGAGCAGAAGATCTGCCAGGAATACGAAATCGAGCCGGAAGTGGCTCACCGCGACGCGGAAGAATTCGTGAGCGCGCTCTCGCAGCACCGAATTCTGGTAGTCTCGGACCAACCGATTTCTGACTCGAGTACGGGAGCCCAATGAGCCTGCTCGCCGAGATGAACGAAAAAGCCCACGCGCTCGGCATCCCCCTCAGCGTACATATCGACGTCACCTATCGGTGCAACGAGCGCTGCGTTCATTGTTATCTCGACCACGACGACAAGGGCGAGATGACCACGCAGGAAATCAAGAACGTCCTCGATCAGCTCGCCGAAGCCGGCGTCTTCTTTCTCGTGTTCAGCGGCGGCGAAGTTTTCATGCGTCGCGATTTTCTGGACCTGGTCGAGTACGCGCGCAAGCTGCTCTTCAATGTAAAAGTCAAAACCAACGGCGTGATGATTCACGAGGCGGAAGCAAAGCGGCTGCGCGAGTTGGGCGTCGAACAGTTGCAGCTGAGCGTTTATTCGCACCGGCCCGAGGTGCACGACGCCATCACGAAGCTGCCGGGTTCGCTCAAGCGGACCGTGAACACGATCAGGTTTCTCAAAGCGCAGGGACTCAAGGTGACGCTCTCGAATGTCCTGATGACAGTGAATCGCCAGGATGAACGTGGAACACGTGCGCTGGCGAAACAGCTCGGTGTCGATTACACGCTCGACCCGACGGTCACACCGAAGATCGATGGGGACACGTCGATCCTGAGCTTGCGGGTTGACGAGGAGAATCTTGACGCGCTTTTCCAGGATGACGAACTGGTGGGCAACGCTGAAGAGTATTGCAAGCCCCCGTCGCCGGTGGATGAGGACGTGATGGAAGGCTATTCCTGCAGCGCTGGCCACACGGCGTGCTACATCTCTCCATATGGTGATGTCTTCCCTTGCGTGCAGTTTCCGCTGCCCACCGGAAATGTGCGCCGGCAGAAGTTCGCCGACATCTGGTACGACTCTCCGCAGATGAATGAGGTACGGTCGATCAAAGTGAAAGACCTGACCGTGTGTTCATCGTGTACGCATGCGGGAAGCTGCACACGCTGCCCCGGCCTTGCCTACATGGAAGGCAGCATGCGCGGACCTTCGACCTCCGATTGTATGAAGTCCTACCATCGCACGGGCATACCGACGGCGAACATGCTCCACAAGGCGGCGATGGCACCCGGCGGGCCGCTGGTGCAGATACTGCCGATGGTGGTTTAGGTGGTCTCCTTCCGGAAATGAGTTCGAACGCGCGGAAGGTCGGTTACCTTCGTTACCTTCCTATTGCGCGATATCCGCGCGAATTCCTCTAAGAATTTGGCACACTAGCAAGTTGGAGGCTGCCGTTTTCGGCCTCGCGACTTGAGCCATGGGTACCGCCCCTACACCTTCCGAATCTCCGCGCCGCATGACGCGCGTGCGCGTAGAAATACCGCTGCGCCTGGCGACGATTGCGCCGGCGGCGCTGTTCGCCGAAGAGACGCATACGCTGGTGGTCAATCCGCAGGGGTGCGGTGTGAAGCTGTCGCGCGCGCTCGATCTGGGAACTCGCGTTCTGCTCGACGGACTACCGGGCGATACACAGGTTACGGGGCGTGTGGCGAATTGCCTGCCTCTTGGGAACGACGGGAAATGGTATCTACTGGGACTCGCGCTCGATGAGCCCGGAAACATCTGGGGCATCACCGAACCCCCGGACGATTGGGCTCAGGCGCCAGAGCCCGCACCCGTCCCGCCCGCCGAAGATCCAATCAAGAAGAAGAACTGGCCATACTCGCTGTTCTCGCAGCGCGGCGAAGCGCATCCCGGACGAAGATAGCCGCTTTCTCTTAGTTTTCCACTCTTACGTTTTTCCATGGGTGTACGTCTTTTCGAAGTTGTTTCCTACTACAAAGCACTCTGAGGGCAGAGGGGCTCAACACCCGGGTTTCCGATAGAGAATTACTGTTGAGACCAGTGGTGGGTTGGCAGACATGGAATCCCTCGACCGCGTTCGGCGTACGCCTTACTGCGCTCAGGATGACAGTTATAGATGGAGCTACTTTCCGGCTGCCGTGGTAGCGAACTTTGGGGATGACGGTAAAGCTGCGATCAACTGTTGGGTGTAAGGATGTTGAGGTCGCTGGAACAGATCGGTCGTGGCACGCCACTCCACGATCTGGCCTTTCTCCATGACGGCGACGCGATGACTGATGGTTGCGACGGAGAGCAGGTCGTGCGAGATATAGAGGATGCTCATCGCGAACTTCTTGTTGAGCGTGGCGAAGAGCGTGAGGATCTCCGATTGCGTGATAATGTCGAGCGCGCTGGTCGGTTCGTCGGCGATCAGAAGTAGTGGGTGATGGATGGCGCCCATCGCGATCAATACTCGCTGTGCCTGCCCGACGCTGAGCTGCGAGGGATAGCGGCGCAGAAAATCTTCTTCGGCCGGAAGGCTGACGTCTTCGAGCGCTTGCATCAGGGCGAAGCGGCATTCCTCGCGTGATCCCTGTTTGTGAACGCGCCAAGCCTCTTCGAGTTGCTTGCCGATGCGTAGAGCTGGGTTGAGCGATGACATCGGGCTCTGCAATACGAGTCCGATCTCTTTGCCGCGCAAGGCCCGCATCTCGCGCTCTTTGAGTGCCACGAGATCGCGGCCGTTGAAGTGGATCGAGCCCGAGACCTTCGCCTTCTTCAGATAGAGTAGCTGCAGAATCGTGAGAGCCAGCGTGCTCTTGCCGCATCCGCTTTGGCCGACCAGCCCGAGGATTTCGCCACGTTGAATTTCAAGTGACAGATCGCGCAGGACACCCGGCTTGCCGGGATAGTCGACGGAGGCTTCGAGTTTGAGGAGGGGTGCGTTCATTTAGGATCGCAGTTCGTTTCCGCGTCCGTGGTAGAGAACTTCTCCCCGCCTATGCTAATCCCGATGGTGAGGGGGTCCTTCGACTTGTTCGGCTGACGCCTCACGTCGCTCAGGATGACATTCCGTTGAGGATGACAACTCATATTCGACGACTCATAAACCAAGAACGAAATTGACTAGCGATTCCTCGCCACCTCGTTGCTAATCGAAATCTCGTCGATGTTCCAGTACACCTGTGGGCGCAGCACCACCGGATGCACGTTCTTTGCGTTCGGGGAAACGGCCGCGAGAGCATTGCGGTTCACGAGATAGATGAACGGCTCCTGCTCCCATGCGATTTCTTGCACGCGGTCGAAGGCGGCCTTGCGCTTTCTGGGATCGAGGTTCGTCGCCTGCTCGTGCATCAGCTGATCGATCTCGGCTTCCCACGACGTGGCCGGTGTTTTCTGGTTCGGATTCCATTGGTGGTTCTCGCCCGAGCTCATCCACACGTTCATCTGCGAAGAATTTGGGTCGAGATCGTTATTGATCAGCCCGAGCAGGCAGGCTTCGTACTCGAAGTTGCGCGTGATGCGCTCGATCAGCGACGGGAAGTCGAGCGTTACCACGTTCAGCTTGATGCCGATCCCGGAGAGATCCTGCTGGATCATCGCGGCCATGCGCTCGCGATACTTGTTGCCGGCGTTGGTGATGATCGAGAACTCGACGGCATGCCCGTCACGGTCTTTCAGGACGCCATCCTGCTTGTGAAAGCCGTCCTGCGTCAGGCGTGTCATCGCCGACTTCTGGTCGAATGGATGCAGTTGCAGCCTGGCGTTGAACCAGAATTTGTTTGCCGGCGAAAACGGACCGTAAGCCGGGTGCGCGTGCCCGCGGAAGGCGACTCGGGCAAGGTCTTCGCGATTGATCGCTTCGGACACAGCGCGACGGAACGCGGTGGAATGGAACCACGCTTTTTTGTAGTCGGGCAAAGGCGCCGTCGGGACCTGGTTGAACCACATCTGCTCAGAGTCGAGCGAGACGCCCGAGTCATGCACGAGCGCGGGGTTCTGCTGCATCAGCTTGTCGTAGTACTCGGCGTCGAGCGAGTTGATAAAGTCGATTTCGCCGTGCACGAGCTTCAGCATCTCGTTGTCGCGGTTCGACTGGATGTCGAGGCGAACGCTGTGTATGTAGGGCAGCTGGCGTCCGGCGGAATCATGCCGCCAGTAATTGGTATTTTTCTCGAGCAGGACGTGGTTGCCGGCCTTGTATTCCGCGACCGCGTACGGGCCGAGAACGGCCATTTCTTTTTTCGGCGACTTTGCCGACATGATTGCAACTTGATCAAAGAGTTTATCGAGGCCGGCGATCGGCGCCGGGAACGTCACGCTGAGGCGCTCGGCGTCGAAGACGCGAGTCTGGACTTTGCCGTCGCCCGAGCGGAAGGCATCGCCCGTCGGCGAGTGCAGGTTCGGATCCATCATCTGCTGGATCGTGTAGGCCACATCGTCGGCGGTGAAGGGCGTGCCGTCGGAGAACGAGAAGCCGCTGCGGAGCTTGAAGGTGATCGTCTTGCCGCCGTCAGAAACTTTCCACGCGGTGGCGAGTTCAGGCTCAAGTTCCTGCGTGAGCCGGTTCAGGCGCATGAGCACGCCACCAGTCAGGTAGCGAATGGTCTCAGACGAATCTTCTTCCGCCAGCAGCGGGTTGAAGGTCTTCGGATCCGAATGCAGGCAGAAACGTAACTGCTGGTTGGACTGCGCCGAGGCAAGCAGCGACAACAGCGCGAGGATCGCCAGGATGTGGACGGCGAATTTGCGACTCATGCAGGTGACTCCTGTTCTAGCAAGGCAAGATGAAAGCAACTGACGACCGCAACGAAGAGAATCAGTGGAACGAACTGCCACGGCTGCCCGGTGATCGCACTGTAGCTCTGCAGTTCGCGCAGGAGGCTTCCCCAGGACGGCAGAGGTTCGGCGACACCGAGGCCGAGCACTCCGAGGTTTGCTTCGGTCAGAATGAAGACCGGAATCGAAATCCAGAATTGCGCGAAGACGATCGGACGCAGGTTAGGGACCACTTGCTTCCACAGCAATCGAAAGCCGCTGCTACCGGAAGCGCGCGCGAGAAGGATGAAATCGGAGCTTGCCAACGTTCGCGCGTCCGCACATACAACGCGAGCGGCGGCTGCCCAGCCGAGGCACCCCAGAAGAGCAAAGGTGATTGCCACGGAGGTGATCGGCGAGACGTTCAGCGGTAGCAGTGCGCGTACCGTAATTAAAAGGAAGAGCCAGGGCAGGGACAGAAACAGGTCAGTCGCAGCCATGACAACGCGCTCGACCCACCCGCCAAGAAATCCTGCGGTTCCTCCGATCAACACAGCAAGCAGGCTCGACAGCAACGCCGCCGCTGGAGCCAGAAGCAACGAAACACGAGTGCCGTACAGAACGCGAGCGAAGCGGTCGCGGCCAAGATCGTCTGTGCCCAAAAGATGCTGGCGCGATGGCGCAGCATCAGGCTCGTCACGAAATTGATGCGCGTACGAAGGCGCGACGAAGGGCGCCAGCAAACACGCGAGCGTAACTGCGAGCAGAAAGCCCATCCCGAAGATGCGCGCGCACTTCACGCGGTCACCTCAGCACTGTTGTGAGCGAGCCCTTGAGCCAGAAGATCAGAAATCGAATTCGCGACTAGCGTCACCAGCGCGACGATCATCGTGAGAGTGACAAGCAAATAAAGGTCGCGGCTGAGCGCGGCCTTCCACGCCAGTTGCCCGAGACCCGGAAGGTCACAAAGCGCTTCTACGGGGATCGCCGCAGTGAAGCCGATGCTCACCGAGACTCCCGCGAGTGCAAGGAGTTGCGGCGCGGCGGGCCGCAGGACGTGCGAGCAAAGAACGGAGAAATTGCTCAGGCCCTTGGCTCGTGCGGTCAATACGTGCGGCGCTGCGGCGCTCCGAACGAGCAGATTCCGTGCATAGCGGAAAACGTTTGGGAAAACAATAAGCGCCAGTACGAGGCGCCCGGGCATTCGCGCGATCAGAAACAGCAGGGCAAGCACCGCCGCTGGAAGACAGAGCAGCATCCCGCCAATGACTCCAGCGAGCAAATCCACCGCCCATGATCTCGAGATCACGACGGCGATCGCGAGCGAGAGGCCAAGCGCCCATCCCAAAAGCAGACCGAGAGCAACGGATTTGGCCGTCTCCGGGGCGCGTTCTTTCAGAAGTTCCGCTACCGGCCGCTGGAGCGAGCGCGATATTCCGAAGTCGCCATGAACAATGTGCGAGACGTAGTGCCAATAAAACGCGCCCAGTTTCTCGTTGGCCGGCTGCGAAGAGCGAACCGCTTCGATGCTTTGGCTCGAGAGCCGGGAGTCGAGTTCGGCTTCATCCACGCCGAAGCCGGGGGCTACGCGTACCAGCGTCGCACCGAGAAATCCACCAAGAATCAAGGTACCTGTGATTCTCGCTGCGTGGCGGGCAAAGCGCGACAACATTGGATGGCGGGATGCGGTCACGCAGTGGCTCCAGTCGTCGCTCTACTTCCTGCCCAGTTTGGCGAGGTACTCGTTGTCGTAGGTCTTGGCAGAGCTTTGCACGAATTCAAGAATGGTCTGCAGATGGGCGCGATCCTCGCGATTGCCTTCCTTGAACTTGATTGCAAGGCCCATACCCGGGTCGGAGCGCACCACGCTGCCATCGGCGAGCATCGAACCGCCGTCGATCGAGAAGTTAATGTGCAGGCGACTGTCGGGAGCCAGAATGACGCTGGTCTCGATGTAGCATCCGCCCAGGCTGATGTTGGTGAGATTGCCGATCACCGGAACGTCGCTGCCCTCGGGGCGGAACTCGACGGTGATCCGGCCTTTGATGCGCGGATAGAGCCGGCGATTCTTGCGATTACCCTGCTGCTGCTTCTCGATGTACATGCGCCGGTCGGCTTCGGCGAGTAGCTCTTCCGCATCCAGCCCATCATCGGGATAAACGGCGCGGCCCACGCTGAGCGAGAGGATGTCTTCCTGACAGATTTCCTGCCCGACCTGGCGAGCCAGATCGCGCAACTGATCGGCCTTCTTGCGCGCCGCTTCGGGAGACAACCCGGCGGCGATCACGACAAATTCGTCGCCACCCATGCGCGCCACCTGGTCGTATTCGCGGCACGTGTCTTTGACCGTGTGCGCAAACAGACGCAGCACACGGTTGCCCTCAAGGTGACCGAAGCGGTCGTTGATCTGCTTGAAGCCGTCCATGTCGCACACCATCACGGTGAGCGAAGTGTTGTCGCGCTTGCAGCGGGCGAGTTCCTTATCGAGCTCCAGGAACAGCGAACGCGCGTTGGGCAGATCGGTAAGGTAGTCGGTGGTCGCCGAGCTTTCCGCCTGCTGATATTTCAATGCATTCTCGATCGCCAAAGCCATCTTCGACGTGACGGCCTGCAGGATGCGCAGGTGGTCGGCGGTGAAGGCGTCGCTCTCCGATTGATAGAGTGCCAACACGCCAACCACGCCGTTCGTGCCTTCGAGCGGCAGTGCGAGCGCTGATCGCAGTGTGCTGAACTTGGTCGGATCGTTCAGGTATCCGGGCTCAACCGACGGATTGCCATTGATGATCGGCTTGCGATTCTGCGCCACCCACCCGGAAAGCCCTTGGCCCAGCGGAATGCGCAGCGAAGCAAAGAGGCGGAAGTTGTCGCCGTTTACGTATTCGGGCACAAGCAGGTTTTCGCGGCGGACGTAGATCGCGACCGAGTCGTACGGAACCAGGCGTTTCAGCTTCATCGAGAACACGGAAAGTGTTTCGTCGAGGCTGAGTGAGGCGCCAAGGTCCTGCGACAGTTCAAAGAGCGTCTGGGCTTCCTGACGCGCGGCGGCAATCGAGGCGAGGAAGGTAGCTTCCTGCGTCGACTTGCTGCCAGTGGCGACGAACCCGGCGGCGGGTGCTTCGCCGCGCTCGACTTTGACGTCGGTCGAAAGCTTCGACCACTGAACACTTTGCGATTTCTTCGCGACCAGCTTCTCGAGCTCCTGGTATCGCCGCTGGAGAACGTCGACAACTTTCGGATCGAACGACTTTCCGGCCTGCCCTTCCAGACGCTTCATCACGTCATCGAGCGGCATGGCGCGGCGGTATTGACGATCGGAGGCGAGTGCGTCGAGGAAGTCGACAGCGCTCAGAATGCGCGCGCCTATGGGAATGTCTTCGCCCTTGAGGCCGTAGGGATATCCGGTGCCATCGTATTTTTCGTGGTGCGCACGGACGATCGGCACGACTGGGTAGGGGAAGCGGACGCGCTCGAGAATCTCCGCGCCCACCACCGGGTGAATCTTCATCTTCTCGAATTCTTCTGGAGTGAGCTTGCCGGGTTTCGAGATGATGTGCTCGGGCACGGCGAGCTTGCCGATGTCGTGCAGCAAGGCCGCGGCCTGCAGGGCTTCCATTTCTTCGTGCGTGACGCCGAGTTCCTTGGCCACTTCGACTGCGTACACGCGCACTCGCTGCAGGTGATCGTGCGTGGTGTGATCTTTTGCTTCGATGGCCAGTGCGAGCGCTTCGATGGTGCGCAAGTGGAGATTCGCCATCTCCTCGACGTGGCCTTTCTCGTCCTCAAGTTTGGCGAGGTACAGACGATACGAGCGGTAGATCAGATAGACCGCGGGAAGAATCAGCAGCGACGTCTGCCAATCGACCACGCGATTCAGCCAGCTGACCAGCCCAGCGACGCCGGCGCCGACCAGGTAGTACGGGAACGACCAGAAGTAGCAATCGGACCAGATGTGGCGAAGCGACTTCCGCTCGGTCAGCGAGATGATGGTCGCGACCGGAAGCGTGTTCGCGACGAAATAAGTCGACGCAGTCGCCACCAGCAAAACGGCCGGATTGTTCTGAACATGGAAAAACGTGACGTGGTAGACGATGTACGCCAGTCCAATCGCGATCGATGTGGCACACGTATTAAAGACCACTTGAACGGCGCGGGGACGATCACGATAGAAACACTGCGTGAGAATTGCGATGCAACCGAGCGCAAGCGTCTCGGCAAAACTCAGTTCAAGAATGCCAAGAAGAATGAAGAGGAAGTTGACCGACATGGTGCCGGTGATTCCCGGCAGGTTGACCTTCAACCGTGACGCTGCGACGGCCACCACCAGATAGCAGGCGAACTTCGCCGGCTGGTGACTGGTGGGATGCATCGCCCCAACCGCCAACACGAACGACCCTAGGGCGACGACGACGGTGATATACAGACGCGCGCCAAGAGTCATGGAGCGCCATGACTGTGCTCTGCTCGCCATTTCCAGATCACATCCAGCCCCCTTGTTTTTGTCTTAGGGGAAGTCAAAAGACACGAGGGCCTCGCCACCAGTGATACCAGCTAACACCTGTGAATCCAATCAATTACGAGCTTAGAAGGAAACTTTCGTAACCGATTCGGAAGAGGACAATTTCACTCGTCGGCCAGCACCCACTTGCGCGGAAGAGCGGACACTTTGTCCGCATCGTGGCCGCCCACGCTATCAGGCTGATCGCAACGACGTTATCCCGATAGCCACGGTTCTAGGCCGATTCGCTGCAGACAAGTTGTCACGGTCATTCGCAGAGGAAAACGCGGGAAACCACGCCTTTTGAAGCGCTTAGCAGGAACCGCCAGCTGGCCTGCCACCTGCAACCTTGCAGACTGCCACGATCCCCAGTGGAGTGGATTGCGGAGACTCGAATGAAGTCAACTAGACAAGAGACAAAAGCGGGTCGCAGGCTGTGGGGCGGTCTGGCCCTTCTTTGGGTTCTGGCAGCTGGCGTTAGCACGGCGATGGGGCAGGCCCGGCCGATGCCGAAGGCGTCGGTGGTCACGGGCGGCGGATCGCGTCCGCGTAAAGTGTCGCCGGAACTGACGACGTTCTCGCAGGTGAAGAGCCTTGCCAACCAGCGGATGGAAGTCATCGTACAGTTCCGTCAGACCCCGACCTCTGTTCACTTTCAACGGATGGCCAACCTGGGTGGCGTGCACACTCGCACCCTGAACCTGGTGAAGAGCGGCGTGTTCAACCTGCCGCTGAGTGCGATCAAGGCCCTCGAGAATGATCCTGATGTTCTTTATGTTTCGCCGAACCGCAGCGTGAAGTTGACCGCCTCGGACGAATACGAAGCGACGGTCGGTGGCGACGCCGCGCAACGTTATGGTTGGGACGGCACGGGAGTTGGCGTTGCGGTCATCGATAGCGGTATCGCCGACCATCCGGATCTTCATGATCCGGTCACTGGTGCTTCGCGGGTCGTCTACAGTCAGAGTTTTGTTCCGGGGCTGGATGCAACCGATCAGTACGGGCACGGCACCCACGTCGCGGGAATCATTGCCGGCAACGGACAGTCTTCTGGAGGCAACGGCAAGAACAACGGGAATTCAGCGACGGCAATTTTTGGTGTCGCTCCGAACGTCAGCCTGATCAACCTGCGGGTCCTGGATGCGAACGGATCCGGAACTGATGCACAGGTCATCGCCGCGATTCAGCAAGCGATCGCGCTGAAGAACACTTACAACATCAAAGTCATCAATCTTTCGCTGGGCCGTAACGTGTTTGAGAGCTACACGCAGGATCCGCTCTGCCAGGCCGTTGAAGCTGCATGGCAGTCCGGCATCCTGGTAGTGGTCGCTGCCGGCAACAGTGGGCGCGACAACAGCATGAACACGAATGGCTATGGCACGATCGGCGCCCCGGGCAACGATCCCTTTGTGCTAACGGTTGGTGCGACGCGCACGATGCAGAGCGCGTCGAAGAGCGATGATCGGGTGGCCAGTTTCAGTTCGAAGGGGCCAACGCTTATCGATCATTTTGTGAAGCCCGACCTGGTTGCGCCGGGCAACAACATCGCTTCGTTGCTGGCATCGGGCAGCACGCTCGACAACGGGCATTCGGATCACGAGGTGAATCCGAAAGCGTACGGGGCCAGCACTTTCAGTAATAGGCTTTACTTCGTACTCAGCGGGACCAGCATGGCGACGCCCGTCGTCAGTGGCGCCGCGGCGCTGGTGCTGCAGCAGAATCCGTCGCTGACACCTGACCAGGTGAAGGCACGGTTGATGAAGACTGCGGATAAAATGGGCTTCCCGCAGTGGGATTCGATGTTCGAGCCGTTCTCGGGCATTACTTACAACCTGCAGTACGACATCTTCACGGTGGGCGCGGGCTACCTGAACATTCCGGCGACATTGGCCAACACCGATGTGGCTCCGGGCAGCGCGAAGTCACCCGTGATCACGCGCGACAGTTCGGGCAACATAACGTTGGTTAATGACATGTCGGTGATCTGGGGCAACAGCGTGATCTGGGGTAACTCGGTCATCTGGGGCAACAGCGTGATCTGGGGTAATTCAGTCATCTGGGGCAACTCGGTGGTGTGGGGCAATTCCCAGCTGACTGGCAACAGCGTGATCTGGGGCAACTCGGTCATCTGGGGCAACAGCCTGAACACCGCGTTCGCAGTGGACGGATCCGACCCCGACTAATCGCCAGCAGTCCAAAACAAGCTCTGGCAAGAAGAAAAGCAAGTAGCTGTAATGTTTAGGAGACGAGTGACAATGAAAATCAAGAAAGCAGCGGTGGTGGCGTTCCTGGTGGCGGCATGCGTGGTGGCGTGCAGCCTGGCGGCAGCGGCTTCGGCAGTGTGGGGAAGCTAACAGAGTACGAACTGCTTCGGCAACGTATGAATATAACGAACTCAAATACGATGATCACGACGGTCGGGCCGGCGCTCCGGCCCGATGCAGATCGCAAGTATCCGTAACGGGATGTGGGCGGTCGTAAGTCAATCGCCAGCAAGTGTAAAGAGGCCGCACACTGCTCCACCATCTGACGCCTCTCAGCATCATTCCTGAAACTTCAGTAACCTACCTCACCTTCGGTAAACCTGTTAAAGACTGTACGGGAAGCAGTGTGCGGCAAAGTGCGTCGTGCGAGCCTCAAGCACAGATGCAGCCCCCGGCCGGCACCGTTCCGAGGCGCTCTTTCTTTGAAACCGGCAGTCGCCATGAAGCTTGTGGATGGAAGCACCGCGGTCGTGTGCAGCGACGCGATGCACAGGCTTATGAGCATGGTGGAGCGCGTGGCCCGTCAGGATGCCGCGGTTCTGATCGTGGGCGAAACCGGCGTCGGGAAAGAAATGATCGCGCAGGCGATCCATCAACATTCCTTGCGGTGCGGCAAAAGTTTTGTAGACGTGAACTGCGCCGCCCTTCCGGAACACTTGGTGGAAAGCGAGCTGTTCGGCTACGAAAAGGGCGCGTTCAGCGGAGCTGACGGCACCAAGCCCGGATTATTTGAGCTGGCCGATCAGGGCACCCTCTTTCTTGACGAGATCGGCGAACTCGATGCCAAGGTGCAGGCAAAACTCCTGCGCGTTCTGGACGGCGTTCCCTACTATCGGCTGGGTGGCGCGCGCAAAGTTGCTGTGAACGTCCGCGTGATTGCCGCCACGAACCGCGACCTCGAAGGCGAAGTTCAGCAAGGCAAGTTTCGGCGCGACCTGTTCCATCGGCTCACCCAATTTCAACTGCGCGTACCGGCGTTACGCGAGCGGAAAGATGATGTCGCGGCTCTGGCAGAGCACTTCCTGCAGACGCAGCTTCCGGCAGCACACTTCACGCCCGAAGCGATGCGAACTCTGCAGCGCTATCACTGGCCGGGCAACGTTCGCGAACTCAAGAACGTCATCATGCGCGCAGCGCTCCATGCCAAGCCCGGCACTCACGAGATCCGGCCGAGCGACCTGCCCGCTGCGATCTGCGGCGTCCCCGAACTTTCTGGCCAGCCGGTGGTCTTCGGCGGGAACCTGGAGGCCATGGAGAAGCAGATGATCCTGCAGGCGCTGGCGCAAAACGGCGACAACCAAATGAAGGCCGCCCGGCAGCTAGGGATCTCGTCGCGGACACTGCGGCGCAAACTCGACAAGTACCGGAAAGAGTCGGCGATCGGGTCGGCTTCGCTGGGCACGTTACGCGAACAGCAGCAACGCTATTTCCGCGTGACGGTAGAAATTCCGATCATGCTGAAATATGAAGGACACGAAATCGAAGGCACAACAGTAAACTTGAGTTCCGGCGGTGTGGCGGTGCAGTGTCCGATTGAAATCGCGCACGGATCGACGCTCGAGATTTCGTTTGCGTTGCCTGACACGGATTCGATAATCGAAGGAAAAGCTAAGCTGGCGTGGACCAGTCCCGGCGGCCTCGCCGGACTGAGCTTCGAAGAATTGCACCCTGCTCTTACAAACGAACTGCAGCAATGGCTGCTCGAGCGCTCCCGCGCCGAAGGCTGGACCGAACCGGAAACAGCGCGGTAAGGACGCAAGCTAGGACCACTCCCGTCACGCCGGCGGCTTGGTTTCGAATCGGTAGCCCAGTCTACGCACGGTGCGGATGAGATTTGGCCGCTTTGGGTCAATCTCCAGTTTCTGCCGCAGGCTCGCGATGTGCACGTCTAACGTTCGCGTCATGGCATCCATGCCGTAGCCCCACACCTCCCGCAAAATCTGTTCCCGGCTAAGAAGAACGCCCGAATGCGTCGCGAGATAGTGGAGCAGGCGAACCTCCTGAGCGGAAAGACGAACGGGAACCCCATCGCGAGTAACGACTGTCGCGCCCAGGTCTACTCGGACCGAGCCGAACTGGCACACCTGGGAGGGAGGCGCACGGCGGAGGAGTGCTTCGGTCCGAGCCAGCAATTCCCCAACCTCGAACGGCTTGTTTATGTAGGCATCCGCGCCCAGCTTCAGGGCCATGACCTTCTCTTCCGTCGTACTCTGAGCTGTGAGCAGAAGAATTGGGGTCTTTATGCCGCGAGCCCGAATATCGCGGCAAAGGTCAAGGACATTGCCACCCGGCAGCCGAACGCCAAGGATGATGATGTCGAAAGGTTCAGTGGCGATCTTTTCAAAGGCCGCATCGGCGTTCGTCATCGAATCGACGACGCAACCCTCTTCGCGAAGACGACGGGTAAGAGCCGCCCGTAAACGGTTCTCGTCTTCGACTAACAGAACGTGCGCTTTCACGGTCAGGTCCATCCAGCGGAGAAGAATGACCCGAGCCCACTTGACTGTGAACTGCGACTCAACTGCATTGAAACATTGCATCCGCACGGCTTCCGTGATGTGTGTCACGTAGCATCCTGCTTTAGAAGGATTGGCGGCATGCGGATCTGTCATTCAGCGCGAGTGAATCTCGAAACTCTTGCCAAGAAAAAGATGGAGTAGGTCAAGCCGTCGGCTCAAATTGGCGTCTTTGCTGTTCCTTTTTTGGGAAGAGTAAGTGAAAAGACTTCGCATATCTCAATACGGTGGTTGCAGATCAGGCGCAAGATGAGGTTAGAAAGAAGTTCGTGGCGGAACTTATATGTCCTCTCCTCCACTTCGCGCCTTGCTGCTGGTAGATGACCGCACTCCTCTCCTGCAACTGCGGAAACCTATCCTCGAAAGCCTCGGTTATTCCGTGATCACGGCGACCAAGGCCTCGACGGCGCTGGCCAAGCTGGAGAAATTGCATCATCGACGCCGTGCTGCTGGAATATAAATCCGACGGACGGGACACGGAGACAACAGCGCTCCATATCAGACAACGCTTTCCCACGCTGCCGATCATCCTTCTGTCGGCCTATTCGTGTTTGCCCGAGCGCCTTCGTCGGCTGGTCGATGAATGCGTGATGAGGAACGAACCACTAAAAGGCTTGGCACACGTGTTCGAACGAGCCATACGCTCACCCCGAAGTCGGAAGGAAAGGCAAGCTTAAGGTAAAGTGCGCGCTCAATTACGCGCAAAATTACAATCAATGGCCGGAGTGAGCTTCACTCACGGGCAAAGAGGTTCGTGATTGCGAAAAATTTCGCAGCGCTGAAAAAGAACCACAGCCTCCCATAGAGCTTCAAACGTGGCACGTCGCGTATCGAAACGACCTCACGCAGCAGTCGAATTACTCGGTTCGCAGGATCAACTGCGTTCCACCATCGAGATGGATATTGCTCGTGCTGGAGCTAACCACTGAGCCCTGGTCGGAAGTGCTCAGCGACAGCCCTTTCATCCCAATCACTCCTTGACTTCGCGGGTCTAGCGCCGAGGCTGCTGAGCCCGCGGAGGGAGCGGTGCCCGTCGGTACATCTTGCGGGTTGCCGGTGGGGTAAGGAGATCCGTTCTGACGGGCTGACCCACCGGGCGAGCCGCGCCACGTGGGGTTGTTGCCGGCATGCATATCGGGCGGAGCTTTGCCCGGCACTTCGTTGCCATTCTCCGGAAAGGGCGCCACTTTCATGGAGGGTCCGATCGCCTGCACGGTGGTTCGCAACGGAAGCTCGCGTCCATTTTTCAGGGCGATACGATCGAATGCGATGCCCACCGTCGACTCGGGAGACTGCTTGCTCCTCGGCTTGGCGTCCGTGACGTGACCGGTGACCTTCGAATCCCTGGGCACGATGATCTGACCGTGCGCCAGCAAGTCCATCGTGACGCGCGCCTCAATCTTGTCGCCGGCCTTCACCTTCTTCGCGTCAATCGATTTCGAGAGTTCCGTTGGAATCGCGGTGCCCGGTGGGAGCAGAGCATTGCCGCTGTTCTCTTCAGACGTAGAAGATGCGCCTTGCGTCTGCGATGCAGCCGTTGATGGCGGGGGAGTCGTCTGTGACAGCGAGGTTGTCGCCGCGACCACGATCGCCATCCATAGAGTGAGAGGAAGCCTTCGGATACGCATGGTTACCGCCTTTACCGTCCGATCGGCTTGGTTCGGCCGGTTTGCAACCTTTATCGTAGCGCAATCGGAGGGAACCTGGTGCCCGACATTTTTGAGATGAGCAACTGCCACTCCTCGGCAAATGCCGCAAAACCCGGTGTAACGACGTCCAGCAGATGACCGTCGGGATCGCGAAAATATAGCGCCGTATTGTCAGGTCTTCCAGCGTTCTCGAAATATCGTGTTACGACTATCCTTTTCGTCGTCGCATTAACACTCCGGTTAACGGAAATAGAGAGTCATCCCTGCAAATCAACGATCCGGGCCGACCTCGCCTAGGCGGCTTCCACATAATCAACGTGTTAGGTCGTAGCGATTCGAACGAGTCGATGGAACTCACCTATGGCACATCCCGTGCATTTGTCCAGACCGTACGAGGCCGAATCACGGCAGAGAAAGTAGGAAGCGAGCAAAAGTTGAATGCAAGACTTCGATGATTCTCGAGCCGAACGAACCACGAATGTACGGCAAACCGCCAGCCTCGTCCGCCCGCTGAGTCTTCTGGTAGCGGGGCCGGACTTCTCCCATTGATTTTGTTGCCGAGCACTTGGGCAGTAACACTCTGATTCCAAATCAGAGCATCTCGCAAAAAAGGAAATGAGAATCATGAAGAGCTTGTCTTCGGCCCTTACGGCGATCCTTGTCCTGGCCGCGCCTCTGGCCGGCCACGCCCAAAACCAACGTCCCATGCAGCCCAACGAGCACGCGCTCAATCTTCCGGGAGCGACCACGATCGAGGCGCCTCCGGCTGGCTTCGATCCGATTACGGCTCCCGATGAAGAGCTCGCTTACCACGGCTTTCCGCCGCGTCCGAACCAATCGTCCATTAAGGCCTATGCGACCTGGCTCAAAGCGATGAAGTCCTCGAAGATGCGAGTCGTGCCTAAACTCGAGCAGACGACGATCCTTCACGGTCCCGCGCGGGCCGGGAAGGCTGCGAATCCTACGGCGGTCGAGAACCATCCGCTGCTCGCGCTCCAGACAAGCAACACTTCTTATTCGTCCAACTGGAGCGGCTACGTCGATTTCAGCGGCGCGACCACCTACGGATCCACATCCTTTTATTACATCGTGAACGACTTCGTGGTTCCGGTGGCAGAGCAGGCGTTCGGCGCTTGCACGGGCGGATGGGACTGGGGTTCGGCGTGGAATGGCATCGACGGCTGGGGATCGGCGGATGTACTGCAGGCGGGCGTCGAGTTTGATGCGTACTGCTCGGGAAGCACTCGAGCCTCCTATTACTCGGCTTGGTATGAGTGGTATCCGTACGGTGAAGTTCGCATCAGCGGATTTCCCATCGTTCCGGGCGACGACGTGTTCGTGGAAATCTGGCACACTTCGGCGACGCAGGGTTATGCCTACCTGGTGGACTACAACAACAGCCAGTCGGTGGAAATCGGCTTCACAGCGCCTCCGGGGACTACCTTAAAGGGCAACTCCGCCGAGTGGGTGGTTGAGCGGCCAACGGTCGGCGGCACTCTGGCAACGCTGACGAACTACATCATGGCGCCCTTCTGGGATGCCTATGCCTACACCGAGGCGAGTCACTTCTACGATGTCGCTACGGCTACGGCGGTTGATATGACCGACAACAGCGGCAACGTGATCTCGTATCCCGAAAATCTAGGGGCGGAATCCTTCGTCATGCACGATACCGGGTCGGCGTACTAAGTTATTTTTCGAGCCTGGGCTGAAATGGCGACGACGAACCGGTCGTCGCCATTTTGTTGGCCGTCGCTTTTAGATTGTGCTTCCGCCCTGTCAGAGTTACCCAGTCGAACCTTGAAAACATACAGTGAACCCGGTATTGGCTCCCCCAAAAAAGTGCAGGGATGGCTAATCTGCAATTTTGGCGGCAGCAGGTACTGGCAATGTTTAGCAGTCCATTGCCCAATGGGCTCGCCGCTGCTCGAGTTGCGATCGAAAAAAATACCGCCAAGAAAGCAGCCTGCCTCGAATCCCAAGCGCGCCTTATCGAAGGCGCGCTTCCCGGCTTCTATCATTCGGAAGAAAGACAGTTCTATCGAGACCTCGTCCACAGCTAACAACGTTGTGCGAGACTCGTGGCCGAACAACTGAACTTCAGAATCGCGGATTCGGGGATCACGAGACTCGAGACAGGAGTCGATAACCCAAATGGGATAAACTTACATTCCCAAAAATTAAGGAGGCCTTATGAGTGGTCATGCATCAAGTTGGGTGATTGCCTGCCTTGCCGGGCTGTTCTTGCTTACCCACTCAGTGCTCGCCCAAGAGGAGGCGGAACCTCCCGAGGCCAAGCAGCGGCAAGTTCAAAAACTCGCACAGGAAGTTCGCAAGCAGATTGTCACGCAGCCTCAGTATGGCGTCTTTGATTCCATTCACTTTGCCATCCAAGGCGATACCGTAATTCTGCGCGGCTATGCTTCTCGCCCCGCACTAAAATCGGGAATTGAAAATTCGGTCAAGAGAATTGAAGGCGTTAACAAGGTAACGAATGAAATAGAAGTCCTTCCCGCATCTCCGAACGACGACCGACTACGCGCCCGCGTGTATGCAAGCATCTACGGCTATGCGCCGCTACAGCGCTACACCTCCAATCGCGGTGGACCGAGAGGCATGCCTTCGGTGGCTCGTGCGGCTGGTGGTATCACGAACGATCCTCCAATCGGTTACCATGCGATCCACATTGTCGTGAAAAACGGCAACGTGACCCTGACGGGTGTGGTGGACTCGGATGCGGATTTAACTTTCGCCGGAATGCGAGCTAATGTGGTGCCGGGCGTGTTTAGCGTTGACAACGACCTTCAGGTCGCCGCAAAGAGTTAGCACGACCCCAGAGATCTGTTCCCGGAGCGAAATCTCGAGAGGAGGATCGCGCTAACATAGTGCCATCTAGTCCCTCGAAGTTCCGTCGTCGAGGATATTATTTTCTCCAAAACGGCATTCGAACGGCAGTGGCAGAAAGGCAACGGCAGTTCTTCTTTAAACTCCACAAGATTTCCGTCGGTCTCTCCCGGGCATGAAGATCTAACTTAAGGATGCCAGCGCCACGAAAAGATTTATCACAACTAGCCTAGAAATCTGGAGAGACATCGAAAGGAAGAACTTGCCGCTCGCTACTGCGGGCATTGCTTATTACCTTCTTCTGGCACTCTTCCCTGCCCTTACGCTATTAAGTGTCGTTCTCTCTTACTTGCCGGTTCAGAATGGACTCCGCGAAGTATCGTCCTTTCTGGGATATGTGATACCACCGCAAGTGCTGACGCTCATCGACGAAATGCTGAGACGGGTTACTCCGCACCGGACAGCACTTCTATCTTTTGGACTCGTTACGACGCTCTGGCTCGCGTCGATAGCATTTAAGGGCCTGATCTTAGGTTTAGATATGGTGCACGGCTCAAATGTGCAGCGCTCACTTTTGGTAACGAGAATACTCGCGCTTGGCCTGACGATTGCAGTCGGAGCCTTGTTGGTGATCGGAGTAGTCCTGACCTCGGTCGGTCCTGTTGTGTGGGCTCATTTTTCCAGAATGATGCCGATCGAATCGCTATCGTTACGGCTATGGCCATACATCCAGTGGACGGCGTCGGCGTTGATCCTGTTCACAGCAATTGAACTGCTCTACGTGCTGGGACCCAGCCTTCCGGTATCCGAGCGTCGAACGATTCCCGGTGCCGTAGCCGCGAGTGTTCTTTGGCTGGTGTTGGCCTGGGGACTCGGTTTCTATCTTCATTACTTCGGCGCCTTAAAGTTCGCAAGATTTTTTGGATTCCTGGCCGCTCCCGCTCTATTCATGACTTGGCTCTATTGCAGCGCAGCCGCAGTCCTTCTCGGCGCCGAAATCAATTCAAGGCTCAAACTGCTACCTCAAATTTCTGCTGGCGAGTCGCCGGCGGGAGTATCAGCCCTAGGGTTTTCCCCGGTAGACAAGGGGGGTGATGCATAAAATAATTTTTGTTCACGCAGGAGTACAAATCGTGTAGCCTACCTCGCCCGGGGGGATACTCTTGGCGGCCACTCCGACACCCGTCGTGCTCAACAGTTGGAAAGAGATTGCCGGCTATATGGGACGAGGCGTCCGCACCGTCCAACGCTATGAACGTGAGTATCAACTGCCTGTGCGGCGCGTGCGGGACAAAGCCCATACCTCGGTCCTCGCCCTCGCGAAAGAGTTGGACGACTGGCTCCGCCTGAAACCTTTGCACAGCCTCGAATCGAGCACGATTGATCCCCGCAGCAGGCATCTGCTGGAAGAACACAAAAAAACGATCAGCACGTTGGAGAGCAGTTTGCTCGCGATGAACGAGCGGCTTGCAGAGGGGTAGCGGATTAAGATGCGTGAGCGGTGGTTCGGTGTGGAAGATTGAGCGTCCGTCGGCCCGTCACAAGGACTCTCCAAGAACGACCAACTGGCGATGCAATTCCGTCAGTTTCTCACGCATTGCGTGTTGTTGTTGATCTGTGAACACAAACTGGCTCAAGAAATATAAAAGTGTTTGGTAGGCTCTGCGGGCATTGCGCACATTTCGGCGCTTCTTTTCTTTGTTGTGGTTATTCGACGCGATTCTCGCAAAGACAAGCGCCGTTTCCACTTCGGTGCGTAGAAATTCGATACCGATGGCATTTCTTGTGGGCACCATCGTGCCAAAACTAAGAGGGATAAAATCCGGCACGTGAGGAAATTCCATAGTGGACGGGAGGCCAAAGAGTTTTTGATCGCCCAGATCGTCGGCGAGGCACAAAAGCGAGAACGTCTCGCTATCGGACGTAGAGCGCAAAATGCTGTACTTCTCCGAACGTGGTTGGACGCTACCGGACATCATCACGGTAAACGAGGACTTTGAGCCTGAATACGACCAAGACGACTATGAGCGGAAAATCGCGAAACTCGTGCAGAAAGCCGACAAGCGGATTCGCAAAACGTCGTCTAAGGATTACGAGAGATGGTGGGCCGCAATCCGTTTTCTTCAACGAGAAGGCCACTATCTCTCAGTAATGATCGGTCGGGCGGGTCTTCGCCTTCGCGGAGACCAATTGAGGCTCTTCTTGGTCGGATTAGGGATAGTCGGATGCATTCTCTCGTGGATCTTTTTCAGTATCCAGTACAGCATCCCGATGCCCTCCCGGGGAGAGCTTGGGATTTTCGTTTGGGCTGTTGGTCGGTTGTCTATTTATTGTCTACATGCTTCTTCGATTTATTCTCGGTAGTCAGAGAGCCGACCATGTCACCTCCAACATCCTTGAAAAATTTGCCCGAATCTGTAAGCGCGTTACTGGGAATGCGTAGCTGTCGCAATCACGCGACTACACAAGTGTCAGTTAGGGCCTGCGGCCCGCGAAACTCTATGAAAACGAGAGTAAGTCATCACATGTTTTCAACGGCTTATCCCACGTTTTCGACCCTGTGCGCTTTTCCTTCGCCTTTTTTCGTGTCAAAGAGTGAAATCGCTATCTTTCGCCGCCTAAGAATCAACCTTCCAGGTCACTTCACCTTCATCAGGTCTCCCGGCTTCCAGGTCTTGTCGAAGAACGCCTTGGTTGGGCCGTAGAGACGTAGCGCCACGAAGTAGTTCTTGCCCGGAACGGTCTTCAGCCAGTTCTTACCCTCACCGGGCGAGTTGGGACCAAAATAAATGTCGGTCGAGCCGTCAGCATTTTGCGACGGCTTGTCCATCTGGTTGAGCGATGGAAATGGCTGGCCGTTATCTAGGCCGGAGGCCGTCAGCGCATCATAGATCGTCACCGACCAGAAGAGTTTGGCGGGAATGCTGGAAGGAAGCGTGAGCTTGTAGCTTCGATCTCCCGAAAGCAGGTCACCATCAGCGTCCGTGAATGTGTTTGGATATTTTGCTCCCACGTTCTCCATGTCGATAGCCATACCGGGGCTCGTGGAATACGCGTTGTTAAAAAAGCCGGAACGCAGATTCAGTTGGTTGTAGGAGTCGGCCACGAAGTCAGGTTTGCCCCCTGGGAAGGGATTGAGCCACTGCCGGTCTTCGTAATAGCGAGGGCATTCGAGGCTGAATGTGTGCGCGATGCGTGAGGCTGTCTTCGCAGCAAGGTTGAGGAGCTTCTTCTGCTTCTCATCCGGTTTGAACGGCTTGCCCCTCACGATACCCAACTCAGCCGCCATGCCCCGCATCTCGAAGTCGTTGGCATCCACATACTCGTGTTGGATAAACCGATCAAGCATCTCGAACGCGCTGCCATCGGTCGGATAGAGCATGTTGACGGGCGTGGCCGACGCGTTAGGGAACTGCATTGGCTTCGCCGAGTTCTTCTTTCCCAGCGGGTATATGCGCGTCTGTTCCATCACGCTGACCGGCGCTTCCAGTTTTTTCGGGTCTTGAAAGAAGCCGCGCCAGAATACAAATACGCCGTAGGTGCCCGAGCGAAACGTCAGATAGCCTGGAGGAACCTCGCCTCTGTAGTCGGGCGGAAGGACCAGGTAGTTACCGCCTTTGCCCTTGTCGGGTCCGGGCAATCCGACATCGCCAGCCCAGTCTTTCCCGTCGATCTTCCCCTCAGACCGGATTGGGCGCTGACGAAAATCATCGAGAATGCCCTGCAGACCCGGCGGCACTTCGATCACCATCGGGCCGTCGTCCTTGAGATCGAGATAGCCGAGAGCATAGATCACGTCGGAGTTAGGGGTGGTGATCAGCGTCTTGGCGTTGAGCCGGTCCTTGAAGATGGGCAGGACGTTGTAGCCCCTCCCGAATGTCTTTTCGGAGCCTTCTTTCATTCCGTACATGTTGATCGAGGGCAGTGCCCACAGATAGACCTGGACGGCACGCTGAAAGGTCAGTTCGTCCTTAAACGCGCCAACTGCTTCCCTGGAGAGCGCCCCACCCGTGTACGGTGTATTGGCGAGTTGTTCGTAGCGCGACGTACTAGTCGCAATCGGTATAGGTCCTCGCTCCGGACTGGGTGTCTTGGGAACAGTTGCCATGGGATTCCCCTTTCTGAAATAACACTTCACCAGAAAACTAAGGACAACTCGTTGCGCTTTGGACTGCCAACAATTACAGGGTCGATCGAACGTCGGGATCGTCAATCCAGAGGGGGACGAGGGGCGTGGCGCCTGATCATTTGGCGAAATCAGGCGCTCTCACAATTGTGCGCTTTTTATTCGCCATTTTTGGAGTCAATGCATTATGAAAGAACGCCCCGCTTCACAAGATTGAAGCTGCGTGTGGCGTTGGGTGCTGCACACCAGACTCAGGATGATTAAGGTCGGCTACTAAAAGGCTAAAAGGGTGGTCCTGA
>Ga0126371_10000466_pt1 | contig 33031 bp, 22 predicted proteins | sample PanSoiMetaPlot_4_FD_110145 | JGI IMG/M metagenome (GOLD analysis project Ga0126371, IMG submission 110145) | Tropical forest soil microbial communities from Panama - MetaG Plot_4 | ecosystem: Environmental > Terrestrial > Soil > Tropical forest > Bulk soil | place: Panama | collected 2016-02-17 | reverse complement strand
TGGCGCGCCCGGAGGGATTCGAACCCCCGACCCCTAGCTCCGGAGGCTAGTGCTCTATCCATCTGAGCTACGGGCGCGTAAGGGCGCCGAAGAAATTCGCGTGGCACCCAGAGTGATTCTACCGCGTCACAAAAAGAGAATAAAGTCAGAGGAAGCATTGAACGCCGAGAGAATGCGGCGCGCAGGACAAGCGCATTAGCCGCGTGCGAGGTCGCGAATCTTCTTGGCGAGCTTTTCGATATCCTCGGTCTTCTGAATTAAATTCACGGAAAGCTGCACGACAGCATCGTTTTTGTCTGCGAGATTCTTCAAGTCCTGCGCTAAAGAGAATAGTTGATCAACATCTTTGCGAATATCGCGCTGATTCTGCCGCAGCTGTGCGGTAGTGGGAGGGGCTGCCGCTGGCGGCATGAGCGGGTGATCCGGCGCAGGATGGGGAACAGTAGCCTGCTGCTGAGACGGACTGGCATTTTGGCTGGCTTGTACGGCGTATAAAGCCGGAGTCATCAGGCTTGTACCGAGGGCGGCAGCCCCCGGCACGAAAGCGGTCAGGAACGTGCGTCTGCTTGAGTCCATTTGCGTGACCTCCCAGCTGAATAATCGTGAAAAACGCGCCGCGAGTCCCGGTGTTATAATCGCGTCTCTCCAATTATATATGACGCAGTTCCTCGCAAATGGGTTGAGCTTTACGAAGGGCACGGGACTCCGCGCGCTGATCGTCGTGGGTGCGGCGCTGCTGCTGATTTGGCTGTTGCGGCTGCTGACGTCGCAGATGGTGCACCGGGCGAAAAGTCCGAGCTCAGACACTGCGCTCGAAGAGCAAGAGAGAACGATCGCTGGTGTACTGTTCAGCGCGGGCGCGGCGATCGTGATAATTGCGGCGACCTGGATAATGCTCCCGAGTTTTGGATTGCCCCAGAACGCGGAAGCACCGAAGGTGCGCGTTGCGGTTATCGCCATCGGCGCGTTCCTGCTGAACCGACTACTCAAGGGGTACACGGCGCACATGATCGTCGTGGCGCGGACGGATACCCGCCCTGCACAAGCGAGAGAAGAGCAAACACGCACCATTGCCGGCGTTCTCTACAGCGTGGTGACGGCAGTTATCGTCGTCGGTGCCGTGTTGATGATCTTGCCGGAGTTCGGATTTCACGAAACTCCAGTGGCGGCAGCCGCGGGACTTTCGAGCCTGGCGCTGGGCTTTGGCGGACAATATCTGGTGCGCGACGTAATCAATGGGTTTTTCATTATTTTTGAAGACCAGTACAGCGTAGGCGACACCATCAAGCTGAATAGCGAAACGGGCCGCGTGGAGCACATCACGCTGCGCCGGACAGTGTTGCGCAATGCCCAAGGCGCATTGGTGACGATTCCCAACGGACAAGTCGGCCAAGTGGCGAATCTCAGCCGCGATTGGTCGCAACACTTTCTGGATGTGACGATTCCAAGCGAAGAAAAGGTGCAGGAAGCACTGGCGTTGCTGGACAAATGCGCTGCTGCAATTCGAGAGGATCCGTCATGGGCGCCTCTGCTGGTAGATGGTCCGCGCGTGCTCGGCGTAGAGTCGCTGGCAACTACGGGAACGACATTGCGAATGCAATTCAAGAGCGCGCCAAACCGAAACGACGAAGTAGCGCGCGAGATGCGCCGACGGATTCTTGCCGAAATGGAGCACGCTGGTGTGAAACTCGTCAGCACGCATCGCGTGACGCTCTTAGGACCGGAACCGAATCCGCCGATAGCTTCGCAGAGCAGCAGGAAAAACTGAAGCGACGAGCGTGGCTGATTGCTGCCGCGCGGCGCACCATCTTCAAGGCCCGCACCCATAGGCGAAGTTCGAAGAACATTGCAAACACATAAAAGCCGAGCGGGAAAAGCGCACTCTAGGTTAGACGGAAGCGATGTGCCAAGGAGCCAGCAATTCCGTCTGCGTCACAACAGCTGCGAAGCAGGTCTTACGATTACAGAATCAGCAACGCCAATTTACATTCTTCCTGAGATTTCCTGATTGAGTGGCAGCCTTGGCTCAACAATGGCTAAGAGCCAACGCTGACTCCGATGAAATACCATGTTCAGGAATTGAATTTTTTCTGACGGTGTGCGCGGCGCTAGTGACGTCGGCAATGATAATTCCTTGCCACGTAGCGATGGCACAAGCGACGGCCCAACACGCAGGAAACATTTCGCTAGTCCTGCCGCAGGTACAGTTGACGTGGGGCGGCCTGAGCACGGAGGTCAACCAATACCAGGGCGGCAACGCTAGAAGCGAAAGAGAATTTTGGAGGCGCGGGTGGGAATCGAACCCACGTATAAAGGTTTTGCAGACCTCTCCCTTACCACTTGGGTACCGCGCCGCAGAGCACTATTATAACGAATATCTTCGGCGCTCACTGACGAATTCGCTGCGCCAGTCTCCACCCACAAACCGCCTACTTCGTACGAAGGGGCGCGCTGACCTCCGAATACATGAATGGTTCGAGTGCCGCCGACGACCTCGCCGCCGTGTAATGTTCCCTTCGGAATGAAATATTCTTCCCCGGCCTGGATGCTTCATGAACTCCGGAAAATTGTCCATGGTCTGCCTTCCGCGTTTCTTCAGCGAATTGTTAAAGTGAACGGCATTTGCGTGCGCACCGGTTCGCTCCGAACCATTGTTGATAGACGCTGGACGAGCGCTTGGGCCGAGCCGTACGCGTCTTGCCCGGCGCTCACTTCTCCCTGAGCCCGAGCAACCAAGAAGTCGAAGAGGGATTGAGGCTTCGGCAGGCGCACGATTTCTACGGATTCGCTCGCGGGAATGTGCGCGAGCTGCTTCGCCACCTCAACGGCACGTTCCGTATCGCCGAGCTCGTCTACGAGGCCCAGGCGCTTGGCCTGTTCACCGCTCCAGACGCGGCCCTTGGCAATTTGATCGACAGTAGCAATCGGAATATGGCGGCCGCCAGCGACACCCTGAGTGAAATTCGCATAGACGTCGTTGAGCATCTTCTGGACTGTCTGCTGCTGCGTGGAACTGAAATTCTGCTGATCCGAATACAATGTGGCATTGCCGCCGATGGCGACGAAATCAGTGCTGATGCCAAGAAGCTGATACAGTCCGGCGATGTTCATTTTTCCGCTGAGAACTCCAATGGAGGCAGTGATCGTGTCGGGATCGGCGACGATTTTGTCGGCAGACATCGAAATCCAATAACCGCCGGAAGCAGCCAAGTCCGACATGGAGACGACGACCGGCTTTCGCTGCCGCGCGAGCTGCACCTCGCGCCGAATGACCTGGCTGGCCACAGATGAGCCTCCCGGTGAATCGACGCGCAAGACGATCGCTTTGATGTCCGAATCTGTTCGCGCGCGGCGAATATCGGACGCTACGGAATCGCCGCCCATTATTTCGCTGCCGGTTGAGGAATATTGAGAAGCGCCGGATACGATTTCTCCAGATGCGTAGATCATAGCGATTTGCGGACCGTTGCCATCGCTCAGACCCAAACGGTATTGCGCAAAATCTATGGGATTCCAGACCCCGGTCTTGCGACGAAAATAATCTTCCACTTGATCCCAATAACCGAGATGGTCGACGAGTTTGTTCTGAAGAGCATCTTGAGCCAGAAATGGGCCCGCTTGCATAAGCTGTGTAAATTGCGCGCGGCTGATATTTCGCGAAGATGAGACCTCGGTCAGATATTGGTTGTAGAGATCCGTGAGTAGAGACGCAACTTCTTCACGATGCACAGGTGTAAACTTCTTCTCGGTGAACTCGTTCGTGGCAGTCTTGTATTCGGCAATATGAAGAAAGTTCGGCACGACGTGCAGCTTGTCCAATGTTCCGCGGAGAAACGTCGCTTCGGCCATCATGCCCCGAACGTCAAGAGGATTGGTGGGAGTCAGCCAGACTTGATCACAGCCCGTAGCGACGTAATATTCCTCGTTCGCCTCGCCGTCGTAGCCGAGATAGCAAATGCTAGGCTTGCCGCTCGCGCGAAAATCGAGGAGGTGCTGGTGGATTTCTTCAACCTTTGCCCAACCGGCGTCGATGGAAGCTATTCGCACTACCAAACCTCGAATTCGAGAATCCGTTTTTGCCTGATCGATGGCATCATCGATTTCGTGAAGCACCAAGGGCTGCGCCCCCGTTAAAAATGTGGCTACATCCGGCGGCCGCTGCTCGACAATCGGGCCGCTAAGGCTGAGAACGAGGGTCGAATTCCACGAAAGCTGCGGGCCGGAGAAAAAAGACCAGCGCGGAATCGCCACGAGCAGAACCACGACGACTACAACCACCAGCAAAATTACCAGAGTTCGTCTTTGTCCCCACGTCATGCGCACTCTCCCGGTCGCACGCACCTCCGCGAGCCGTTTTCAAGCTAACATTTGACCAGAAAAAGCGCCATTGTGGGCGCCTGTTCTTTCGTACAGGTGTGCTTTTGATTCGTACAGTTACACGGATGGGCAAAATCGCCCACGACCTCCACCCGTGCAAGACATGGGATTGTTACCATCGGGACTGTCAGCGACCGTGACACTGCTCACTTCTCGGGCCGGAGGAACAGTTGTGAAGAAAACATTTGTTAGCCGGATGCTAGAGATCAACAAAGAGCTTTGGTTGATTTTGTCCATCATCGCTTTTGCTGCAATAATCAATTTCTTCGTGTCAGGGCAGCGGCTTGTGCTGTCCTTCTACGACTTGCCAACTCTCTTTGCGGCTTACTACTTCGGTCGCGCGCGCGCGGTTCAAACGGCCGTGGCATCCGTCCTGATTGTCTGCTGGCTCAACCTGATGAATCCGCTGGCGCTGGCTTCGGGCCAAGGCGTAGCGATGAGGCATTTAATTGGATGGGCCGACGTCGCGGTCTGGGGTGGCTTCCTTGTAATTACCGCTTATGCGATGGGTACGCTCTATGAAGTAAAAGAAAAAGGTATGCAGGAACTGCGCGAGACCTATTTTGGCGTCCTGCAAATCCTCTGCCAGGTCATTTCAAACGACAAGTACACGCAAAACCATTCTTACCGCGTCTCAGTGTACGCCGCGCGCTTGGCTGCTGAAATGGGCCTGCCTGAAGACCAGATTGAAGATGTGCGCGCCGCCGCTCTGCTGCACGACATCGGGAAACTGGAAGTGAGCCGCACGATCCTGTATAAGTCGGCGCGCCTCTCGGAGGATGAAATCTCCGAAGTGCAAAGCCACTTGCCTCGCGGAGTCGAGGCGCTCAGGCCGGTCGCCGTCGGAGGAACACTTCGCCGCGTGTTGCCGATTATCCTGGCGCACCACGATAAATTCGACGGGTCGGGCTATCACGCCACAAAGGGGGAGGACATTCCGATCGAGGCCCGCATCATCTCCGTCGCTGATGTGTACGATGCGCTGGTCAGCGACCGCCCGTACCGCAAAGCGATGTCTCCGTTTGAAGCTCGCGACATCATTTCGAAGGGCGCGGGAACGGACTTCGACCCGAAGTGCGTCGCAGCATTCGAATCCGCATTCCGCGCTGGCCGAATGGAGGTGCCAGAAGTTCTGGTTTAATCCGCGGTCTGTAACTGAGCTTCGCGCAAGAAGTGCGCGGCCTCTTCCGGCGGTGTCGGGTTAATGTAAAATCCTGTTCCCCACTCGAAGCCGGCCACTCGCGTCAACTTAGGCATCATCTCCACATGCCAGTGATAATGGTCGTTGATCTCCTCGCCGATCGGCGAAGTGTGAATCACGTAGTTGTACGCGGGGCAGTTCAGCACAGAATCCAAACGGGCCAGAAATTCGCGGAATAGTTTGGCCATGCTTGTATAAACGGATCCAGGCTGATTCTCAAACGAAGAGCTGTGCTGGCGCGGAAGAATCCACGCCTCAAAGGGAAAGCGCGGCGCATAAGGAGCGAGCGCGATGAATTGATCATTGCCGAGAATTACGCGCGTGCCCGTTTCCATCTCTTGCCGGATAACATCGCAAAAAATGCAACGCTCTTTGATTTCGAAATAGCGCTTCGCGCTATCGACTTCTTCGCGAACGCGCTTAGGTACGATAGGCAAAGCGATCAATTGCGAATGAGTGTGTTCGAGCGAGGCGCCCGCGGCCTCGCCGTGATTCTTAAACAACAAAATGTAACGGAAACGTTTGTCGTTCTTGAGATCCAGAACGCGGTCGCGATAAGCCCACAACACTTCTTCAATGGATTTGTCCGAGAGCATGGCAAGCGTGCTCTGATGATCGGGAGTCTCAATAATGACTTCATGTGCGCCGATTCCGTTCATGCGATCGAACAGCCCTTCGCCCTGCCGATCGAGATTTCCTTCAATCCCCAAAGCTGGGAACTTGTTTGGCACGACACGAACGGTCCAGCCGGGCGTGTCTTTTCCGCTGCCGTTGCGCCCGTAAGCCAATATTTCCGGAGGAGTACGAGTCTCGTTGCCCGGACAAAACGGGCAAAAAGATCCCCCTTTCATCTGCACGCTTTCGCGGACAAAATCGGACGGCCGTTTTCCGCGATCGGTGGAAATAATGACCCAGCGCCCTGTGATTGGATCTTTACGTAGTTCAGGCAATCTCTTCTCCTTCTGCGGTTCTACAAAGACTAAAACGGTTTCCTGTTGTTACTCCGGGAGCGATTCGCCGTATCAATGTGCGTTTCCAAACGCATTCTTGTACAACCGAACGCTGGGCGGAAGCCCGGATCGGCTTTCGATAGCGACAACATCAAACCGCCACGAAACTCCAGGCGTTCTTCGTTCGGCCAAAAATCTTCTCGCCATACGCTCGACGTGAACGCGCTTTTCCTGAGTTACAGCTTCTTCTGGACGGCCAGGACGCTCTTCTGTTCCGCTGCGCGTCTTCACCTCGACAAATGCGAGCACCGAACCATCATAACCGACCATGTCAATCTCAGCCTTATCTCCCGGGACGCGGTAGTTGCGCGCGACGAACACGTATCCATGCCGGCGCAAATACCAATAGGCGTACGTCTCGCCGTTTACTCCGCGCCTCCGCGCTTGTTCTTTCTTTGTTTCGTCCTTCTTGGCAGACGCCAATCCGCGGCATGCAGCGAGCTGCACAAATCCAAAAATCGCGCGGGAAACGAGCGGCATTACTTCAGCACCTCGAACTCGAACTCCATCACTTTGCCTCGCACCAAGTAACACAAATAGAATTCCCAGAATCTACGGAAACGCAACGAATGGTTCACGAGGAATTCGAACCCCAAATAGCGCCAGACTTGAAGCAAACGCACGCGCAACCGCCGCTGGCGCAGCCGAACGTGCGAATACCACGATGCTTCTCCGTGCAGTCCCTCAGGATAGAAATACCAGAACGAAAAGCTATTCAGGTGCCAGCGATGCGTCGGGTCGCAGAATGAGCTGAAGTCCGTGTAGTGTGGAGTCACCAGAAAAATGATGCCGCCCGGCCGCGATACGCGGTGAAATTCCTCCATCGTGCGAATTACGTTTTCGACATGCTCGATCAAATGGACTGCGCGCACTTCGTCGAATGCGTTATCCCGAAACGGAAGAGAGCCACGGTCCAGATTGCACAGAAGGTCGGCCACGGTGTTCGGGTTCATATCGATGCCGATTGAACCCGGATATTTCTTCGGTCCGCAGCCGACGTCCAGAATGCGAGGCAATCTTCCTCCGAAGCAAAGCTTCGACTAATGTGACCGCTGCACTTCGGCGATGCACTCGCCGAGAATGCGCACAGCATATTCCGCCTGTTCTTCGTCAATGACAAGCGGCGGAGCGACGCGCACGGTGTTTTCTCCCGCGCCGAGAATTAACAAGCCTTTCTCAAAAGCGCGGTCAACAATTTTGTTGCGCAAATCACCCGCCCGTTCCTTCGTTTTCTTGTCGTGGACGATTTCCACACCAATCATCAGGCCTTTTCCGCGAACGTCCCCAACGATGCGGTACTTTTCGGTCCAATCCGCCATTCCATCGAGGATGACCTTGCCCATCTGGCGTGCATTCTCCATGTACTTCTTTTCGATCAGATCGATCGTCGCAAGCGAGGCGGCCACGCAAACGGGATTGCCGCCGAATGTGGATGCGTGAGCGCCGGGCTTCCAATCCATAACACCGGCGCGTGCAATCGTCGCACCGAGCGGCATGCCTGAAGCGATTCCCTTCGCTACGCAAACGATATCCGGATCGATGTCTGCATGCTCCGAGGCCCACCATTTTCCGGTGCGGCCCATTCCACACTGAACTTCGTCGGCAACCAGCAGAATTCCCTCGCGCCGACAGATTTTTTGCAGTCCCTGCAAGAACGAAGCAGGCGCAGCAACGTAGCCTCCTTCACCTTGAATTGGCTCGACGAAGATCGCCGCGACATCGGCTGGATCCATTAGGCGATGAAATACTTCTTTCTCCAAGAATTCCAGGCTCTGCCGGGAACACTCGTCCGCGTTTTGACCGAGCGAGCGATACGTGTCTGGATACGGAATATGAGCCACGCCGCCGAGCAACGGGCCAAATCCCTTGCGCTGCACGGCCTTGCTTGCCGTAAGAGAAAGCGAGCCCATGGTGCGCCCGTGAAAACACCCGTAGAACGCGATGAATTTGTCGCGTTTGGTGTGATAGCGAGCAAGTTTGATCGCCGCTTCGATCGCTTCAGTGCCGGAATTGCCAAAGTAAACGCGCTTCGGATCCTTGCCGGGAGCGATCGTCGCGAGCTTTTCCGCGAGCTCGACCATGTTTTCGTAATAAAAATCCGTGCCGGACATATGAATCAGCTCGCCGGCCTGCTTCTGGATTGCAGCCACAACTTCTGGGTGGCAGTGCCCCGTAGCGACCACAGCAATGCCCGCAGCGAAGTCGAGGAAATGATTGCCGTCGAGATCCTCGATCACGGCGCCGCGGCCGGTTTTCGCAACCAGTGGATACGTGCGCGTATAAGACGGAGAGACGAATTTTGTGTCTAAACCAACGAGCTTCTTCGCTTTCGGACCCGGCAGCGATGTGACCAGGCGCGGAAGCTTCCAATCATTTACTTTCTTCATGCCTTCCTCCTGAAGTGGATTTCTGCGCGCTGCTGTGCAGACGCGAACTTCTCATGGGAGGAAGAAAGGTTAGTCTACGCCAAAAAGACTGGGTCGTTGGCGCGCGGGCGAACTGTGCCAGGAGAGCGGATTTTGAAATTGCAGGCTCATTTCTTTTTCCAACGGACGCCGCCTTCGCGATTATCCTCGAGGAGAATACCACGTTCTGCGAGCTGTTGCCGTATTTCGTCGGCACGCTTGAAGTTGCGCTGCTCGCGCGCTTTTTGCCGCTCGGCGATCAGAGCTTCGATCTCCGCAGAGTTGATTCCTGGCGCATTGGACGTTACGCCGACGGACTGCAGTTTTGAACTGTCATTGTCTTCAAGCACCACGAAAATCTGATCGAACTTCTTCATCGCCGCTAGGACCTGCGGCGCATCCTGCTGGCGAAATTCGCCACGGTCGATGGCAGTGTTCACATCGCGGACCAAATCAAAAATTGCCGCAAGCGCAACAGCGGTATTCAAATCGTCTGACAGGCCCGCTTCAAAATCAGTGATGGCCTTTTGGGCGCGCTGTCCCATGGCAGCATTGGAACTTGTTGGGAATTTCCCTTCCTTGAGGCGCGCGAAAAAATTCCGCAGGCGTTCGACAGAACTTGCAGCCTGTTGAATGCTGTCCTTTGTGAAATTGAGCTGGCGGCGGTACGGCACGGATGCCAGCAGATAACGGACTGTCGAGGGCTTGTACCCTTTTTTGAAAAGATCGCGCAGCGTATAGAAATTGCCGAGCGACTTCGACATCTTCTCGCCATCGATGATCAAGTGCTCGGCGTGCAGCCAATATCTTACGAACGGATAGCCCGTCGCCGCCTCGCTCTGCGCGATTTCGTTCTCGTGATGCGGAAACGCCAGATCGATTCCACCGGTGTGGATGTCCAGCGTATCGCCGAGATATTTCATGGCCATCGCGGAGCATTCGATATGCCAGCCTGGGCGTCCCGGGCCGATCTCCGTTTCCCAAAAATGCTCGCCTGGCTTCGGCGCTTTCCACAACGCAAAGTCGCGGGCGTCGACCTTTTCGTAGCGGTCGACTTCAACGCGAGCTCCCGCCTGAATTCCACTCAAATCAACTTTCGACAGCCTGCCGTACGCCGGAAACTTTGCGATGCGGTAATAAATCGAGCCGTCGCTGCGGTACGTCAGGCCTTTGGCTTCAAGTTTCTGGATCAGTTTGACCATATCCGGGATATGGTCCGTCGCGCGCACCGCATGCTCCGAGGTCTCGCAGCTCAACGCGTTCATATCTTCCTTGAACGCGACGATGTACTTCGCGGTGTAATCGAAGATGCTGATTCCCTTCTCCGCCGCGTTTTGAATGATTCGATCGTCCACGTCGGTCAAATTCATGACGTGGTTCATCCGCAGGCCGCGCGAACGCAGGAATCGCCGCAAGATGTCCTGGAACACGAATGTTCGGTAATTCCCGATGTGCGCGTAGTCGTAGACCGTTGGGCCGCACGTATACATACGCACCTCGCCTGCATGCAGCGGCGTGAAAACTTCTTTACGATTCGTCAGCGTATTTTCGAGCAGGATTTCGCTCATATGCTTGAACCCTGGCGGCCCCTAATTGATCTACGATTCGCTTGCCGGAAGCACAACCATCATCGGTGCAAGGTACGCATGCAAAGACAGCCATTCTAACTGAGGCTCTGATATCCGGCAAACTAACGCTGAATTATTGGTAGCCCGAGCGTGACGTGCCGCGCAACCACGGTGGTATCGCCGTTCTGAATCTGCGTTGCGGTTGCGGGCAGCGCGGTCCCCAAGAACGCCCCTTCGGAGGGAAAGCCATAACTCTCGTCGAGCAAAAACACCGAAACTGGCTTGGTGCTGGCGAGCCAAAAGTTCATGTCAATTCCCTCCGGCGGCGTGTCCAGGCAGCGATAAATTCTCGAGCCTTGGGTGTAATTCAACATGCGACTGCTGAGCTCAGGCACCGCGCGGCCCGCGATCGTGACGGACTCGGGCTTCGAATCAGGAGGAAATGCCAGCAGGATTACCGGCGCGCCGCGCTCCGATTTCAAGTGCAGAGTATAATTCGTTCGGTCTCCCGCTACGGCCCGGCGGTCGACGTCCAGAACTGGCGAAGGCAAGTTCAGTGCGGGCGCCTTCGCTGCGAGCGGTTTGGCTGTCTCCCACGGATTCACTGGCGCATCAGTTTTCGCAAAGCTCGCAATGCTTCGAATTTCAATCGGCAACCTTCCGGAAGCAGGAAATGCCAGCCATTGTGATTTCCCGCTATCCGCGTCCTGCCGATATTGCAAATTCAGCGGTTCCGGCGAGGTTAGAGAATATGGCGCGACCACAAGCGCGGAGGCAGCCGCGATCAGCGCCGTTGCAAATGCGACGACGGGAAATCTCCAACGCCCGCGCGAGAGCGATCCTGCAAGCGGCGCGAGCGGAAGAGCGATCAGCGCGACACATACGGTAATGCCAGTCAGAAATGTTCCTCCAAGCGCAGCGTAGAGAAACCAGACCGTGTAAACACCTGCTAGTGCGGTGACCAGTCCCGGAATCACGGCGGCAAGCACAACCGCTGCTCTACCCCCGCCCGGTACAACTACGATCCCCAAGCCAAGGATTCCCGCTGCGAGTGCGCTCACAACGAAAATAAAGCTCAATCCGGGCACTAATGCGCCCAAAACAAGCGACACAATTCCCCACCAAAGCCACGTGCCGCTCCACATTCCCCACAGACCGGCCCTGCTGCCAAGCAGCGCGGCAACCAGCGCTACTGCTGCAAATCCCAGCGCCCAGGCCGCAACGAGCGAAGGTGTCGGATGCGCGATCCAATTCGAGGGTGTTGCTCCGGCGACGCCGAGCAGGAATTGCAGGGCGGTTCCCAGAATGCCCGCGACGATCAAGACGAGCGGCCAGCTGACGAACCCGACGAGAAGGTCTTTCATCCGTACTTGGCAGCGCCGCATTAGAGCCACAATTTCAAGAACCAGAAGGGCGAGGGCCAACAGTGCAAGACCAATGGTCCATCGCGCGGGCCACCAAACCAGCCTCCAGCCCAGCACGTCCTGATAGACAGCATCTGAAACCGGGCCCGCGTTCAGATCCGAATTCGCCAGCGCCCGAAGCGCATCAAGTGCGCTGCCGCCTTCACTTTGAATACTCGACACGCTGGTGTTGGTGACGTTATCGAGCGGCGTGTGGTAATGCGTGACATCATTGAGAAACGCAAAGTTAAATCCCTGATATTTCGCCGCCTTGAAAACCGTGAAATCCGTGTCGTTCGGCAGCGTCTTATAAACCGTGTAGGAAAGAGAATCCGCGTCGGGATGCTGCACTGACTTTGAATACATATGCATAAGCCATTCGTTCGCGTTTCCGGTTTCAAACATGGTGCTCGCCCCGGAAGTTCCGCGATTATCCATGTTCACCACGGCGCGAACATCCTTGGACCATGGATCGTGCTCGGCGAATGCAACCGCGCCGAGCAAGCCAGCTTCCTCACCCTCGTCAATCAGGAAAATTACGGGATGTCGCAGCGGCCCAGACGCTTTGAGCGCTCGCGCGATTTCGAGCACAGAGACTGTGCCTGCGCCATCATCGGATGCTCCCGGCCCTGCAGGCACTGAATCGTAGTGCGCCGCGACCATGACCGCCGGGCCGGACTGTTGCCCATCGAGGCGCGCCAGGACGTTCTTCACACTGGCGCAGGCTCCGCTTGAGTCGCAAACAAAATCTTCCTGTATGCGCGGCCGGTAACCGAGCTGCGTGAGTCGCGCCACAATGGCGTCTCGTACAGCCGCATCCGCAGCGCTGCCCACCGGATGTGGAACTCCATTGCCAACGAGTTGCTGTAGCAAGGCCTTGGCGCGAATCCCCGAGAATTCATCCGGCGGTGCATCCGCCGGCACCGGCGCAATCGGGCGCGCTCGCCATACTGTCAGGCAAATCACAAGCGCGTATAGCGTCAGCGCCAGAGCGAACGCGCCTCCGCGCGGTTTTTCGCCGGACTCACCCATCAACTTGCCTCCTGTGGATAATCAGCGAGCGCCATCGTACGTTTTGACGCAGCGCCAAGTCAACGAATCCGCCGCCGCAATTTGGATTTCACGGTTGACGAACTGCCCGAGTCCCAATACATTGTGCAGTCTACGAAGGAGCCAGCCATGAAAACTCATCTTTCCGTAAAAATTTGCGCTGTTCTGCTGCTTCTCGCGCCTGTCGCACTTGCAACCCCGCTACCGCCGGCCGATTCTGCATCCACAACGCTCACGCCGCAGCAGGCGCTCAACATGCGCCGCATCGCCGATCTGCATTTTTCGCCAGACGGAACGCGCCTCGCCTTCACCGTCACCGAGCCTGCGAAGGACACCAGCATAGCCACGCACATTTGGATTCTGGATGTCGCTTCCAAGCAGGCGCACCAGTACACTTACTCCGAAAAAACGGAGAATTCCCCGCGCTGGTCTCCGGACGGCAAGTTCCTGGCCTTTCTCTCAAACCGCGACGGGGAGCGCCAGATTTATCTGCTCTCTTCCAGCGGCGGCGACGCATATTCCATCACGACTGGTAAGCGTGGCATCGCTTCCTTTGCCTGGTCGCCGGACGGCAAAGAAATCGCATTTCTCGCCTCCGACGAGCCGACGGAAGCACAGCAAAAAAAGGAGAAGGATAAAGACGACGCCATCGTCGTTGACAAGGAAACAAAACATCCTCGCGTTTGGATTCTCGACTTAGCTACCAAGAAAACCCGCGCCATCACCGGCGAGCAGTGGGAAGTCCGTGAGGCCGAGTGGGCATCCTCAGACCGGCTCATCGTCGCCGCCACCGATCATCCTGAATCCGACGACAACACAAATCGTATCTTTTCGCTGGATCCTGCCAGCGGCCAAATGTCTTTGCTCGTCGCGCCAAAGGGTCCGTTTGGCGACATTCGCGTTTCGCCCGACGGCGCTCGGTTTGCCTATATGGGCGCGCGCGTCGATGGCCCACAACCGCACGACATTTACGTTCATTCTACAACTGCCCAGGCCGACGATCCGCCCAGCCACAATCTCACCGCGACGAGCGTCGACCGCGCGATGAACGGCATCGATTGGCGTTCTGACGGCGGCCTGATGGCCGTTGCCGAAACGGGTTTCAAAACTACCTTGTATTCGATTTTCTCGGATGGGCACGCCACAGCGGTCGAAAATGCCAGTCCCAACCCGCACAACTTCGCAACCTCATCATCGGGAACGCTAGCTTTTGTTGGCGAATTCGCAACTGAACCTCCGGAAATCTATCTGGCGAGCGCGGGCGCTCCAGCCGAAAAAGTCACGCACTTGAACTCCAGTTGGGACAACGTGACTCTCTCGAAGCCGGAATTCTTCCACTTCAAGAGCTTCGATGGCGTCCAAATTGAAGGCGAATTGCTCAAGCCCCTCGGTTACGACGGCCATTCGCGCGTGCCGACCGTCATTCTGGTCCACGGCGGACCCACCGGCGCTTGGTCCGACTCGATCGATTCTTGGGGGCAGTTGCTCGCAGCGCACGGATTCGCGGCTGCATACTTCAACATTCGCGGCTCAACCGGCTACGGGGAAAAATTCGTCGAAATGAATCGCGCAGACTGGGGCGGCGCTGACTTCAGAGACGTCATGGCCGGCATCGATTATCTCATCGGCCAAGGCATCGCCGACCCGAACAAACTCGGCATCGGCGGCTGGTCTTACGGCGGTTACATGGCCGAATGGGCAATCACGCAGACCGATCGCTTCAAAGCCGCTGTCTCCGGAGCAGGCATGGTCGATCTGATTTCTGAATTCAACACTGAAGCAGGACCATCATACGACAAATGGTTCTGGGGACTTCCTTACGACCATCCAGAGGGCTTCCTGAATCATTCTCCCTTCATGTACCTGAAACACGCGCACACTCCCATACTCATCCTGCAAGGCATCGCCGACACCACCGATCCGCTCGGCGAAAGTACGGGCCTTTATCGGGGATTGAAATTCTACGGCGCACCCGCCGAGCTCGTTGAATATCCCCGCGAATTTCACGGTTTCCGAGAAGAAAAACACCTCCTCGACCGGCTGAATCGCATCCTAGCCTGGTACGAGCAATATCTGAAGTAGCGCTGTTTTGCCTTCGCCTGCTGCTCACGCTGTGGAGGGTTTATGAAAGCTACGAAAATCTTGTTGCGGTTGCTCTTCGCTTTGGTTCTGCTGGGTACTGCGCGGCCCGCATCGGCTCAGCACGGTACCGCGGGGAACGGTTACTTTCCTCCGGGATACTCGGGAGATACCTGGACAGGAGTTGTCATTTCGTCAAGCGAGCAAACCGGCGAAATCACTTTGTCTTACACGGATCCAAAGAATGGCAAGACCGAAACATTTGTCGGCACCCCGGAGAAAGACTACTTGGTTCACGAACACGGTGGATCCACGCGCCCGCTGAGAATGTCTGATATTCCAGTCGGTCGCGTCATTAAGGTTTGGTATAAAACGGACGCAAGGAAGATAGACGGAAAGAAAGTGACAGTGAATGTGATTCTCCAGATCAGCATCGCGGCTAACGCCAACAGGAAAGATCTTTCCTATAAGGCATTCGGATACTAGGGCCTCCTTCCTACTGGGTGCAAAAAGTACTCTCGGGACGCGCCAACCTTTACATCATCCTCAGTTGCGTGCTATCTTCCCTTCCATCACCGCCTTTCCAAAGCGCCAGGCGGCAGGGCCCGCTCTCCGCGACCCGCCACGATTTTTGTCTCGAAATCTTGCTCTCGACACTTTAAATTTGAACTGAGCCGCACCAGCGCGGCCGTTCCCTATTGCCAAGGAGCAGCGTGCTCAAACTTCGCAAAGTCGAACTTTTAGGCTTTAAGTCGTTCTGCGAAAAAACGAACATCGTCTTCAGCGGAAGCGGCGTCACCTGCATCATCGGCCCGAATGGGTGCGGCAAGTCCAACGTGGTCGACGCCATCTCCTGGGTTCTCGGCGAGCAAAGCCACAAAATGCTCCGCGCCGAACGCATGTCCGATTGCATCTTCAACGGAACCGCCAAGCGCCCGCCGATGGGCATTTCCGAAGTCACCCTCACGCTCGTCGATCCGGAACTCGCTGACGCAGTCTCGAAGATCTTCGGCGAAGAATCCCCAACAGTGGCCGCCCCTGAGCCTCCACTGGAGGCTGGGGAGGCAACGACCGAAACGCCAGCAGAACCAGAAGCGTCCGCTCCGTCCACAGAGGCCGCAGCGGCTTTACCCGAAAGCAGCGCAGAGAAGCCCGTCAAGTTCCCAAGAAAGCGCGCCGCGGAGAAACCCGCCATCAACATCAAGCCTGGCGAAGTTGTCGTCGGCCGGCGCCTCTACCGCTCCGGCCAGAGCGAATATCTAATCAACGGGCGCGTCGCCCGCCTGCGCGATGTCCAAGAACTCTTCATGGGCATGGGCCTCGGGCCGGATTCTTACGCCATCATCGAGCAAGGCCGCATCGGCCAAATCCTCAATTCGCGCCCGATGGACCGCCACGCCCTTATCGAAGAAGCCGCTGGCATCACCGTTTACAAAACCAAGCGCCGCCTCGCAGAAGCCAAGCTTGAAGCCGCAAAGGTAAACCTCTCGCGTGTCAACGACATTCTCGTTGAAGTCGAAAAACAGCTCGCCTCTCTGAAGCGCCAGGCATCCAAGGCCCGCCGCTACGCCGAATTGCGCGACGAGATGCGCGGCCTGATGCGCACCGTACTCGCGAGCAAAGCGCGGCAACTCGACGACGAAGCCCAGCGCCTCGAAACGGTGATCGGCGAACTGATCGCTGGAGAATCCGAGCAATCCACCATCCTTCGCGAACTCGAGTCCGAGCAAGAACGGCTCGACGTGCGCAACTACGAACTCGAAGGCGAACTGCGTCAGCTTCACAATCTGCTGAACCAGTCGGCCTTGGAATTGGACCGCGCTGAAAACCGCATCGCCTTCAATCGCGAACAGGAAGCGCAGATCGCCTCCCGCGTGAACGTGCTCGCTGCGGAAATTGCTCAAGCAGAGCAACAGGCCGCACAAGTCGCGACTCGCGTAGCCGCGCATCGGGAGAGTGTGACGAGCCTTCGCGCGGAATCCTCGCAGCTCGATTCGTACCTTCAAGATTGCGCGCGGAAAATCGAAGCCGACGCCGACGAGCAGGCGGGACTCGAACAGTCGATCTCAAACTTGCGCGAAGTCGCTTCCCGCAGCGGCGAAGATTCCGTGCGGGCGCAAGTGGAATCGCTTCAGGCCGAAGATCTTGCCGCACGCATCGCCGCTGAACTCACTCAGCGCGAAAGCGTTCGCGCTCGCTTTGAACAGGAGTTTTCACAAAAGGCTGAACAGGTTCACGCCGCTGAGTCGAATCATCAGCAGGCGGAATCGACCGCCCTTGCTCTCGCGGAACAAGTTCGCCAGGTCCAGCAGATGCTCGCAAGTCTTCGCAGCGCGCATCAGGAAACTGCGCAGCGCAATGAAAAAGTTCGCGAAGAACTTTCCGCTGCCCGCGCCCGTCGCGGCTCGCTCGAACAGATATTGAACGATCGCGCGTACACCGCTGAAGCCGTGCAAAAACTTTTTTCGGCAGCGGGCAGCAACGAGTCTCGCGGCTTTCACGCAGTCGGCGTTCTGGCCGATTATGCGGAAGTCGAAGAGCAGTATGAAGGCGCTGTCGAACAGTTCCTCCGCGACGAACTTGAATACGTTGTCGTCGAAACATTCGACCATGCCCGCGCGGGCGTCAGCCTCTTGCGGGAGGAAATGGGCGGCCGCGCCACCTTCTTTGTCGATTCCTTGCGTCATCTGAAATATGAGCCCAAGCCGGAAAGCTCGCCGCTTTCTTCAGCGGGCGTTGTGTCTCGTTTCGACCGTCTCGTCAATTTCCGCGAACCGCTTGGCCCTGCAGCAAAAAATTTCCTTTCGCGATTGCAATCTGCTTATTTGATCGAGACGGCCGGAGATGCCGAAAAACTCGCGCGCGAAAACCCTGAACAATATTTCGTTACGCTGGATGGCACTTGCTATCACGGCCGCATGGTCACTGGTGGCCGCCCTGGCGAAGCCGGCCCCCTCGCCTTGAAACGAGAGCTGCGCATGCATGAGGCCGAGGTCGTTCATCTCGAGCACGTTGCCGTTGAAATGCAAACGCAGCTTCGTCAACTCGAAGAAGACCAGCAGCGCGCCGAGGCGGAGTTGCAGCAGAAACTCGCCGACCACGTCGAAGCCGAAAAATCCCGCGTCAGCTCCTTTCACCAACTCGCGCAGGCGCGCGATGAGGCCTCTCGCGCCGAATCGCAGTTCGCCGAAATCCAGAGCGAAGTCGTGCGTCTGGCGGCCGAAGCCGCCACGGCTCGCACGCGCGCGTCAGAAATGCACCAGGCCAGTCAGCAGGCCCTCATGTCACGCGCGAATGCCGAACAGGAAGCCGCTGCCGCAGCCGAACGCCTCGGCATTCTCCGCGGAGAATTTCAAGCCCAACAAAGCGAACTGGCCAGCCGCCGCGAAGAGTTCGCCGCCATGGCTGAGCGCCTCGCCAATGCTGCTTTGCTTGAATCGCGCCTGAATGAAGAGGCTACCCAATCGAGCGAACGCCTCGCCGTCCTCGCCGAGCAGCGCGAAGCTCTTCTTCGCGAACGCGCCGAACGCGAAGCTAGCAATGTTCATCTCGAACAGCAAGCCGCGCATCACCGCGCCGAAAAAGAACACTTTGAACTCCGCAAGACTGGAATTGAAACACAATGGAACTCTCTCCGCGAACGCGCCGGCGTCCTTGACGGCGAACTTCGCATGAAGAGGGATTCTCTTGAAGCTTTGCGCGCGAACCGGAACCAGCGCGAAATCGAAAAGGCGCGCAACGATTCCGACCGCGAGTATCTTCGCCAGACGTGCATCACTGAAGCCAACGCTCAGCCGGAAGAACTGATCGCTCAGCAGCCACAGTTGTTGACCGGCGAGGAACTGGCCGCTTCGGAAACAACGTATGCGGAGAAAAAGGAACGCCTCGAATCGATCGGTCCCGTCAACATGATGGCGCTTGAAGAATTTCAGGAGTGCGACCAGCGCAATTCTTTCCTCGTGCGCGAACGCGACGACTTGGTGCAGTCTATACAAAACACGCAGCAGGCTATCAACGAACTCGACACCGTGTCGCGGCAAAAATTCGAAGAAGCTTTTACCGTTATCAATCGTAACTTCGGCGAAGCGTTTCGCACTCTGTTTGGAGGCGGCACCGGCGAAATGCGCCTCACCGAACCCGACAGCTCCGGTGAATGCGGCATCGACATCGCCGCGCAGCCTCCGGGCAAGCGTCTTCAGAACATCTTGCTTCTGTCCGGGGGCGAAAAAGCCATGACTGCCCTCGCGCTGCTCATCGCCGTGTTCCGCTTCCAACCGAGCCCGTTCTGCATTCTCGACGAAGTGGACGCTCCGCTCGACGAAGCAAATGTGGGCCGCTTCAATCGAATGCTCACCGAGATGGGAGAGCAGACGCAATTCATCATCGTCACGCACAACCGCAAAACCATGGAGATGGGCTCCGTTCTCTACGGCGTCACGATGCAGGAACCCGGCGTTTCGAAGCTTGTTTCCGTTCGCTGGGAGGAAACCACCGAGCGCGCAAAGTCGACCGCGGCTTGAGTCGGCGAAATATTTTCTTTGTCAGTACAAAAAAGTTTTCCTCAGCCTTGCGTTTAACCGTTGACATCATTTTTCTCTGCGCTAGAATGGCGTCCTCTTAATTTAGGGACATAAAAAACTTTGGCTTCTCCTGGAATTTATCCTGCAATTTCACAAACGGACTTAGCCGGACTCAAACTCCTGGCGCGCGGTAAGGTTCGCGACATTTACGACCTTGGCAACCACCTGCTGATCGTCGCGACGGATCGCCTGTCTGCCTTCGACGTCATTCTTCCCACGCCGATTCCAGATAAGGGCCGCGTTCTCACGCAACTTTCGATGTTTTGGTTCGACAAGCTCAAAGGCATTGTGCCACATCACGTCATCAGCGCCACGGATTTCGCTGGGGAGCTTGCGCCGCATGCAGAAACTCTTCGCGGGCGCTCCATGATTGTGCGCCGCACGCAGCCGGTTCCGATCGAATGCGTCGCACGCGGATACATTTCCGGTTCAGGCTGGAAAGATTATCGTGCCACCGGGAAAATCTGCGGCATTCCTTTGCCCACGGGTCTCAAAGAATCTGACAAATTACCCGAACCCATTTTTACGCCGGCAACAAAGGCAACGACCGGCCACGACGAGAACATTTCTTTCGAGGAGACTGCCTCGCAAATCGGCGAATCCCTCGCCACCCGCCTTCGCGACATCACTTTGGAAGTTTATCGCCGCGCGTCCGAGTTTGCGGCGGAGCGCGGCATCATTATCGCCGACACGAAACTTGAATTTGGCATTGATCGTGGCGAGCTCGTCTGGATTGACGAGGCGCTCACCCCGGATTCCTCGCGCTTCTGGCCCGCCGACTCCTACGAACCGGGCAAGGCGCAGCCATCTTTTGACAAGCAGTACGTTCGCGATTATCTGGAGCACATCGGCTGGTCGAAGCAGCCGCCAGCACCCGCGCTTCCGGCGGATGTAGTCAACGCCACCCGGGCAAAATACCGCGAAGCTTACAAGCGGCTAACGGGACGGGAACTCGAGTAGATTCCTGCAGTGGCTTCGCCGCAGCCCGGCCCCCGAGCGGTACTCGGAGGAAGTGATCGTGAAGGATCAGTTGGAAGCGCTCATCGGCCAGATGGTTGACCGCGGAATTCTGCTCGATGAGGCGCTCACCGAATTTGAACGGCGCTTCATCAAATGCGCCATGGATCACTCGGCGGGCAACCAGTCCCGCGCCGCTCGCCTGCTGGGCATTCACCGCAACACGCTCAGCCGCAAGGTCGAAGAATATAAGATCGACAACGGCCACCTCCGCTCTTAAACATCTCCCAGCTTGCGACAGCTAACCGTCTCACTGTCGCCTTAAGACCGTAACCTGGAGCCCAGACGAAAAAAGGCCGCCGCTTTTTCGCAAGCGACGGCCCTTGATTTCGCAACTTGCCCTTAGCTTTCTAACGCACGCCCGGACGATGCGGCTTTCTGGCTTGGCCTTTCTCGGGCGGAATCGCCTTCGAATCTACCTGACACTTGTCGAAATACAACAAGAAAGGCTGCGCGTCGTATTTCGTGATCGTGCCCGTAAACTGAATGGCATCGTTTTTCTGCAAACGCGAAACCTCCGGTTGCACTGGTGGCGGTGCCTGCTGCGCCTGCGTGTTCGCTCCGGCTGAAGTGTTCGTGGAACCGGCGGGAGGGGCCGCCGTATACACCGTCACATCCAAATTCGCCGTATTGCCAGCTTGAATTTCTTCTCCCGTCGCTGCTGTGAACACCTTGAAATCGATCGAATCGGTGCCGGGGGTGATGTCGATAATCTTTCCAACGACGTTCGGAATCTCCTGCCCGCAAACAGCGAGCCACGTCATTTTTGCTTTGTCGCCGCCCGCTTGCAGGTCCGTCAGAATAGAAAGCAGGTTGCTGCCCTGAAGCACTTGGCCCAAATCGGCGGCGCTCGGGATTGAATACGTAGCCGGTTTGGTCGCTTGGCTGCCGGCCAGCGAAATCAGCTCTTTCATTTGATCGTCCAGCAGGTTTCCACACGCAGGCTGCTCATAGTTGAACATCTGAGCGTGCAGATACGACTGCATCTGAGCCTCACCCGGCCCTTTCAGTGCAATTGATCGTGCTAGATTCCAGAAACCATTCATGTACAGGTCAATAAGCGCCTGATTCGGTGCTACTGCACCCGCTGCTGGCGGTGGCGTCGTCGTTGAAGTCCCCGGCGGATTCGTCGCAGGTGGATTCGTCGTAGCGGGAGGTTGGCTGTTCGCTGGCGGCGTCGTTTGAGCCGGCTGTTGCTGCGCCGCAAGCTGCAAATACGCCACCCCAATCTGGAAGTAAACCGCCGCCACGTTCTGATCGGTGGCATTGCCCGTAGCCGCGATGTACGCGTTGTATGAGTCGATCGCGTTCTTATAGTCCTTCGCGTGATACGACGCCAAGCCGGCTGTGTAGTTAAAGAGAATCTCGGCAGGTTTCTTCTGCTGCGCGAACTGGTCGTCGGTCATGTTCGCCGGTTTCTGAATGTCATTAAGGACCTGGAGCCCTTGCAGCGCGTACTTTCGCGCATCGCTCAGCTCCTGTTGGGCGTTCGGATCTTTATCGTTGAAAGACTGACTAAATGCGACCGCCCGGAAATACAGCGCTTGGAACCTTCCGCTGGTCAGTTGCTCCTTCGTCATTCCCGGAATGAGCAGGTATTTGTCATCCGGCACAGCCAGAAATTTGTCCGCGTATTCGATCAGCTTCGGGTAGTTCTTCGTCTGATTGTAAGCTCCGTAGTATTGCTGGTAGACCAGAGGCATAAGCGCGGAGTTCGGAAACTTGTTCACAAAATCGTCGAGCGCTTGAATCTTGGCCTGCGGGTCGGTCTGACCGGCAGCAGATTGAAACGCGTTATATTCAGGAAGCGTATACGGCATCTTGGAGCTCTGCTGATCACCCTGCGCGGCGGCTCTCGGCGCTGCATAGCAGAGCAGTGCAGCCGCAACCCACACAATCGCGTTCGCGACGACCCACTTTCGCCTCATCTTTCTCCTGCCTCCTCGGTCAAATTCGCTCTCATAGTTCCAAATTGTATCCGCGATTGCACTGCCGATGATATCGGGCACGCAGAAACGGTCGAATTATAGGGAAACCTCCCATGTCCTGCAAGGCCCGTTTCGCCGAACTGAAACATTTGAGCCGCCTCGTCACCCCAGCGCCCGCCCGCTTAAGTGATAAGATGACGGCGGGCCCTGAAATGTCGCCCTTCTAGGAGCATTACCTACCATGACTGAACGAACCCTGGCTGGCAAGTCTGCTCTGATTACTGGCGCAAGCCGTGGAATCGGCTTCGCCATCGCTCAACGCTTGGGCCAACTCGGTACACGCATCGTTATCTGCGGACGCGATCAAAATGCCATCGACGCTGCATCCACACGTCTTCGCGGCCAAGGCGTCGACGCATTTGGCATCTCAGCAGACGTATCCCGCAGCGACCAAGTTTCTTCGCTCGTGGAGAAAGCCCTGGCCCGCTTCACCACCATCGATTTTCTCGTCAACAACGCAGGGACCGGCCGCTTCGGCCCCGTGCAGGACTTCACCGAAGGCGACTGGGACACTGTGTTAGACACCAATCTAAAGGGAGTGTTTCTGGTCAGCCGCGCCATTGTCCCCTCAATGATTTCTCGCGGCCGTGGCCACATCGTGAACATCAGCTCTCTGGCCGGAAAGAATTTCTTCCCCGGCGGTGGCCTCTATTGTGCTTCTAAATGGGGCTTGCTCGGCCTGACCTACTGCATGGGTGAAGATCTTCGCGCGCACGGCATTCGCGTCACAGCCGTTTGCCCGGGCTCCGTCGCCACTGAATTCGGCCATCCTTCTACGAAGAACGTTCACAAAATGCTTCAGCCACACGACGTTGCGCACGCCGTTGAAATGGTCATCACTGCCGAGCCGCAAAGCTTCATCAGTGAAGTCGTCATGCGTCCCACTCAAAAACCTTAGCTCGTCGGTTGACCGCGTTTCTTCCTCCTTGACATCTTTCGCGCCTGATACTATTTTGCTCTAGGCCTAGATTGAACAAACCTCAGCTAATCGCAAGGAGCACGCATGAACAATCAACCGCGCGATCTTTTCCCCGGCGCTCTCGAAATGATGATTCTCCGTACGTTGAAGGTCCAGCCGCTTCATGGCTATGCGCTCGTCCAACATATCAAACGCGCCTCCGACGACCTGCTGCAAATCGAAGAAGGCTCGCTCTACCCTGCTTTGCAACGCCTCCTCAAAGAAGGCTGCGTCAAAGCCGAGTGGGGCATTTCCTCCACCAACCGCCGCGTGCACATCTATCACCTGACCCCAACCGGCACGAAGCACCTTGAGCGCCAGGTTTCCAGCTTCGAGCAAATGTTGAATGGAATCGCGCGTGTCCTTTCACCGGTGAAGTCATGAGTTGGCTCTCTCGAGTATTTCATCGCCGCCGCTTCCACAACGATCTCTCCGCCGAAATGCGCGCTCACCTCGATGAAAAAATTGCTGCGCTGATCGCCTCCGGCATGTCCAGCGAAGAAGCCACGCGTACTGCTCGCCGCGAATTCGGCAACGTCACCCTCCTCGAAGAGCGTAGCCGCGAAGTCTGGCGCTGGCCTTCGCTCGAAAGCTTTGTCGCCGATATTCACTACGCCTTCCGCATGCTCCGTAAGTCCCCCGCCTTCACCGCCATTGCCGTCCTCACTCTCGCCCTCGGCATAGGCGCCAATACCGCCATCTTCAGCCTTGTCGACGGCATTATTCTCCGCCCCCTTCCCTACCCACACTCCGATCAGATCGTTTACTTCGAATGGCTCAACAAAACAGAGATCATCCCCGATTTGTCCGTCCCTGAATTTGAGTTCTTCCGCGACCATGCCTCGAGCTTTTCAGCCGTGGCAGGCTTCCAAGGCGTCGTCGATGAGGAATTGAATCAAGGGCCCTCAACTCGCTGGCTCAAAGCCGGTTTTGTCACGGATGGTTTCTTCGAGTCTCTCGGCGTGAATCCTTCGCTTGGGCGTCCATTTGGCCGCGAATTCACTCGCGAGAACGGCGCATCCGCCGCCATTCTCACCGATTCACTCTGGCGCAGCGCCTTTTCCGCCGACCCCGGCATTGTCGGCCGCCAAATCATTCTTAACAATCAGAATTACACCGTTACCGGCGTCCTTCCGTCCGGCTTTATGTACACGGAGCCCGCGGATTTGTTCGTTTCTGTCCACCTCGGGCACAGCCTTGCCGATGAAGGTTTGAATACCGACGTTATCGGCCGCCTTAAGACTGGCGTCTCTCTGACTCAAGCCAACTCCGAAGCGACGCTCCTCGGGCGTCAGTTCTTAACTCAGGCTCCCGCCTCTCAGCGTCAAAATTCAGGAACCCTTCATCTTGATCGCTACCAGGATTACCTCGCAAGCGACCACCGCGAAACCCTGCTGATGCTTCTCAGCGCGGTCGGCCTCCTGCTTCTGATTGCTTGTGCCAACGTCGCAAGCCTGCTGCTCGCCCGCGCTACCTCTCGCCAAAGGGAAATCTCGATTCGCCTGTCCCTCGGCGCAGGCCGACGCCGCTTGCTCCAACAGTTCCTTTGCGAAGGCCTGCTCTTGGGAGTCGCCGGTGCCGCTGCCGGACTCGCCGTCGCATCGCTGGGCGTTTTCGTCTCCGCAATTCCCTGGGATCTCCCTTCCATCGATCGTATCGCCCTGGATGGACGCGTCCTGCTGTTCACTTCCCTTGTCGCTATCGCCGTCAGCATCGTGTTCGGCCTGGCTTCTTTTTTTCAAACCCGCAAGCTCGACCTGAACAACGCGCTCAAGGATGGCCGAGTTTCCGCCGCTCGCCGCAGCCGCACAGGTCTGCTTAGCGCCCTCGTCGTCGGAGAAGTCGCAATTTCGTTGTTGCTTGTCATCAGCGCGGGCCTGCTTATCCAAAGTCTCCATAACCTTTTTCAGGAAAAGCTCGGCTTCAACCCCGCACATGTCATCCTTATGCACACGCCGTTTCGCCCCACTACAACCGACGCCGCCATTTGGAACCTCGAACGTCAGGCGCTCGCCCGTATCCAGACAATCCCCGGCGTTCAATCCGCAGCCGTTGTTTCCGTTGCGCCGCTTCACGGCGGAGGCAATTTGCCAACACAGCGCGATGGCCACCCCGAGGACAGCATTGGCGGGACGGAATATCGCTCGATCAGTGCTGACTATTTTTCGACGCTGAACATCCCCGTCCTCCGCGGCCGCGCGTTCGAGCAGAGCGATTTCACTGCTTCCGCATCTGTCGCGGTGATAAACGAAACTCTCGCCCGCAAATGGTGGCCTGGTCAAAACCCCATCGGCGACCGCATTCTCGTCGGCGTCTACCAAGGACACCAATATTTCTCCGCCCCTCCCTGTCAAGTCATTGGAGTCGTCGCAGACGTGAAAGGGAGCCGCCTCGCCGCGCCTGCTCCACCCATGATGTACGTTCCCGCATCCTTGGGTTCTTTTAACAAATCGACTGATTGGGTCATTCGTGCCAGCGCGTCCGCCGGACTCGCTTCCTCTCTGCAAAATGCTGTCACCGGCATCGCGCCCGACCAGCGCATCACCGTTCTCGAGCCCATGGCACAGCTCATCAATGGCTCTGCCTCGGAAACGAACTTTGAAGCCTTGCTCATGAGTACATTCGGCGCGCTCGGCCTGATTCTGACCCTCGTCGGCGTTTACGGGGTGCTGAGTTTCCAAGTCGCTCAGCGCACCCACGAAATTGGCATCCGCATCGCGCTTGGAGCAACGCGCCGTGATGTTTGGCGACTCGTGATCGGCAAAGCCGCGCGAGTTACTGCCATCGGCGTAGTAATTGGCCTTCTCGCCGCGTTCGGGACCACCCGTCTCATGGCCTCCGAGCTGTACCACGTTCAACCGACTGATCCGTGGATCTTCGCCGTTGTCGCGATTCTCGTTCTTCTCGTCGCGCTGCTCGCCGCCTACATTCCAGCCCGCCGCGCCATGAAGGTCGATCCCCTCGTGGCCCTGCGCTATGAGTAGGAAAACATCATGAGCTGGCTCAGCCGTATGTTCTCTCGCCGCCGCATTTACTCCGACCTTTCCACCGAAATGCGCGCTCACCTCGATGAAAAACTTGCTGCGCTGATCGCCTCCGGCATGTCCAGCGAAGAAGCCACGCGCACCGCCCGCCGCGAATTCGGCAACCTCACCCTCCTCGAAGAGCGCAGCCGCGAAGTCTGGCACTGGCCCTCCCTCGAAAGTTTCGCCGCCGACATTCGCTTCGCGTTCCGCGTGCTTCGCAAATCACCGGGGTTCTCGCTCGTCGCCATACTTACTCTCGCCCTCGGCATCGGCGCGACCACCGCAATCTTTTCCGTCGTGAACGCCGTGCTGTTTCAGGCGCTGCCGTACCACAACTCGAGCCAGCTGATGCTCGTACGTGAGAAGCTTCCGAAATTCTTCTCTCATCCCGCGGGGGTCTCCGCGCCAGACATCGCCGTAATGGCTCGCGACAGCCGCGTCTTCACAGGCGTAGCTGCATTTACAAGCCGCCAATCAAATCTTTCAGGTATCGGCATGCCGGAACGAGTCTCTGCTGCGCGCATCTCAGCAAATTTATTTTCCTTGCTTGACGCCTCGCCCACAATCGGCCGCATATTTCACGAAGGAGAAGATCAGCCCGGCTATTTCGTCACCGTGCTCAGTTACGGATTGTGGCAACGCCGCTTCGGCGGCGACGCAGGCGCTGTCGGTCGTTCGCTCATGCTAAGTGGGCAGTCATACGCCATCATCGGCGTAATGCCGCTGGGATTCGAGTTTCCTCCGCGGGGTTTGCAGCAATACGAACCCGCGGACCTATGGATCCCAATGGCCCTCACTCAAGACGAGTTGACCGATCTTGGCGACAATTTCGACTGGGGCGTTATCGGGCGATTGAAGTCTGGAGCCACACCAGCGCAGGCTCAATCCGACATGAATGTGGTCGCCGCAAACGTACTCAAGGCATGGGCCCTTCCTGCCACCATGAACATCGAATTGGATCTCGTTGTCACACCCTTTCGCGAATTTGTCATTGGCGATGTGCAGACGCTCATGTATCTGCTTCTCGGAGCGGTTGGCCTGCTTTTGCTTATCGCATGCGCGAATGTCGCTAACCTCCTCCTCACGCGTACCTCTGCGCGTCGCAAGGAAATGGCCATGCGTACGGCCCTCGGGGCGGCACGCGGCCGTGTGATTCGGCAGTTGCTGACCGAAAGTGTTTTGCTCGCGTTTTCCGGCGGAGCGCTGGGCGTGTTCGCCGCCATATGGTGCACAGAGCTGCTCGCGGCTCTTGCTCCGGACAATATTCCGCAGGTTCAGGGCATCGGAGTCGACCACACCGTGCTCCTTTTCGCCGCACTTCTTTCGGCTGTCACCGGAGTGTTCTTTGGATTAGCTCCTGCGTTTGCAGCCAGCCGGATTGACGTCAACGAAATGCTCAAGGAAGAAGGTCGTGAAGGTGCCGGAAGCAGGAGCGGTGTTTCCGCGCGAAGCGTGTTCGTCGTCGCACAAGTCGCCATTGCTTTCGTTCTCGTTATCGGCGGAAGCCTTTTGATCCGCAGTTTCATCGACGCCCAAAATTCTGGCTCCGGAGTGCAAGCGGAAAACGTCTTAACCGCAACCATCTCGCTTCCTCCCGCGCAGTATTCGCAATCCGCTCGCGCCAAACAATTTTTCCAGCAATTGACCGCGCGCATGCAAAACGATCCCGGAGTGGAGTCCATCGGCTTTTCCTCCGATCTCCCTACCGAAATGGACTGGGACCACATCTTCGTCGTCGAAGAGCATCCAACTCCTGCCAAAGCACAAGCTCCGCAAAGCGCCAACAGTCTCGTACTCGGCAACTATTTCCAAACCCTGGGCGTGCCGCTGGTTCGCGGCAGATTCTTCACTGCTGAAGAAGAAAAAGGTCACGCCGACGTCCTCATCATTAGCGCAGGAATGGCCAAGCAGTACTGGCCGGGCGAAGACGCCATCGGCAAGCGAGTGAAATGGGGTACGGCGGCATCAACGGATCCTTGGCTGACCGTCGTCGGAGTTGTGGGTGACGTGAAGGAGTTGGGTCTCGATCAAGCGGTGCTTGCCCACACTTACGAGCCATATATGTGGGTCTGCTCACAGAAGGATGCCATGCAGAACAGTATGTGCGACACTCTAAATGTTGCTGTACGCTCGCACGTCCCGCCGGCGAACGTCCTTTCAGGGTTGCAGGCTGCCTTGCACGATATCGATCCCGCCGAGCCGCTCACGCGCGTCCGCACGCTCAGCAAAGTGCTGGAAAGCTCCATCGCGCCGCGCCGGTTCAATACTTTCCTGCTCGCCATCTTTGCTTGCGCCGCGCTTCTGCTTTCCTCCATCGGCTTGTACGGCGTGATTTCCTACTCCGTCGGTAAACGCACCCACGAAATCGGCATTCGCATGGCGCTCGGAGCCCGGCCGCGCGACATCTTGCGCGTGATTCTCGGCCAGGGATTGAAATTACTAGCGATTGGAGTCGCAGTTGGCTTGGCAGCTTCGCTGGCGCTCACGCGCTTGATGGCCAATTTACTTTATGGAGTGAGTGTGACGGATCCGCTGACCTTCGTCATCGTCGCGGCATTGCTCATATTGGTCGCTTTGACTGCCTGCTACATTCCGGCCCGCCGCGCCATGAAGGGCGACCCCATAGTGGCGCTGCGCCATGAGTAAGTTCTTATTTTGCGGCGCCCGCCTTCGGGTGGGCAGTAGCTTTGGTAGGGAGTCCTGATAACTTTGCTCATCGCTGTTCTCTCGCCGTCGTGCCGAAGCCATCCTCGACGAAGGCGGATCGCCCCTCGAGTAGAAGAATGCCATAACCTGACTCACTCGACTTTTTTCCTGTCATCGTCGCGACTCCGACCTTTCCGTCGAGATGCATGCCTAGCTCGATGAAAAATCGACGCGCTCGTCGCATCTGGTATGTCCCGCGAAGAAACCACGCGTACCACCTGCTGCGAATTTGGCAACGTCACTCTCCTCCAAGAATGTGGCCGCGAAGTCTGGCGCTGGCCCTCCCTCGAAAGATTTTTTTGCTGACATTCGCTTCGTTCTCCGCACGTTGCGCAAATCCTCCCGGCTTTACAGCCCGTCGCCGTCCTTATATGTCTATGGCCTTCAATGCCTTGCGTTAAATACATACTTCCGTTTCGTTTTTATCCAATCGCTTTTTCCACAATTTCCAATTTTTCATAGGCTCCGCACAAGCATCCTTCCCGCTTGACACCGCTCCTCGCCAGAACTATAAGCACCGAACGCTTGGGGTTCATTCAACTCTGGAACCAGCTAAGAAGTGGGAGATTTCATGACAAATGCTGCCCAAACAGCTACCGAAGTCGTTGGCATTGGCAGTTGCACTGTCGACTTTTTCGCTCTTGTACCTCGCCTTCTCGGCCCGGAAGAAAAAACGAACGCGAACCGCCTCGAAATCCACGCTGGCGGCGTCACCGCCAACAATCTCACGCAGGTCGCGCGCCTGGGCGCAAAATCCGGCTGGCTCGGCCTCCTCGGCGACGACGATAACGGCCGCATCATCGAGAAAGCTTTCCTCGAAGACGGCATGGATATCTCTGGCATTGAAATCGTCAAAGGTGAACTCTCCTCGCTTACATGGATTCCTGTTGATGCGGAAGGCGAGCGCTGCATTTATATGTTTCCGAACATCACCGGAAAAATCAGCGTTCATCAGGTTCTCACGCGCTTCGCTCCCCACATCAAAAACGCCAAGCACTTTCACACTGAAGCGTCTCAGCTTCCCTTGACGCCTGTGCGCGAAGCGATGCAAGTTGCGCGCAGCGCCGGTGTGCGTGTCATTTTCGATCTCGATGTTTCGCCGAACTTTTTCTGCCAGTGCAACCTCGGCACGCAGGAAGAGCTCGCGGCTTCTCTGAAATTCGTCGACGTGTTGAAACCCTGCAAGGCCGCCGCGATCGAATTCACCGGCGAAGACGATCCCGAGCGCATGGCCCGAAAACTTCTCCGCATGGGGCCAAGTATCGTCGCAATTACTATGGGGGCAAACGGCTGTCTGATCGCCGACAAAGACCAAATCGTTCACGTTTCCGCATTCACAGTAAAATCGATCGACACCACCGGCGCGGGCGACGCCTTTATGGGCGGACTTTCCTTCGGCCTGCTTCAGAAATGGGACCTCGAACGCGTCGGCGCATTTGCGAATGCCTGCGCGGCACTGTGTTGCACGCGAGTCGGCGCACGCGCTATGTCGAAGTACAACGAAGTTGTTTCCTTCATTCGTCAACAGCGGCCCGCCGTAGCCGCAGCCATGTGAGTCCGAGCGAATCCTGACCATGTTCACTCCTCATAGTTTTCCGGTTGCGCTGCTCATGGTCATTACCAGCACAATCTGCTGGGGCTCTTGGGCCAACACGTATAAAGGCGTAAAAAATTACCGCTTCGAGCTTTTCTACTGGGACTACGCGGTCGGTATTTTCGCAGTTTCCATCATTCTCGCGCTCACCATGGGCAGCATGCACGGCGGCGAATCCGCGTTCATCGCGAATCTCCATCTCGCCAGCGGATCCAATATCGTTTCCGCACTGATCGGCGGTACGGTCTTCAATCTCGCGAATCTCTTGCTCGTCGCGGGAATCGACATGGCCGGGCTCGCCATCGCCTTCCCCCTTTCCATCGGCATCGCTCTCGTCGTCGGAGTTGTTCTCAGCTATGAGTTGCAGCCGAAGGGAAATCCGTGGCTACTCGGTCTCGGCGTTCTCTTTGCGGTCATTGCGGTGATTATGGATGGCAAAGCATACGCCGCGTTGGGCAGCACAGGCCACACGGTTTCGCGCAAGAGCATCATTGTGTGCGTGATTTGCGGAATTCTCATGGGTCTGTGGGCGCCGTTCGTCACGCGAGCGCTCACAGCGGTCCATCCATTGACGCCCTACAGCACTTCGGTTGTGTTCACTCTCGGCGCGCTGCTCTCCTGCTTTGTCTTCAATATTTATCTGATGCGCCGTCCTCTGAACGGCGAGCCAGTTCACTTCGGCGGATTCTTCCGCGCATCTGCCCGCGATCATCTGCTCGGATTCGCTGGCGGAATCATCTGGGGCGTCGGCACCGTTTTTAATCTCGTTGCTGCGAACTTCACCGGCGTTGCGATCTCTTACGCAATTGGTCAGGCGGCGCCGATGGTCGCGGCGCTCTGGGGCGTCCTTGCGTGGCACGAATTTCAAAATGCCCGCCCGCGCGCGAAGCTTTACCTTGGCCTGATGTTCGCCTTTTATATTCTGGGAATCATCAGCGTCGCGCGCGCTCAAGCTGTCTGAAAATTGGCGTCTTCATATCACATGGAAAACAGACGACTTATGTCCGCGCTCCTTGATTCGATGGCGGCAGTGATGATATTTTTTACTTCTTTGAAGCCCGCTTTCATTCAATGAATCCGCCATCGCCATCCCAACATTCTTTGGACATGACCGCCTCTCCCTCTTTGGCGAAATCCATCGCAAATCCCACCCTATGGCGCATCGAAGGCAGCCTGTTGAATTTGACGGCGGTGCGGCCGGTGGCGTTTTTTACGTGGAACGCACAAACCTTTTTGGAGCGCTGGGGACGGCGCGGCACGATGCTCGCGCTCGCGATTGCACGGCCGTTTCTTTATTTGACGAACAGAGCAGTGGCCACTCGCTTGCTTCACACTGTGCTCCGCGGAGTGAGTCGCGACCGACTGGATTTGCTCGGGGAAGAATACTTTGAATACCAACTGAAGCCTGCTCTGAAACCCGCAGGACTGAATGAACTCAGAAGTGCGCAGCAGCGCGGCGAAGAAATTGTGCTGGTGAGCCAGGGGCTCGATCACGTGATGGTTCCGCTCGCGAAACATCTTGGCGTGAAATTTCTGGTCTGCAACCGGCTGGATTTTCGCGACGGCATTGCAACCGGCCGTCTCCTCGAACCGGTGATCCGGCCCCGCGGCCCGCTGGCTCGATTCATCGGAAGCAATCCCGATGGGCGCGTTGCGCGCGAGCGGCTCGCAAAAAATCTAGGGTTCGGTGAACGTGCGGAAGTTCTGGACGCTGCGATTCGGCCCGCGGAGCGGCGCCCGGTTCAAAACAAAGTTCAAATCGTTCAGTTTCACGAGCCGGCGATAAACGGACGATTTTCCGTGCGCGAAGCTTTGCGAGGGAAGAACATCTTGCTCGCCGGGGCCACGGGATTCATCGGCAAAGTGTGGCTCTCAAGTTTGCTGGAAGACGTTCCGGAAGTTGGAAAAATCTATGTGCTCGTGCGCAGACGACGCACAACAACTTCTGCGGCGCGTTTTCGCAAGACGATTGAAGAATCGCCGGTTTTCGAAAAACTGGCGAAGCGGCATGGACCACAGTTCAATCAATTCATTTCTGAGCGCATCGAAGTCGTCGATGGAGATCTGAG
>Ga0126371_10000465_pt1 | contig 33108 bp, 29 predicted proteins | sample PanSoiMetaPlot_4_FD_110145 | JGI IMG/M metagenome (GOLD analysis project Ga0126371, IMG submission 110145) | Tropical forest soil microbial communities from Panama - MetaG Plot_4 | ecosystem: Environmental > Terrestrial > Soil > Tropical forest > Bulk soil | place: Panama | collected 2016-02-17 | reverse complement strand
TTCGTCGCCGTGAGCGAGGGCCTCGCCATGGCCGATATCGGCGTTGGCGCGCGAGTCGCGCTGACGTTCGACCCGCGGCGGCTGTACCTGTTCGGCGCCGATGGAAAACGGATCAATGGGGCGTAGGGTGAAATGACGCGAGGACGGTGCCCGCGCTCCCTCTCCCCCTTCTTCAGGGGGAGAGGGTTGGGGTGAGGGGTCTATCCGCGAGCACCGAGATTGAGGAAGCACCCCTCACCCCGACCCTCTCCCCGCAAGCGCGGGGAGAGGGAGCGCAAACACAGTGCAAGCGGCGAAGCTGAGGACCGATACGATGGACTACCGCGAAAAATCCGACATCCGCGACGGCATGCGGATCGACTGGGACATGCCGATCGAGATGGACGACGGCCTGAAGCTGCGCTGCGACATCTATCGCCCGATCGCCGACGGCAGGTACCCGGTAATCATGACGCTCGGCCCCTACGGCAAGTGGCTGCACTTCGACGATCTCTACTCGTCGCAGTGGCAGCGCATGTGCGCGTCGCATCCCGACGTGCCGACCGGCTCGACCAACAAGTACCAGTGCTGGGAGGTGGTCGACCCGGAGAAATGGGTGCCGGACGGCTATGTCTGCATCCGCGTCGACAGCCGCGGCGCCGGCCGCTCGCCCGGCGTGATCGACATCTGGTCGCTGCGCGAGGCGCAGGACCTCGCGCGCTGCGTCGAGTGGGCCGGCACGCAGCCGTGGTCGAACGGCAAGGTCGGCCTCAACGGCATCTCCTACTACGCGCAGAACCAGTGGCAGACCGCGGCGCTCGCCCCGAAGCATCTCGCCGCCATCTGCCTGTGGGAGGGCGCCGCCGACTTCTACCGCGACATGGCGCACCACGGCGGCATCTTCAACCGCGGCTTCGTGCAGGACTGGTCGCGCGCGCAGGTCTACTCGGTGCAGAACGGCCGCGGCACGCGCGGGTTCAAGAGCCGCATGAACGGCGACTGGGTGTCGGGGCCGCAGACGCTGTCGGAGGAGCAGCTCGGCCAGAACCGGCGCGATTTCTACGAGGACTGCATCTCGCGCAAGCTCGACACCGATCCGTACTGGCAGTCGCGCATGCCAGACTGGAGCAAGGTGAAGACGCCGCTCTTCTCCGCCGCCAACTGGGGCGGCCAGGGCCTGCACCCGCGCGGCAATTTCGAGGGCTTCGTGCGCGCGGCGTCGGAGCAGAAATGGCTCGAGGTGCACGGCATTGAGCACTGGACGCATTTCTACACCGACTACGGCGTCGCGCTGCAGAAGAAGTTCTTCGGTCATTTCCTCAAGGGCGAAGACACCGGCTGGAGCCGGCAGCCCAAGGTGCAGCTGCAGGTGCGTCACCCCGGGGAGAAATTCATCGAGCGGCACGAAAACGAGTGGCCGCTTGCGCGCACGCAGTGGACGAAGTTCTATCTCCACCCCGCCGACATGACGATGTCGAACGCGGCGCCGACGGGCGAAAGCTCCGTCACCTACGGCGGCTTCTCCGACGGCGTGACGTTTCTCACCGAGCCGTTCGAGCACGAGACCGAGATCACCGGGCCGATCGCCGCCAAGCTGTGGGTGTCGTCCGCCACCGAGGACGCCGACCTCTTCCTCGTCGTGCGCGTGTTCGCGCCGGATCTCAAGGAGGTCACCTTCCAGGGCGCGCTCGATTCGCACACGCCGATCGCGCAGGGCTGGCTGCGCTGCTCGCACCGCAAGCTCGATGAAAAGCTCACCCTGCCCTACCGGCCGTATCACACCCACGACGAGGAGCAGAAGCTCGCGCTCGGCAAGGTCTACGAGGTCGATGTCGAGGTGTGGCCGACCTGCATCGTGGTGCCAAAGGGTTTTCGCCTCGCGCTGTCGGTGCGCGGCAACGACTACGTCTATCCAGGCGAGCCGGGCGAAGGCGTCGAGACGCTCGGCAAGGTGTGGACCGGCGTCGGCCCGTTCGTCCACAACGACCCGCGCGACCGGCCGCCGTCGGTGTTCGGCGGCAACGTGACGCTGCACGCCGGGCCCAACCGCCAGGCGCACCTGCTGCTGCCCGTCATCCCCAAGAAATAAGCGAGACGACAATCATGAGCTATCGCGAGAAGAGCGAGATCCGCGACGGGATGCGGATCGACTGGGACATGCCGATCACGGCGAACGACGGGCTGGTGCTCCGCTGCGACGTCTTCCGCCCGATCAATAAGGGCCGCTATCCGGTGATCCTGAGCTACGGCCCGTACGGCAAATGGCTGCACTTCGAGGACGGCTACAAGACCGCCTGGGACCGCATGGTGGCGAAGCATCCGAGCGTGACCGCCGGATCGACCTGCAAGTACCAGAGCTGGGAAGTGTGCGATCCGGAGAAATGGGTGCCGGACGGCTACGTGTGTGTGCGCGTCGATTCTCGCGGCTGCGGCCGCTCGCCCGGCTATGTCGAACACTGGTCGCCGCGCGAGACGCAGGATTTCTACGACTGCATCGAATGGGCCGGCACGCAGCCGTGGTCGAACGGCAAGGTCGGGCTCTCCGGCATCTCGTACTACGCGGTCAACCAGTGGGCCGTGGCGAGCCGGCAGCCGAAACATCTCGCGGCGATCTGCGTGTGGGAAGGTTTTGCCGACTTCTACCGCGAGATCAGCCACAACGGCGGCATCTACAATACCTTTGGGCAGAACTGGTACGACATGCAGGTCAAGACCGTGCAGCACGGGCTGGGCACGCGCGGCCACCGCAGCCGCATGAACGGCGACTGGGTGTCGGGCCCGGACACGCTGACCGACGAAGAGATGGGCGGCAGCCGCTACGACCTCGGCAAGACCTACTTCGCGCATCCGTTCGACGACGCCTACTACGAGGCGATGGCGACCGACTGGTCGAAGGTGAAGGTGCCGATGCTCTCGGCCGCCAACTGGGGCGGTCAGCCGCTCCACCCGCGCGGCAATTACGAGGGTTTCTTCAGGTCCGCCGCGAAGCAGAAATGGCTCGAGGTTCACGGCATAGAGCATTGGACTCACTATTATACCGACTACGGCGTCGACCTGCAGAAGCGCTTCTTTGAGCGCTTCCTCAAGGGAAAGAAGAACGGCTGGGACAGGCAGCCGCGCGTGCAACTCAACGTCAGGCATCCGGGGGAAAAGTTCGTCATCCGCCACGAGGACGGCTGGCCGATCCCGCGCACTCAGTGGACCAGGTTCCGCCTCGCGGCCGGGAGCAAGCTCGTCGGCGAGGTGCCCAAGGGAGCGGCCAAAGTGACGTTCGACGCGAAGGGTGACGGCGTCACGTTCCTGACCGACCCCATGCCCGCGGCGACCGAGATCACCGGCCCGGTCGCCGCCAAGCTGCAGATCTCGTCCTCGACCGAAGACGCCGACCTCTTCCTGGTGCTGCGCGTGTTTGCGCCCGACATGAAGGAGGTGACGTTCCAGGGCGCGCTCGACCCGCATACGCCGATCGGCCAGGGGTGGCTGCGCGCCTCGCACCGCGAGCTCGACCAGAAGCTCACCCTGCCGTTCCGGCCGTACCACAAGCATCAGAGGAAGCAGCCGCTCGAACCCGGCGAGGTCTACGAGGTCGAGATCGAGATCGTGCCGACCTGCATCGTGGTGCCGAAGGGTTTTCGCGTGGGCCTGAGCGTGCGCGGGCGCGACTACGTCTATCCGGGCGGCTCGGGCGGCCGCCTCTCCAACATGAAGAACGAGTTCACCGGCAACGGCCCGTTCCTGCACGACGACCCGCGCGACCGCCCGATGGCGATCTACGGCGGCGAGACCACCATCCACCTCGGCGGCGGCAAGGAGAATTTTCTGCTGCTGCCGATCATTCCGGAAAAGGTGGCGGTGACGCAGCCCAGGCCCAGCAGCCGGAGCGGCAAGGCGATGCTCGACGAGGTCGTGGCCGCGCATCGGCGGCGGAAGGCGAAGCGCGCGGCGAAGCGGCGCAAGCCGGCGCCGGCGACCTCGGCGCGGCGGAAGTAGCCACACTGTGTGGCGGCGTACGGTGGCAAAGCGAAGCGTGCCGACCGCGCATGAGGATCGTCGCGTCCCGTTAGTGCTCCGGCACCGGCATCGGAGGCCGTAACGTCTGCGGTGCCACCGCGGGCTGCGCTGCCGGCGCGGCCTGCGGAGGCGGCGCGGCCTGCGGCGGCGCTGCGGGCTGCGGTAGCTCCGTTACGGACGACGACAAGACCGGCGGTGCGGCCTGCGGCGGCAACGGCCTGCGTGGCGGAGCGGCGGCTGCGCGCGGAGGAGCCGCCGAGACCCTGTGCCTAGGCGTTTCCGCCGCCTGCAGCTTTGCCATGTCGCGAGCCATCTGCTCCTGGCGGGCGACGAGCTGCTCTAAGTTCTGGCGCAAGGTATCGATCTCGCGCGCCATCGCGTCGAGCTGCTGATGGTCGGATGATTCAGTCTGCGCAACTGGCGCGATTTGGGCAGCGGTTGCCTGCGGCGTATCGGTTGCGGCCTGCGCATCGCGCGCAGCTTGCGCAGCCGCCGGCTCCGGCACCGATGCTTCGATCGCGGGCTCGGCTGCGGGGCCGGGTGTCTGGTTCGTCAGCGCACGCGATGATATCCAGGCGAGCTGCGGGATCCGGTTCGCGATCATCTCTCTTGCGGCGCTGCCGTAAGACTGCCAAGCGAGACTGCCGGCGACGCCGACGCCAACCGCAATCAAGAAACCAGTGACGGCGCGCATGGCGCGACGGCTCGGCGACGGCTTTTCGCTCGGAAATGTGGCCTGCCTGAACTCGGCAGGGCGAACCGTCGCCAGCGCCGATGGCTCGCCAATTTGAGGGCCCGCGAAAACATCGGGGGCTGTCACCCGCACTGATGGCTCGGCAGCTTGCGGACCAGCGGAAACAGTGGATGCTGTCGGCGGCGCCGACAGTTCTGCAAGGGGCGGACCGACGGCAACATCGGACCCCTCTGCGGGAGTTGGCGGATCAGGGATTTCGCGCGCGGCGCGCTGCGCAAGCCGCGAGAGAGCGTCTTCGACCCCGCTGAAGCGATTCTTCGACTCCAGGGGGGCGAGTTCGACGCCGTACCGGGGATCGATCTGGACTGAACTCGATGTGGGTTCCATGGGGACCGTACCGGTTCCAGTGTCAAGACGGGGCTGGCGGTTTCGTCCGGTTGAAATTAGGTGTCCATCGCGGAGTGACCAAAGCAAGGCGAGGGGAAGGAGAGGTCGGGGCGATGCCTCCCGTGCGAGCGCGAAGCAAGGAGTACCATCAGATCGCGTGGCTCGGACGACATCGTGCTCATCGCTACGGCGTGCGGTGGTTTTCCCTCGCACGGATGTGATTGCGACGATCGGTTCTTGCGCGGTGGCGGCGGGCCTGGCTCGCAGCATCTCGCGCCCAACGATCCAAGTCAGAAGACGGTGATCCGGCTGATCACCAACTCAGGAGGTCGAGATCCATGACAAATATTCCCGACGTGCCGATCGACTGGGCAAGCGTCAGCTGGCTCTATGTGGCCGTACTGGCGCTGTTCGTTTTTGTCACAACCCTGATCGGCACGCTCTTGAGCTTCAGACGGCTGGTTCTCGGTGCCGTGCTGTCGGCAGTGTTGTTTGCGGGAGTCTTCGTGTTCTGGACCTATTACCCGCACGGCTTGCCATTGCCGACATCGGTCACCCAAAAGGCGTCGGTCAGGCCCGCCGCGCCACCGGCTCAAGCCGCACCGAGCGCTCCGGTGCGGCCGGAAAATCCGGTCACGACAGTCCCGCCGGAGCCTTCTTCGCCACCCGGCAACGCGCGGTAAGCGGAGCACGTTGGAAGTCGATCGCAACTTGGCTGTGCGTCACCGCCCGCGAAAGCGGGCGATCCAATACTCACGGTACTCTCGGTCGCAGCCAAACGTAGCCCTGGATGCCCCGCTGGAGCCTGCACTCGGGCGGAGCGCAGCACCGATCCGGGCGCGGGACATGACGGCCTGTAGCTACGGCGAAAAAGACGTTCGCATGTCTTACTTATGCAAAAAAGTTACCCTGAACGAGCCAACGCCATGCCCCTGATCGTGCGCAACCTTTCCTTATTAAGCGCCTCCATCGGCACTGAAACACCTAAATAGGCATCAATTGGGGGTTCAGGTGCACGTTCCTTGCATCGCTTTGGGACACCTCGACAGCGGCGCCCGCCGATGCTCGCGCACGCACGACATCCCTCTGTCGGCTGCCCGACAAGCCCATGTTTTTGCATTCCAATTCTCGCCACATTGGTAATGAAGGTTTTGAGGGCCTCCCACACAATCAAATAAAAAAGGGCACCTTAGGTGCGATCCAATTGATACGGGCAAGGCGCGTGTAACCGGGGAGAGTACCCATGTCGATCATGAGTCTAGGTCGCGGGAATGGAAATGGGAATGGAAAGAGCAGCAAGCGTGTCGAGCCGGCGCCAGTAGCATATCCGCCCCGCCCCGTCGTCGTGAAAAAGCCCGATCCAAAGGCAGAGCAGCTCCAACTCGGCAATGTCACGCTGGAGGCGGTCGACCGTTTGACCGGGCTGACTGCCGACGAGATCGAGCAGGTTGCCGAGCAGGTCCTGGACGGTGCGCAGGAGACGGCGGCTGTCTTGCGCGAGCTGGCGCGGCGCGTGCGCGAGAACGGGATGTTCGCCAACGAGCGGCTGGCTAGTTTCGTGCGGGTGGCCAACCAATGTGCGGATATCGCCCGCTCGATGCAGCAGAGTGTCGAGCGGCGCGACGAGCAGCCGTCACCCGAGCCGAAGAACGCGGAGATCAAAGCCGAGAGCGAGCTCGAGGTAGCGGAAGTCGATCATGTGTCCGACCCCGGCGCCGTCGAGCAACAGATCGAGGAAAAGGTCAAGGGCATCCGCAGCGCGGAAGCCTCATGATGCGGGGCGGACGGTGTGTCTGCTCTGGCCGGCCGGCGGCGAGCGCTTGCTGAGTACGCAGGCCTCGCCGCCGCATGGCCCAGTGGACATCAAACGCACCTGATCTGAGTCGTCGGATTTATAAGCACGCGCTCTGGCCAGAAACCTACAACCCGAGCCGCGCCATCATGCCCGCCGGATCGAGCTAATACGACTTTGGCTATGGGGCTCATTCATCGCGAACGTCTCGTCCTAAAAATCCGAGAAAATCCCTGTTCGGCGGATGAGTGAAGACGATCTCTCGCTGGGTGACGATTTTGCGCTTAGTGCCCCATATTTGCAGCTCGTCCCGCGTCATGTACCGCCCCCGCAGATGAAGCGGAGCCGCATCCGTATTCAACGACGTATAAGTAGCCTCGATTGCCCCGTCAGGATCGACCGTACCAGTGATGGCGATCGGTCCCTGGTCTTCCGACGAAGGCACTCGAATGTCGATGTGATTTCCTCGAAACGCGACTTCGGCCTTTCCGCTGCGGACATTCCATTTCGGCGCCGTCGCAGTGTCTCTTCCGACGCGAATGAAGTCCCACGGCTCGGCGGCCTGAAGCTGCGAGATGCTGGCAAGAAACAGTGAAGCCAACACAAGCACGGTTCTTGCGCACCCGCCACCGTCCGGCGGTGAGCGGTTCACCGTCACGACCACCCCGGAGGTCTCCACACGCTGCATGCCTACAACCCGAGCCGCGCCATCATCGGCGCCGGATAGCGGTCGCCCTTGGTGCCTCCCGGGCGGAAGACCTTGTCGAGGGCGTCGAGGGTCGCGGCCGAGACCGTCACGTCCGCCGCCTTGGCGTTCTCCTCGAGCCACTTGCGCTTGCTCGAGCCGGCGAGCGGCACCACGGCCGGCTTGCGCGACAGCTCCCACGCGATGGCAAGCTGCGCCGGCGTGCACCGCTCCTTTGCGGCGAGGTCCTTCAACGCGTCGACCAGCGCCTGGTTCTGCCTGGCGTTGTCGCCCTGGAAGCGCGGCATGTTGCGCCGCATGTCGTTCTGCGGCATGGCGTCGCCGGCCGTCACGGTGCCGGTGAGGAAGCCGCGGCCGAGCGGCGCGTAGCCGACGAAGCCGATGCCGAGCTCCGCGCACAGCGGCAGCAGCTCCGTCTCGACGTCGCGCGACCACAGCGAATACTCGGTCTGCAGCGCCGTGATCGGATGCGTCTGGTGGGCGCGGCGGATGGTGGCGGGGCCGGCCTCGGAAATGCCGAGGTGGCGGATCTTGCCCTGCTGTTTGAGCTTCGCCATGGCGCCGATCGTCTCCTCGATCGGCACGGTCTCGTCGACCCGGTGGATGTAGTAGAGGTCGATGGTGTCGGTGCCGAGCCGCTTGAGGCTCTTCTCGCATGACTCCATCACGTAGTCCGGGCTTCCCTTGGCGCCCGGCTTGCCGTCGGGCAGGCGGACGTTGCCGAACTTGGTGGCGAGAATGTACTTATCGCGGCGGCCCTTGAGCGCGCGGCCGACCAGCTCCTCGTTGGCGCCGTTCGCCCCGTAGGCGTCCGAGGTATCGATGAAGTCGATGCCGAGCTCGGGCGCGCGGTGCAGCGTCGCGATCGCCTCGTCGGGATCAGGCACGCCGTAGATCGGCGTCATGCTCATGGTTCCGAGATTGATGGCCGAGACGTCGAGGCTTCCGAGCTTTCTGCGCGCAATCATGGAACACCCAAGTCCGTTAAAGGTGCGCGAGATTCGTCGAGGCCTGCCGCGATGTCAATCGACCACCTCGCCACACGGCTCGAAATGCGACCTGTCCCCGATCACGTTCGGTTGGCCAGCTGCGCGGCGAGCGCCCGGTTCGCCGCCTGCGCGTCGATCAGCGGATAGACGTCGAAGTGCGCCGGGATGATGTCCGCCCACTCGTTGAGGATCTTGTGCAGCGCGTCGTTGTCCGCGACGTCCAGCACCGCGACCGCGCCGCGCCCGACCCGCGCAAAAATGTGGCGGCAGACGCCGCGCGCCTCATAGGCCGAGATCCACGGCCAGAACGATTGGCGCGCCGTCGCGAGCTCGGACGGCCGTTCCGGGCGCGGCGTGGAAACCACCAGAAACAACATGATCGCAATCTCCGGCTGACGCCGAGCAAGGTTCGGCGAGACGCGCCGCGAAGTCAATCGACGACCTCGCCACGTGGGGCGAAATGCGATTTGATGGCGCCGGACTCGCACATCGGACTCTCCATGCTCATCATCAACAACCACGACGTCACGCAACTCCTCACCATGGCGGACTGCATCCGCGTGCAGGAGAATGCCTTCAAGAAGCTGCCGACCGGCGGCGCCATGCACCGGCCGCGCATCGACATGTATATGCCGTGCGACCGCCCGGACGGCTATTTCCGCTGGGGCTCGATGGAAGGCGCGAACGACGGCTACTTCGCGATCCGCATGAAGTCCGACATCATGACCTGGCCGCGCGACGCCGCCGGCAACTGGACCGAGGACAAGTACTGCCGCGAGCCCGGAACCTATTGCGGCCTGATCTTCCTGATCTCGACCCGCAACGCCGAGCCGCTCGCCTTCATCAACGACGGCGTGCTGCAGCATTTCCGCGTCGGCGGAGGCGCCGCGATCGGGGTGAGGCATCTCGCGCGCGAGGATACGCATACGGTCGGCATGCTCGGCTCGGGCGGCATGGCGCGCACCTTCCTCGAGGCGTTCTGTTGCGTGCGCGACATCAGGTCGTGCAAGGTCTACAGCCCGAGTGCGAAGAACCGCGAGGCCTATGCGGCGGAGATGACGCAGCGCCTCGGCATCGAGGTGCGCGCGGTCGCGAGCGCGCGCGAGGCGGTGCGCGGCGTCGATCTCCTCTCCACCTGCACCGACTCGATGACGCCGGTGTACGACGCCGAATGGATCGAGAACGGCATGCACGTCACCAATCTTGGCCGGCGCGAGACCCCCGACGCCGCGATCGACCGCTTCGACGTGATCGTGCGCCAGGGCACCGCCGGCATCCAGATGCGCGAGACCGAGCGTTTCCAGGCCGAGCGCGGCCTCTCGCCCGCCGCCTACATCGGCGGCACGGCCGAGGAGATGAAGCGCATCCCGGCGAAGAACCCGCAGCCCGGCATGGGCGGCGACAGCCCCGAGTTCCGCGACCGCGGCCGCGGCGGCGACAAGCCGGATTTCGCCGACTTGGTGTCGGGCAAGTGCGCCGGCCGCACGGCGCGCGACCAGGTCACGTTCTACCGCAACGTCGGCAACCAGGGCCTGCAGTTCTCCGCCGTCGGCGGCTGGGTTTTCGAGCAGGCGGTGAAGCGCAAGATGGGCCGGGAGATTCCGACGGAGTGGTTCTTGCAGGACATCAGGGATTGAACCGGTGCAATGGATTAGTGCGAGCGAAGCGAAGCAATCGCACCTCACTTGCGCACGCCCGCCTGGCGGAGCAGATGCATCGGCGGTTGACATCAACATCAGCGCGTCCGATCATTCCTCTGCTGCCGGGAGTTGCAAAATCGCGGCGGACCCCGGCACGGACATCGACCACCCTTACGGTCTCCGCCGCCGAAGGAGGGGCGGACCGTGTCGCGCCCGGCCGCTTGAATCTCCATGCCAGGAAACTCTCGGGAAAAGAAGACGCGCGTGCTCCACGACCGATTGCAGCCGCCTATTCCCTTCGACAAGGCAGACAAGCTCGCCATCCTTTGCCTGGTCGGCGTATTCACGGCCCTTTTCGTCTATCTACTGGTCTCAGGACAGCTATTCTTCGCGTACCTGACGTTCAATGCGTTGCTGACCTTGATTTGCGTCGGGATCCTCAGGGTCACTGGCGTCTTTCGCAACTCCTGGATGGTTCTCGGTGGGGGCGCGGCGGTCTATGTCGGGTTCTTTGTGATCGGCCACAGCGCCTTCGAGAAGCACACAGACCAGACGGAAGCCATCAGCAAGCTTCGGGCTGAGAACGATGCGTTGAAGAACAAGCTTGCCGAAAATGATCCGGCAAAGCGCGTGCTGCTGGACTACATGGAATTTCTCCAGCGGAAGGCGCACGACAAGGCGTATGCGCTCCTGGCGAATGCCTATGTCGAGGAAAGGAGGAAATTATGGGGGGAAGGCCATTTCGAGCAGTACAGGTCGACCTTCACCAATACGAGAAGCTACGACTCCATTGCGATCACTGGGGGCGACAATGGTCAGAAATACACGCTCTCCTATGACGTGATCGACGACGTGCCACCCAACGAGCTTACGGCAGCCCAGAAGGTGCTGTTCGGGTCTTCGATCGCCGGCGAGCTCCTGAATCGGGACGAAATCGTCAAAAGAGTGATTGCGAACGTGCGTCAATATTACGCCGTGCCCGACGCCGCGATCGAACGGATGAAGTCATTGATAAACAATATGACCGTCGAGAATGTGTTCGACCCCGTATTCGTCGCCAATCTGGAACGCCGCCTGCGCGAGGCCGACAAGATTGCGCTCCAGCCCAACCCGCAACGTCCGGGGACGATCCAGGCGAAACGTCACTTCTTTCACGAGGCGGTCATCATGGTCAATGAAAATGGCACCTGGCGAATTCGCACGGGGCTGGGTAGGCCACTGGTGGCCAACTACTGAGATTTCGACGGGGTCGTTTTGCAGGACATCCACGACTGAGAGGCGCTCACGCGGCTCGTTTTCGCTCCATCAGGCATCGAAGAGGATGCTGATGCTCGCGTGCCAACGCAAGCACAGCATCGACTTTCGTCTTCGCCACGTCCTCCGCATAGACGCCGCATTCGCCCTGCCCTTCGTTGTGGACGCGCAGCATGAGCTGCACCGCATCCTCGTGGTCCAGATCGAATACGTCCTGCAGCACGTGCACCACGAATTCCATCGGGGTTTGGTCGTCGTTGAGGAGCACGACGCTCCACATCGCGGGCACGGAGCCGCTGCCGGGTTCCGCATTGCTCGCCTCGGGCATCGCACTGCCTCCCTCATTGGCCGTCCTGCCGGACCCACGGGGATATGGAAATGACGTGTCCGGTTTTCAAACCGTGTCACTTCGCCAGGCCGACCGTCAGCGGCGCCAGCCGCTTCACATCCGCATCGACATACGAATCGAACGCCTCCAGCGTCCTCGTCTGCGGCACGATGCCTTGCGCTTCGATCTTCTTGCGCAATCCGGGATCTTCGCTCGCCTTGACGATCGCGTCGGCGAGCCGCTTGCGCACCACCGCCGGCGTCTTCGCCGGCGCGAGGATGCCGTACCAGGTGGTGTAGCGATAATCGACACCTTGCGAGATCGCGGTCGCAATCTTCACCGGCTCGGCGATCGGCTCGTCGGCGCCGACGGCAAGCGCGCGCAGGCTGCCGTTCTGCAGGAAGGCCAGCACGAAGGCGAGCGGGTCGAACGAGGCCTGGATGTGCCCGCTCAGCATGTCGGAGATGATATTCGAACTCACCGTGTAGGGAATGTGCACGATGTCGATGCCGGTCTGCGCCGCGAAATAGGCGCCGGCGAGATGGGTCGAGGTGCCGACGCCGGCGGAGCCGTAGTTGAGCTGGCCGGGCTTCGACTTCGCGAGCGCGATGAACGCCTTGAGATCCGTGACGCCGAGGCTTGCCGGCGCGACCGCGATCGCCGGGGCGGCGCCGACCATGGTAATGCCGGCGAATCCCTTGATCGGATCGAACGCCAGGTTCTTGTTGAGCAGGCTGAGGATCGAATGGCCCGAATTGGCGAACAGCAGCGTGTAGCCGTCGGCGTTCTGGCTCGCGACGAACTCGGCGCCGACGATGCCGCCGGCGCCCGGCTTGTTCAGCACCACCACCTGCTGCCGCAGCAGCGCCGACAGCTTGTCCGCATAGAGCCGCGCCAGGATGTCGATCGCGGTGCCCGGCGTGAGCGGCACCACCAGCGTGATCGGCCGGGTCGGAAACTGGTCCTGGGCGCGCGCGTGCGGCGGCAGCGCGAGCGAAAGAAACAGCGGCACCGCTGCGATGAAGAGACGGCGTTTCACTGGCGTGTTTCCTCTCTCCCTTGAACAGTGCCTGATCAAACCAGCGCCACCGCGCGGATCGGCGAGGCCTCCGCGTCGATCAGCTTGAGCGGCAGGCCGATCAGCGTGAAGCGCTCCTTGCCGATGCGATCGAGGTTCTTCAGATACGGCATCGTGATCACGCCGTGCTCGCTCAGCGTCCGCGAATTGTGAAAGACGCGCGGCGCGCCCGGCTCGTCGTTGCCGTGGTAGAAGTCGTAGCCGACGATGACGACGCCCTTGTCGATGCACCACATGGCGGCGCCGATGGTGAGGTAGGGCGAGGCCTTCATCCACTTCTCCGAGCCGCCGTCGTAGCCGTTGTTGAGGTCGGTGCGCAGCATCAGCCGGTCGCCCTTGCGGACGCTGGCGCCGACGCGCGCCTGCAGGTCGTCCGCGGTGATCGCCTTGGCGGGCAGCTTGTCGCGCAGGTCGACCACGAGCGCGTCGCCGATGAACAGCTCGAGCGGCAGCTCGTGCACCTGCGTGCCGCCGCGCACGTTGTGCTCGGGCGCGTCGATGTGGCTGCCGGCGTGCAGCCGCATGTGCACGCCGCGCACGATCTGCCCGGCGCCGCCCGGCGCGTCGTGCTCCTTGATCACCTCCATCTCGAACTGCATGTCCTTCTTGAACCCGGCCGGCGTGCGCATGGCGAAGTTCTTCGGGTCGAGCTCGAGGCTGAGGTCGATGATGGTGGCGTTGGGCGGAAGCATGCGGGGTCCTCTTGGCTGGAGTCGCGCTCACCTGCCGTGCAAATACCGGTACGCCGCCTTCACGTCGAGCGGCATCCATTCCTGGTAGCGCTGCACGCCGGCGTATTGCGGCAGGGAGACCTCGGCGACCGCGGCCTCCTCGCTCGCGCCCGCCTTGATGGCGCTAGCGACCGCGGCGCGCAGCTCGGCGAGCATGTCGCGGAAGCGCGCCACGTCGGCAAGCGTCGCGGGCGGGCCATGACCGGGCACGATCACCGCGACGTCGAGCGCGAGCACGCGGCCGAGCGCGGCGATCAGGCCGTCGAGATCGCAGTCGCCGAGCCAGGGGAAGCGGCCATGAAAGAGCAGGTCGCCGAGAAACGCGACCTTGCGCCTCTCCAGATGCACCACGATGTCACCGTCGCAGTGGGCCGGGCCGAAATAGTGCAGCCGCACGGTGTCGTCAGGCAGGTGGAACGCGAAATCGCCGGCAAACGTCTCGTCGGGCGGGCGGATCACCACGGTTTCGTAGTCGGCAAGCGCGATGCGGCCCGCGAACCAGCGCTGCGCCGCGTCGTCGCCGGCCACGAGCTCGAGCACGTTCTGCCCGAACAGGAAGCGGAGCTTGGCGTCGAAATCGGTGACCGACCACGTTTCGCCGCTGCGCGGACCGAGGCAGGCGTTCATCGCGGCGAGCGTCTGCTCGTGCGCGAGGATCGGCACGTCGGCGAACACCACGTTGCCGTGGGTGTGGTCGAGATGGCAGTGCGTGTTGATGACGAGTCGCAGCGGCTGGCCGGTCCGGGCGAGCGCCGCCTCGCGCAGTTGGCGGCCGAGGCGCGGATACTGCTGGGTGTCGACGATCAGCAGGCCCTCGGGCGTCTCGATCGCGCCCGCATTGGAATCGCCGCCAGCCCCGATCCAGGCGTGCACGCCCTCCGCCACCGTGACGAGGCGGGGCTCGGGTTTTTGTTCGGTCATGCGTTCCCTACTTGTCTTTACCCTCCCCTGAAGGGGGAGGGTCGACCGCCTGAGCGAAGCGATGGCGGTCGGGGTTGGGGTGAGGCCGCCACCCCCACCCGACTGCGCTTCGCGCAGTCGACCTCCCCCCTGCAGGGGGAGGTGAAGAGTAGCTACTGCAGCTCGCCGGAGCGGATCAGCTCGGCGAGCTGCTCCTTGGTGAGCGGCGCGGTCATGAACTTGTTCTGGACCGCCTCAGCCATGATCTGGTCGACGCCGACGACCTTGCCGGTCGCGACGCTGTCCTTCGGGATGAGCTCGCGCACGCGGCCGACCGCGCTCTCCGGAATTTTGGCGAAATCGGCGTAGATCTTGAGCGCATCGGGGCTCGAATACATCCAGTCGATCGCTTCCCGGTAGGCTTGGTTGAAGCGCCGCAGCACATCCTTGCGGCTGTCCAGCGTCGCCACGTTGGTGAGGTTGACGCGGCCGCTGCGGGTGCGCAGCGCCGTCACGTCGTTGCCGGTCGCGATGATGCGGATGCGGCCGTCCGCCGCCATGTCGAGGCCGTACGGCACGGCGCCGAAGCCGACGTCGACCTGGCCCGTCATGGTCTGCGTCACGGTCGCCGAGATGCTGCCCGTGGAGGTCGGCTTCGCGGTGAGGCGATACTGCGCGATCAGCGCGAGCAGGCCCGCATGGCTCGACGAGCCGGTGAGCGAGAACGCCACCGTCTTGCCGTTGAAGTCCTCGACCTTCTTGATCGGCGAGGCGGACGGCACATACCAGTAGAGGTCCGGCGCGCCGACGATCTCGCTGCCGATGATGCGGATCGGCGCGCCCTTGGCGAAGGTGCCGAACGCGGCGGAGACGCCCGAGGCGGTCGCGATGTCGACGCCGCCGGCGATCAGCGCCTGGATCGATTCCGGCCCGGCCGAGGTGTAGAGGATCTCGAGCTTGAGTCCGTGCCTGGCGAAGATGCCGCCGCGCTGGCCAAGCTCCGGGATGCCGGCGTCCCAGGCGCCGCGCTGCGGCACCGCGAGCTTGAGCACGTCCTGCGCCCCGGCTGGCGCCGTCGCGCCCGCCACGAGCGCACACACGAGCAGGAGTTTCGCCAAGCGCTGCATATCCCGCGCCTCCCTTTCGATTCGCTTCTCCTTGCGGCCGCGCGCCGCGGCCGGGCCGCGAGGCTATCACGCCCGCTCGCCTGTCAACCATTCGGCGGCGTATCAGCATCATCTATCATCCGCAGCGCGGGTCGGCGCGATTCTCGGCGCGAGAGACGCAAATTTGACATCGCGATGCCGCATCCCTGCACATGCATGGCAGCGCTGCGTTGCACAAATTTCGATTTTGCACTGCGGCAGTTCCGCGTTAGTATGCGGGAAGATCACGAGTCGAGCGCGATAATGTCCGGAGCTTGGAATACGAAATACGGCCCCCGCCGCGTGCGGCACGATCCGCCGACGCTGCAGGAGGCGATCTTTGCGGCGAAGGGATTGACCGACAGCCTGCAGGCGCAGGCCGAGATCGCGGCCTCGCTCATGGGTCTTCCGGTCGAGACGGTGCGGCCCGAGGTGCTCAAGGCCGCGCACGATCGCGGCCGCCCGACCCGCACGATTGCGACCGACCGCGGCGCGCGGCGTGCCGTCGTGGTCGAGCATCGCACCAGCCGGCGGCCGGCGCGCAGCGGCTGAGGCTCGGCGACGCGCCGCTAGCGCATATTCCGGCGATGTGGACCGGTTCGCCGACAAGGATATGCGCCAATCAATGAATCCAGAGCGCATTCCGATTCCGTAGGAACGGAATGCGCTCCAGGCACATCATCGTCATCGTCGTTTCATCCTGCGCTTCGATTTTACCGCGGCGCGCGCTAGAAGTTCGCACGATGTCGCGGCGGGCACGGTTGCGAACGTCGGGTTCAGAAGCGGCACTAGAATCATAGAGTTGCTAGTGTCCTTTCGATTCCGAAGTTCGCTCAGAGCTCGCGGCGAATGCTTGCGAACTTCGGAATCGGGACACTAGCGCATGCAGGGATTCGACTGGCTGAAAGCCCGACCGGTTCCATTCGCTGCGGGTGCGCCGCGATCGAAGATTTTTTTGCCGATGTGAACTAGTTCACAGACGCCGCCACGCAACGGCGCTAAGACCACGACTGAGATATCCGCGTGTTGAGCTCTCGGATTCCTCCGCCGTCGCCGTCAACCTCAGCGGCGACTTACTTGAAGCGGCCGGTTCACTCCGGCCGCTTTTTTTTCACGACCAGTCCGGATCCGCCATCTGCTCGAGGACTTTTCGGTTGGCGATGGTGATGAAATTGTCCTCGATGCTGACGATGCCGCGGCGTTGCCATTCGTTCAGGCATTTGTTGACGCTCTCGCGCGACGCCCCGACGATATTGCCGAGTTCCCGCTGCGACAGCGCGATTCTCGGTCCTCCGGCGTCCTGCGCAAGCAGGCGCAGCAGCGTCTTGGCGAGCCGCAGCGGAATCTCCAGCAGCGCCATCTCGGCGAGATGCTGGTCGGTGCGGCGCAGGCGATCGCACAGCACCTCGACGAGCTTCGGCCAGGCTTTGGGCTGACGCTCGAAGAACGCCAGGACGTCGCGCCGATCGAGCACCGCGACGCCGCAGCGGGTCATCGCGCGCGCGTCGGCGGTGCGTCCCTTGCCGTCGAGCAGCGCGATCTCGCCGAAGACCTCGCCCGGGTGGAGGATCGCGAGCACGATCTCCTTTCCCTCCGGCGACGGTACGCTGATCCGCACGTTGCCTTCGAGGATCGCCATCATGCTGTCGCCGGCCGAATCCATCAGGAAGATGGTGTCGCCGGCATCGAACTTGCGCAGGTGCGCGCGCGCAACCAGCACGTTGCGCTCGTCGGACGACAGGCCGCGAAACAGCGAGCATTCGGCAAGGAGCCGCCTGGCATCATCCAGCGCGCTCTTGTCCTTGGTCTCCATGGCCGCGGTCGCCCCATTAAAGCGAAAGCCGAAATCTATCCCTCGCCGCCCGCGACCGCAAACCGGCCGTTGGTCGCGGTAAACGAAGCGTCAAACCGCGCGCTCACGCCGCCATGGCGCGGCTGGGGGCAGCCGCCCGTCGCGCATCCGCACGCTGGGTCGCGCGCCGGCCGAGCGCGCATCTTGTAGGTGTTTCCGCGCAGAAATTCGAGTTCAGGCCGCAAAACCCCCCTTTTTGCAATGGCGAGCCGGGTGTGACCCACCTCATAGGCGGCGGCTCCGCACCTGCGTTAAGGAGCCCGCATTCGCAGTCACGGCAGCCTGATCTGATGGGAGGTCAATATGCAACGTGATCCAGGCGATCTTCCGGAATGCGGCGTCCCGGCCGACGAGGCGGGGCGCGCCTTCTTGGAGCTCGGCATCAACTGCACGGTCGGAAACGCGGTCCCGGTCGATCTCGTCTCCGCGCACAAGTGGTTCAACCTCGCGGCCATGCGCGGCAACCCGGATGCCATCCGGCTGCGCCGGGAGATCGCCGCCGAAATGACCACGCAGCAGATCACGACGGCGCAGCGCGCCGCGCGTGAGTGGATCACCAGGCACTAGGGCATCCCGGAGAGGCTCGCGGACATGACACGCACAGCAACGGCCGGTGCCGTGATTGTGGGCAATCGAGAGAGTGGCGACAGCGGTCGCGCCGTCCTCGCTCAATGCGGCCTGTTTCGGCGGCTCAGCGACACCGAGCGCGAGGCCCTGTTCGCCCGCGCGCGGACGCAGCGATATGCGGCGAACGAGAGCATCTTCCTGATGGGCGCGCCGGGCGACAGCATGGTGGCGGTGCTGAGCGGCACCATCCGCATCAGCGTGCCGTCGCCCGACGGAAAGGAGATCGTGCTCGCGATCCTCGGCCCCGGCGAGATCTGCGGCGAGATCGCGCTGCTCGACGGCAAGGAGCGCACCGCCGACGCCAAGGCCGCCACGGCGTGCAGCGTCGTGGTGCTGGAGCGGCGCGACGTGCTGGCCTTCTTCGCGCAGTATCCCGACGCATGGACGAAGCTGGTCGACGTGCTGTGCGAGCGCTTGCGCACCGCCGACCAGCAGATGGCCGAGTTCGCGCTGTCGCCTGTGCCGGTGCGGCTCGCCAAGGCGCTCCTGCGGTTGGCGACCGCGGACGGCCAGACGGTCAACGGCAAGGCGGCGGAGCGTGTGCACCTCACGCAGCGCGAGCTCGGCAACGTCATCGGCGCCACACGCGAAAGCGTCAACAAGTACCTGCGCGCGTGGCAGCGCAAGGGCTGCGTACGGATCGCCGACCGCATGATCGTCATCACCAATCGGACGGCTGTCGAGGACCTGACCGAGCTGGACGATTGAGGTTGCGGGCAGCCGTCCTCGAGGCCTGCGCAAGCCACCGAAATCACGACATTTTTCCCTGATTTTCCACCGCTCCGGCGAGCTTGTGAGCTATTTCACACGCCGCCGGCCCACCGCCGTGGGAAAGCTGACGGGCGCCGCACGCGGCCTCGACCAATCTTCTTTTTCGAGCATGTGGCCAGAACAACAACTTAAGGGTAAAATGCAACGATCCGTGGAATGAGGAGACGTCATTTCGGAAGAGGGGCGGCGCGCGTGCCGGCGATTCCCGTTGAGTGAAATGTTGGTCCGCTTCTGGGGGGTGCGCGGCAGCGTCGCCTGTCCCGGGCCCGGGACGGCGCGTTACGGAGGCAATACGGCGTGTGTTGAGGTCCGCTGCGGCGATCGGCTGCTCGTCTTCGATGCGGGCACCGGCCTGCGGCTCCTCGGAAATTCGCTCGCCGGGACGGCCGGGGTTCAGGCCGACATTTTCCTCAGCCACTGCCACGTCGACCACATCGCCGGGCTTCCGTTCTTTGCGCCGGCCTACCGTCCGGCGAGTCAGCTTCGCGTCTGGGCCGGCAACCTGCTGCCGGAGCGCGCGCTCTCCCAGGTGGCGCGCATCGTCATGTCCGACCCGCTGTTTCCGGGTCGCGCCGGCATCTTCAAGGCCAACATCACGTTCCGCGATTTTCATGCCGGCCACACGCTGCAGCCGGAAACCGACATCACGGTGCGCACCGCGCCGCTCAATCATCCGGGCCGCGCGACCGGCTACCGCGTCGAGTTCGGCGGGCGCGCCATCGCCTACATCACCGATACGGAGCATCGTCCCGGCAAGCCCGACGAGCATGTCACGGCGCTCGCCAAGGGCGTCGATCTCATGATCTACGACGGCAACTTCACCGACGAGGAATTCGCCACGCGCACCGGCTGGGGACATTCGACCTGGCAGGAGGGCGTGCGCATTCTCGCCGCGGCCGGCGCCAAGCGCCTGGCAATTTTTCATCATGATCCCGACCACGACGACGATTTTCTCGACGCCGTGCAGGCGCAGGCGAAGGCGCGCCACCCGGGCGCCATGGTCGCGGCGGAGGGGATGACGCTGAATATCTAGCGTGTGGCGCGCAGCGACGCCGGACATCGACATCGAAACCGTCGGCGTGGCGCCGGCCCGAGACGTTCGGCTGCGCGACAATATGTCGTTTGTCCGATTCGGGGTGGCGGTGAAATAGATTGTTCGATTTCGATTTTCCGGCAGTGCATGCCGCCGTGTGCTGTGAAATGCCTCACACGTCGGGAGCGCGACCGGCAATTACTCTTCTGTCGATCGGCGCGCGGCCGTTGCGTCGCCTCGGACGCTTGAGGAGCTTTTTCCCATGACCAAGGCAGCTCGGCCGAGCAAGTCGCGCCGCTCTCCTTCGCGTCGCTCGCCTCGGTCACGCCGAAAGAGCGCGCCCCGCATAAAGCGGCACTACGGCGGCAAGCCCGATCTGCCCGATCCGCGCGATCGCATGTACGCGGCTGCGCGCCGCGCGCCCAAGCTGCCGCCCCTCGTCGACCTGCGCAACCATTGCCCGCCGGTCTATCGCCAGGGCAAGCTCAACTGCTGCACCGGGAACGCCATCGCGGCCGCGATCGAATTCGATCAGCGCCGACAGGGCACCAGGGAATTCAGGCCGTCGCGCCTGTTCGTCTACTACAACGAAAGGGTGGCCGAAGGGACGGTCGATCAGGATGCGGGCGCCCGGATTCGCCATGGCATCAAGGCGGTCGCCAGGTTCGGTGCCCCGCCCGAGTCGGTCTGGCCCTACGACATCGAAAAATTCGCCCACCGGCCACCGAAGGCTGCCTACGCGGCCGCCAAGAAAAACCTCGTGTCCTCCTATTTTCGCGTACGTCAAAAGCTCGACCACATGCGCAGCTGCCTCGCAGAGGGCTATCCGATCGTCGTCGGCTTTCTCGCCGCTCCCGCTTTGGAGAGCGCGAAGGTGAGGCGGTCCGGGGTGCTGCCGATGCCGCGCCCGGGCGACAAACCCATCGGCCATCACGTCGTGCTCGCTGTCGGATATGACGACGCCAGACGCAGGTTCATCGTGCGCAATTCGTGGGGGCGCAGTTGGGGACTGAAGGGCTATTTCTACATGCCGTACGATTATCTCATCCGCCCGAACCTCGCGTCGGATTTTTGGACCATAAGATCCGTCGCTGGTTGAGGCGCTTCTTGCAGTTTGGTCCGCAACGTGAAACAGTCATGCACGCTTCGATCCATAGATGCGCAGCTTTCCCTCGTTTGTTGTTGGAACCATGGCGACTAAACCGATGAGGGGAAGAACTTGATCGCGTCGCGACGATCGCCTTTGAAATCCAGCAAACTCATGGTCTGCCCGAACTGCGGCGGCCAGTCAGCGAAATTTGATTTCCGCGAGCCGTATGAGGGCGTGTCCGGCCGCGTCCCGAGCGTCTCGCCGGCTCAGCAAAAGGCGTTCATGGATGTCTTTTGCGAGGCGGCGAGAAAGCTCGACGACTGGACCGCCAAGGTCGGTTGGAAACCGATGCAGCGCCTGTCCAACCTGCGCGTTTTCGTATCCTGGAAATACCCGTTCGCGCGGTCGCTCGTCCCCCAATGGACCGGCGATCCCGGTCGAATGGAGTTCCCTGCATTCAGGGTCGCGGTCGGTGAGGCAGGCGCATTGCACGAGCTGGTCCACATCTATTTCCCCAATGCGAACCGCATGCTCGCCGAGGGTCTGGCGGTCTATCTGCAGCAGAAGATCGGCAATACGTCGGCCTTTCCGAATTTCGGCCAGGATCTCAGGCGGATGATGAAGTGCGAGCTGACGGATAATCTCGGCGGCGACCTCGAGGATATCAACCTCGTTGCCGTCGACCAGATCACGACGCCTTCCAGCCTGGAGATCAGGTACGGGCTGGAGACGATCGACGAGGCCGGATGGGTTTATGTCATCGTCGGATCGTTCGTACAGTTTCTGCTCGAGGACTTTGGAAAGTCCAACGGCCTGCACGATACGGCCCGATTGGAGAAATTCCGCACGCTGTATGCAAAAACCCCGCTGGTACCTTTGCGGCGGGATGCCGGATCGCTGGATCGCTGGAAGGATGTTTATGGCGTAGCGCTCCCCGAGCTCGAAAAAAGGTGGCGATCATGGATCGAGCGCGGACCGAAATGTCCGTGAAAGGGCGCCACGCAAAGGAATGAGCAAAGGCTTTTGACGACGACTTAACCCAAACCGAGGAGAGGACAAATGGGTTTGATCGAGCCGAAATTGACGCTCAAGCACGTCGAGACCAGCGCAAAGCACACGGTCAGGGGCCGTGGAAAGAGCAAGGGCCTGAAAGGCGTAAAGGCCGACGCGATGACCGCCGATCGCAAGGCGCACAAGAAGAACCGCGAGCTGAGCGAGCACATCAGTCGCGTGGTCGCCAAGATCAAGCCGTTCGATGAAGGCGTGCCGCGTTTCGTCCTGGCCTGGCGTCTCTATCCGAACAAGGAGAACGCCTATTGGAAGACCGAAGCCCTGCAGCATGCCTGCGGCTGCTCCTGCGGCTGCTTCGGGCCCAAGACGCACCATCATCCGCCGGGAAAGAAAAAGCCCAAGAGCAAGGGCAAGAGCAAGAGATAGCCAGCGGGCTGCTGCAGGCCGCGCGTCGGCCGCCATCCGGCTGACGCATAGAGACGGTTGCATGCGACCGCCGCTTCGGAGACGATCCGGCGGTCGCGAGCGCGCCGCTGCGGCCGATTATGCGTGAAAGGACATCCATGGCGGCAGGCCATCGACGCCCTGCGGTCGGCATCGGGTATCGCTCGGCGATCCATGACTGGACGTGCAAGAACCTGCATCGGGTCGACGCGCTGGAAATCACCGTGGACCACTGCCTGTCGGGCGGAGCTGCCCTGCGGAGCGCGATCTTCGACCTGGTGGGCCGCATCCCGCTGACCGCGCACGGGGTCGGCCTGTCGATCGGCACCGACGTTCCGCTCGACCTCGCCTATCTCGACGAGGTGGCGGCGGTGGTCGAGCGCCTGAAGGCGCCCGCCTACAGCGAGCATCTGGCCTTCACTCGCGTCCCGGGCCGCGACCTCGCCAACCTGCTTCCGCTGCCGAAGACCGAGGACGTGGCCGAGCAGATGATCGCCAAGGTCAGAATCGTCCAGTCGCGCGTGCCGGTCCCGTTCCTGCTCGAGAACATCACCTACATCTTCGACTGGCCGGATTCGCAGATGACCGATGCCGAGTTCCTCGGCCTGATCTGCCGGGAGACCGGCGCCGGCCTGCTGCTCGACATCGAGAACCTCTACCTCAACGCGGCCAACAACGGCTTCGATCCCCATGCCTTCATCGACGCGCTCGCGCCGGGGATCGTCAGGGAAATCCACGTCGCGGGCGGCGTGACGGCCGAGGACGCGTTTCTCGAGCGGCCGATCCTGTCGGACTCGCACAGCCACCCGGTGCCCGATGCGGCCCTCGACCTGCTCGACTACACGCTGGCGCGCCAAGAGCCGCAGACCATCATCCTGGAACGCGACCAGCGATTGGAGGCGGTCGACGAGATCGTCGACGACATCGCTCGCATCCGCGCGCGCGTCGACAATATCCAAGGCGTAAGGCTCCATGGCAAAGCGTCTGTTGGATCGGCAAGCTAGCCTGATCGAGCACCTCACCAGCGGCGCCGTGATTTTCGGCGACCGCCGCGCGCCCATCGACCCGGCGCTTCGGCGGTTGGCGCAGGGGCCGCTCCGCCTGGAGGCGCGCTTCTCGTTCGACAAGCGCATGGAGAAGATCACCGCCGCGTTCCCGCGGACCTTTCGCCTGCTCGGGGACGAACGGGATGACGTCGTCCGCAAGTTCGCCGATGCCTGCCCGCCGACCGACATCAGGCGGATCGCGAACGTGCGCCAGTTCCATGCCTTCGTGTCGGCGCGCTGGCGTCGCAAGCGTCCGAAGATCCCCTATTTGCCCGACGTCGCAGCCTGCGAGCTCGCCTGCGCGGAGGTCCGCGCCCGCGTCGACGAGCGGACGGACGATGCCGTGATCCGCCCGCTGCGCCCGCGCCGCCGCGTCCGCCGCCACCCCGCTGCGGTCCTGCTGCGATGCCGGTTCGACGTTCGGTCGATCTTCGAGCACGACGGGGCGGTTGCCCCTGCCCGGCGCGACACGCGGCTCGTCGTCAACATGCCGCCTGACGCGGACAATCCGCGGATGTTCGAGGTCGAGCCTGCGGTCCACGACCTGCTCTCGGCGCTGGACGACTGGATCGATCCGGCCGCGCTCGGCAAGGAGCTCGCGCCGCTTGTTCGCGACCTGACCGAACACGCGCTGATCGAGGTGAGTGCGTGAGGATCTGCGTCATCGGCAAGTTTCCGCCCATCCAGGGCGGTGTCAGCCGGCATACCTACTGGAGCGCGCACGCCCTTGCCGAGCGCGGACACGAGGTTCACGTCGTCACCAACGCCAAGGAGGTGGGCGCGCCGTACCGCATGCACATGCGCCCTGCGGATTGGCGGCGCTGCGCCGCGAAGCATTCCGCGGGCTCCGTGACGGTGCACTGGACCGATCCGGTCGATGCCTCCCAGTTCCACATCCCGATGGCGAGCCCGTTCGCCTCGAAGCTCGCCGCGATTGCGGCCGGGCTGCACGCGCAGCGTTCGTTCGACGTGATCTACTCGCACTACCTCGAGCCTTATGGGGTCGCCGGATGTCTCGTCGCCCACATCAGCGGGGTGCCGCACGTGGTGCGGATGGCGGGGAGCGACGCCGGGCGGCTGTGGCATCATCCCCAGCTCGAGCCGCTGTATGACCACGTGCTGCGCTCCGCCACCCAGGTGATTGCCATCGGAGCGGTGGCCGAGCGCGCGGCCCAACGTGGCGTCGCGCCCGGCCGCATCGTCGCGGGGGGCGGGTTTGCGGTTCCCGAACACGTGTTCACCCCGCGTGGGCCCAAGCTCGATATCACGGCGCTGCAGGCCGAGGTCGCGACGAACCCCGAGTGCCGCGACCTCATGTGGGGGGGCTTCGCGGCCAATCGCCCCTATTTCGGCGTTTGCGGCAAGCTCGGCGAGAGCAAAGGATCGTTCGCGTTGCTCGAGGCGATGCGGCGCCTCAAGAGCGCCGGCCTCCGCGTCGGACTGATTGCGCTCGCCCACGGCCCGCCATCGGTCGAGCGGTCGTTTCGCGCGCGGGCGCGCAAGCTCGGCCTCGTCGACGACATCCTCCAGCTGCCCTTCCTGCCGCACTGGCGCGTGCCCGAGTTTCTGCGCGGATGCCTGGCGGCCTGTTGCCTGGAGCAGAATTTCCCGATCGCGTTTCATTCGCCGATCATTCCGCGCGAGGTGCTGCTCTGCGGCACCTGCCTCGTCGCCTCGACGGAAGTCATCCGCAAGCTGCCCGCTTATGGACGACTGCCGCACGGCTATGGCTGCGTCGCGATCGAGGACGTAGACGACATCGATGTGCTGAGCGCGCGGCTCGCCGCGATCGTGCGGGATCCGGGCCGGGCGACCGTGGTCGGGAGGCGCGGCCACGCCTACGCCCACGAGCTTCAGCAGGATCTGTCCTTCCCTGAACGGCTGGAGCAGATTCTCGAGGCTGCCGTCGCGCCGCAGGGCCGCTCGCCCACACGGCAGGCGCCCGCCGCCAAGCCAGACGATGCAGCAGCCGGCGAGCGCTTTCCCCTGACCCGAATGGCAGCTGCCGCGATCGGGGCCATCGAACAACCCGCAGGCGCTTCAGCGAAGGATCACGGCAATGCGCCGCGTGCGCGCGAAACCCTCGCGGCGCTCGAACGAAGGGTCGATGCCGGTGAGGCAACCCTTCGGTCGCTGGCGGCGGCGGTCGCGACCGAGGTCGCGATCGCGGCGGCGGAGAGCGAGACCTGCGACCCGAACGAGGAGGAACCCGATCCTCTTTTTCGCTTGCGAACCACGCGCTGGGCGATCGACGATGCCGAGGTCGCGCGGCTCGTTCCCGTGCGCCATCCGCGCATTCGCCTGCTCGACTTCGACACCGATGTCGCGGAATTCCTCGGCGCGCGCACCGCGGCCGACCTTCCGGCGCAGCCCTCCTTGCGCCGCAGCCATGTAGTCGTCTTCGCGGGGGCCGACGCCCGACGCGACGATCCGCTCGTGGTCGACGCGGTGACGGCGCGAATTCTCCAGCTCTGCGACGGCACGCGGACGGCCGGCGCCATCGCCAGGCAGCTCGAATCGGACCCGAAGAGCAACCTCAAGTGGATCGAGCGCCTGTTCGTTCATGGGCTGATCGCGCTGCACGAGAGCCGCGCTGGTCTCGCGCCTTCTGGTCGTCCGCCGCAGACCCGCCAGCGCTCGTCGCGGCGGACCTCGCGCGGCCGGGTCCCGGTCTGATCGCCGCCGGCGGCCGGTAGTGAGATAGCTCACACCCCCCCTGAATTGCCGTATGATAGCAACTTGTTGATGGAAGGCGGTTCGCGGACACCGCGATTCAAGCGATAAAACAATGAAGCGGCGCGAGGTCATGATCGTTCTCGGCGGCGCGGCTGTCGCGTGGCCGCTTCGGTCGAGGGCGCAACCAAGGGACTCCCTGCGACGAGTCGGCGTGCTGATCGGGATCTCGGCGAATGATCCCACGGCGCGCGCCCGTGAAGCGACCCTGCTCGCCGCCTTGCAGGCCTTGGGGTGGAGGCAAGGCCAGAACGTATCGGTCACGTTCCGTTTTGCCGGCGGCCAAGCCCAGCTCTTCGACAGCTACGCCCAGGAACTGGTCAACCTGAGACCCGATGTCGTCCTCGCCGTCACCTCTCCGGCGGTCGAGGCCATCCTCAAATTCAACAAGGCGGTGCCGATCGTCTTCGTGTCGGTCGTCGCCCCGGAGCGGCGAGGCTTCATCGAAAATCTGGAGCATCCGGGTGGCAACCTCACCGGCTTCACGAATTTCGAATTCTCGATGGGCGGCAAATGGCTGGAGGCGCTCAAGCAGGTGGCGCCGCGGGTCGCCAACGTCGGCCTCATGTTCAACCCGGAAACAAGCAGCTCGTATGCCGATTTGTTCCTTTCCTCGGTTCGAGCGGCGGCGCCGGCCTACGAGGTCAACGAAGTGCTCGCGACCCCGGTCCGCGACGCCGCCGACATCGAGGCTCAGGTCGCAGCCGTAGCGCACACGCCCGACAGCGCCCTCATCGTGCTCCCGGACAATCTCGCCCTGCGCTATCGCAAGCTGATCATCGAACAGGTCGCCCAGCGGCGGCTGCCCGCGGTCTATCCGTTCCGTTCCTTCGCGGTCGACGGCGGCCTGATGGTCTACGGCATCGACCAGAATGACGTGTTCAAGCAGGCCGCGACCTACGTTCATCGCATTCTCAAGGGAGAGAGGCCCGGCGATCTTCCGGTTCAGGCGCCCAACACCTTCGAGCTCGTCATCAACATCAGGACCGCCAAGGCGCTCGGCCTGACCGTGTCGCCGTGGCTGCTCGCCACCGCCAACGAGACGATCGAATGAGGCGGCGGGATTTCATAGCGCTCGTTGCCGGCGGGCTCGCGTGGCCGCTGGTCGCCCGCACGCAGCCGTCCGAGCGCATGCGCCGGGTCGGAATCCTCCTCGGCATCGGGGAGGACAAGGAGGGCCGGCTCCGCGTCGCGACATTCCGGCAGCAGATGCGCGAGCTCGGCTGGATCGAGGGGAAGAATATCGAGTTCGACGTCCATTGGTCGTCGGGCGACGCCGAGCGCATGCAGGTCTATGCGGACGAGATGGTGCGCTCGAACCCCGACGTCATCCTGGGCTCGAGCTCGCCGGTCATCCTGGCGCTGCAAAAGACCAACCGCTCGATTCCCGTCGTCTTCACCGTGGTCACCGATCCAGTGGGCGTCGGCCTGCTCAGCAATCCGGCGCAGCCCGAAGGCAATCTCACCGGCTTCACCAACTTCGAAGTGTCGATGGGAGGCAAATGGCTGGAGATCATCAAGGAGCTGGCGCCCTCCGTCACCCGACTGGGCATTCTCTATGATCCCGCCAATGCCCCGGATGTCAGCCCGCGCTACAAGCATTCGCTCGACGCCGCCGCGCGATTGCTGGAAGTGCAACTCATCGACGCGCCCGTCCACACGGCGGCCGATATCGAGCTCGCGGTCGCGGATCTCGCCCGCCGGCCCAATGCCGGCATGATCGTTCTTCCCGACAACACGACGGTGCGCTATCGCGAGCTGCTCGCCGGGCTGGCGACCAGGCATCGCGTGCCTGCGATCTACCCCTATCGCTATTTTGCGCGCAGCGGCGGGTTGGCATCCTACGGCGTGGATACGGTCGACCTGTTCCGCCGCGGCGCAACCTATGTCGACCGCATCCTCAACGGCTGGAAGCTGGCCGACCTGCCCGTGCAGTCGCCGACCAAGTTCGAATTCGTCCTCAATCTCAAGGCCGCGAAGGATCTCCAACTGGATATTTCGCCGTCGCTGATCGCGCGCGTGGACGAGGTGATCGAATGAGGCTGTTGCCGTCGATCCTCGGCGCCTTGACGGCATGGGCGCCGGCAGTCCGGCCGGGGCTCTCCCGGTCGGCCAAATCGCGCGTGAAGGAATTCCGCGGCCGGCTGTTCGCCAAGTATGCCGCGCTGTTCGTCGCGGTCGTCTGCGTCGCCCTGCTCGCGAACGGGGCGTTCGAAACCTGGTTCCTGTATCACGAGCACCGCGAGTCCCAGGTCCGCATCCAGAGCGAGCAGGCCGAGGCGACAGCGGCCAAGATCGAGCAGTTCGTCAAGGAGATCGAGGCGCAGCTCGGCTGGACCACCCAGTTGCCGTGGGTTGCGGGCACGCTGGAGCAGCGCCGGGTGGACGCGCTGCGCCTGCTGCGCCAGGTTCCCGCCATCACCGAATTCACCCAGCTCGATCCGTCCGGCCGACAGCAGATCCAGGTGTCGCGGGCCGCCATGAACGTGATCGGCAGCGGCATCGACTTCTCCGGCGATCCCAAGTTCATCGAGGCCAAGGCGCACAAGGTCTACTACGGCCCGGTCTACTTCCGCCGCAACTCGGAGCCTCACATGACGATCGCGATGGCCGGCGTCCGTCGCGACGCCGGGGTCAGCATCGCCGAAGTGAACCTGAAGTACATCTGGGACCTCGTGACGCAGATCAAGGTCGGCGAGCGCGGCCAGGCCTACGTGGTCGACTCGGCGGGCCGGCTGATCGCGCATCCGGATCTCAGCCTCGTGCTGCGCAACATCGACCTCTCGGGTCTCGCGCAGGTGAAGGCCGCGCGTGCGGCCGTCGCCGGCGAGTCGTCGAGGCCCGGGACCGAACAAGCGCAAAACCTCGCGGGATTGCCGGTCCTGGTCGCGCACGCGACGATTCCGTCGCTGAGCTGGACGGTGTTCGTCGAGCTGCCGACCGAGGAGGCCTACGCCCCGCTCTATGCGGAGCTTCGACGGACCGGCCTCGTCCTCCTGGCGGCGCTCGGACTTGCGGCCGTCGCCGGAACTGTCCTCGCCCACAAGATGCTCGTGCCGATCCGGGCGCTGCGTGCCGGCGCCGCGCGCATCGGCAGCGGCGACCTCGATCAGCGCATCGCGATCGACACCGGCGACGAGCTCGAAGAGCTCGCCGACCAGTTCAACGACATGGCGGGGCGACTGCGGGAATCCCATGCGGACCTCGAGAAGAAGGTCGAAATCCGCACCCACGAGCTGGCGCAGTCGGTCGAGGAGCTGCGGGCGCTCGGCGAGGTCAGCCAGGCCGTCAGCTCGAGCCTCGACAGGGAAACCGTGCTGTCGACCATCGTCGCCAAGGCGGTGCAGATCTCGGACACCGACGCCGGGGCGATCTACGTGTTCGACCAGGCGAAACAGGAATTCGAGCTCAGCGCAACCCACGCGATGCCGGCGGCGCTGATCGACGACATCCGGCGCATCCGCCTGCGCACCGAGGACAACGCACTCGGCCGCGCGATGATGGAACGTCGGCCAATCCAGATTGCCGACCTGCGCGAGCTCGAGCGCACGCCGCTCCAGGAGGCGATCACGCGCGCCGGCTATCGCGCACTGATGGCGATCCCGCTGCTGCGTCCCGACCATGTCGTCGGCTCGCTGGTCGTGCGGCGCAAGCAGCCCGGCCTGCTGCCGCAGTCGACGGTCGATCTGCTGCAGACCTTCGCGGTCCAATCCGTGATCGCGATCGAAAACGCGCGCCTCTTCCACGAGATCGCCGAGAAGAGCCGGCAGCTCGAGCTCGAGAGCCGGCACAAGTCGCAGTTCCTCGCCAACATGAGCCACGAGCTGCGCACGCCGCTCAATGCCATTCTCGGCTATACCGAGCTGATCCTCGACAACATCTACGGCGACACCCCGCAGAAGATGCGCAGCGTCCTGGAGCGGGTGCAGATCAACGGCCGCCACCTGCTCGGCCTGATCAACGACGTCCTCGATCTGTCGAAGATCGAGGCCGGCGAGCTCCGGCTGACGCTCGCCGAATACTCGCTCGAGGACGTCGTGCGCACCGTGTTCACCGGGGTCGAGGCGCTGGCGGCCGGCAAGGGGCTCGCCTTCAAGACGGAGATCTCGCCGGACCTGCCGCGCGGCCATGGCGACGAGCGGCGCATCGCGCAGGTGCTGCTCAATCTCACCGGGAACGCCATCAAGTTCACCGACACGGGCGAAGTGACGATCAACGCCTCGGCCCATGACGAGTCGTTCACCGTCGCGGTGCGCGATACCGGCCCCGGCATCGACGAGGCCGACCAGGCGCGCATCTTCGGGGAATTCCAGCAGGTCGACTCCTCGTCCACGCGGTCGAAGGGTGGAAGCGGGCTCGGTCTCTCCATTGCCAAGCGCATCGTCGAGATGCATGGCGGACGCATCTGGGTCGAGTCCATGCCGGGCACGGGCTCGACCTTCTCGTTCTCGCTGCCGATCAATGTCGCCCAGCAGACGGGGACGGCATGACGCCCCTACCATCGTACGGACAACCTCACGCCGTCATTGACGGCCAGGCGTCCTGTGAAGTCCCTCACATGCCGGCGGGCCGGCCCGCTCCTAAGCTCGACTGGCTGACCCCGATACCGCAGTGCTTGCAACAGGTCTGGTCATGGCGCCGCTGATCCGATGGCAATGTCCCTCGTTCGGCCTCCGCTGCCTGGGCGGATTGTCGATCGCCCTCCTCGTGCTCGTTCCGACACCGGCGGCGCGAGCGCAACAGCGGCCGCTCGAGATCGGCGTGCTCGCGTTCGGGCCGCGCGCGGTTCCGACATGGAGTTGCGGCGCCGCCGCCAGCGTCCAGCCCCACCAGGAGACGATGCCGTACTACATTCTGGGCCTGCGGGACGGGCTCGAGAAGCTCAACTATGTCGACGTCGGCAACGAGAAAGCCGGCCAATCGGGCCGGCGCGTCAATCTCGACCTCAGGATGGGAACGTTCCAGGAGCTGAGGGGCTACGCGCGGCAGTTCGCGCGTAAGCCCGTCGACTTGATCGTCGCCGTCGCGAGCGCGGCCGTCAAGATCGCCCAGGAAGAGACGCGCGACCACCCGATTCCGATCCTCTTTCCGGGCATCAGCGACCCGGTAGGCGAGGGGTTCGTCCAATCGCTCGCGAGACCGGGGGGGTTCATCACCGGCGTGAGCCATCAGGAGGTGCAAGGCAGCGGCAAGCGCCTCGAGCTGTTCAAGGAGATGGTGCCCGGCCTGCGCCGCGTCGTCACGCTCCGCAGATCCAACTATCGGCCGTCCGAGCTGAGCCTGGTGGACGTTCGCGCCGCCGCCGCGCGGCTCAACGTCGAGATCGTCGACTGGGCCGTCGGCAACCGCGGCGAGCTCAAATCGGCGCTCGACAAGCTCACGCGCGACACCGCGGACGGCATCATGATCCTTCCCGATTCTTTGGTGATCAGCAGCCTGGATCTGATCATCCCGGCCAGCATCGCGCACCACGTGCCGACCTTCGGCCTGCAGGATTTCATGGCCGACTGGGGCGCGCTCGCGAGCTACGGGCCGAGCGCCTTTCAGGCGGGCGGACGCGTCGCGCAATACGTCGACAAGATCGCGAAGGGCGCGAGGCCGGGCGATCTTCCGGTCGAACCGATCGATCCGGTCTTCGTCATCAATCTCAAGGTCGCCAACTGCCTCGGGCTCACGGTGCCGCTCGAGGTGCTCCGCCAGGCGGATCAGGTCATTCGTTAGCACCGGCTGTCACCGAAACAGGGAGAGACTTTCATGCATCGAATTCTCGCAGTTGCGGTCGGGAAAGGGGCCGACACGAGCGCCTCGGCTGTCGCCCGCCTCGTGATCGGGACAAAGCACAGCAAGGAAATGCGTCCTTACGTCGCCGGCCTGATCCGCGGGCTGGAGAAGCTCGGCCTCAAGCCGGGCACCGACTTCGAGATCGATTACGCCACCAGCGAGCCGAAGGCGCTCAAGAAGCTCGTGCAGAATGCGATCGCCGAGCATAAGCCCGACGCCATGTTCGCCATGTCGACCACCGCCGTGAAGGTCGCGATGTCGGTCAGCAAGGACATTCCAATCGTGTTTCCCAGCATTTCCGACCCGGTCGCGGACGGCATCGCGAAGTCCTGCTCGGCCCCGGGCAAGAACGCGACCGGCATCCGTTCGTTGCGCCAGCAATCCGTGCATGAGGGCCTCGAGTTGTTCAAGATGACGGTCCCCAGTCTGAAAACGATCTATGGCCTGCACAAGCCGGCCTACGGCCCGGCGACGCGCGCGCTCGCGGAGGTCAAGAAGGCAGCGAAGAAGGCGAAGGTCGCATTCAAGTCGGTGACCGTGCGATCGCACAAGGACATCGCCAAGGAACTCGATAAGATCTCGCAGTCCGGGCCGGCGGGCAGCCCGCAGGTCGGCGTCATGGTGATGCCCGACGACCTGGTGCTGAGCGCATGGCGCCACGTCGCCGACACCGCGCAGGACAAGAAGCTGCCGACCTTCTATCCGGTCACCGATTGGGTGCGCGAGGGCTCGAGCGCGCTGGCGGGATACGGCGTGCCGCAGCACACCGGCGGCGAGGCGGCCGCCGCCTACATGCGCAAGGTTCTCCATGGCGTCCCGGCCAAGCACCTTCCGATCCGCCGCGCCGGCGGCTTCGAGTGGGCGGTGAACCGGAGCGTGGCGAAGGCCCTGGGCATCACGCTTCCCGCGCACGTCCTCGCGGCGCACTCGCCGTGGGATCACTTGCAAGAGTTCACGCGCCTCGACGGGCCGGACGAGACGCCGTCGGTCGGTTCCGTCGACGCGCTTCGACGCTTCGCGGTCGGCATCGCCGCCAAGCTCGCGCGCACGCACGAAGGTTTCTCGCGTCACGCGCGTCTCGTCGCG